>Ga0131853_10012687_pt1 | contig 15446 bp, 10 predicted proteins | sample TergutLab28metaG_FD_92764 | JGI IMG/M metagenome (GOLD analysis project Ga0131853, IMG submission 92764) | Labiotermes labralis P1 segment gut microbial communities from Petit-Saut dam, French Guiana - Lab288 P1 (version 2) (version 2) | ecosystem: Host-associated > Arthropoda: Insects >...
AAGCATGCATGCACCCCCCCCCCCCTCACACCCACACACGCACACACATAGTCTGCAATACAAAAAATAGGCTTCATGATTCCTGTCTGGAATGCTTGTACTTTTGCAGGGTTGTTCAAACAAAAGCTGTATGTGGTGATGCCAGCAAATGTGGCCGGTTGCTGGTTATCATAGATCTGTGTGCTTTACACACCAGTGGTCGACCACAAACTGCATGACAGAATGCGTATCTTAATTCAAAAGTATGCACGCCACAAGTTAGATAGCAGAACTCCAGGACTTGGGGACTACTCTTCTCAAGTTCCGAACTATCAGGAGTGCCATAATGTAGTACCTTAATGAGATCAGTTCATCAAGAGTTGGATGAATGAGGGTTTACTGTACTCCAAAATTTCCAATAGGTACATAAACTCAACAAAAACTACAATCAGGCACTACTACTCCAGCGTGTACAAAAATAAAAAAAAATACTATGTTGACAGCAAATGCTACATGATTAAAACAAATAACATGCCAAAACAACAGGAGGAAACAGGATTAAATGATATGAAGATGCTTTGCATAACCAACACAAAGCTTCATATAAGCTCAAATCATGCAGTGTGTATGAAAGAGTACTGTTAAAATCCAAAACATGCCCTGGCTGATAGCAAAAACAGTTACCGTTTCTTGCACCTTGGTCTTTGTTGGTTGAATGGTCTGGCACCTGGACTGGATTAACCAACTCACTTGGTTGTTTCGATAATGAACGAGGATCTCTGTGCAAGCCCATTCCTGGAGCAACAGCATTTGGAAGACCTGCAATAGCTCCCATCGCACCATACGGACCTGAATACTGTGTTAACGCAGGACCCATTGGTCCAAGTACTTGATGCGAAAAACTTCCAGTCTGATGGTAGGGTGACGAACCAAGACCAGTTGGAACAGACAGCTTAAAAAAAAAAAGTTACAACATTTACATCACTTACTGCTCTACACATCTCGCCTATAACAATGACAGATATTCACTAGGTACTTGCAACAGTAATGAGACGTCATGTACCGCATAAAGCAACTCTTCACAACTGCTGATGCCCAACACTAACATATTTCAGCCATTTCCAAGATATCTCAGATTTCTGGATTTAACATTCCCATCTGCAGTTAATATACATTCACGATGCAGTGCATAATTTACTAGATCTACCAATGAATCATAATACTGGGCCTATATACAGACACAAAAAAAAAAGACATCAAAAAAGCAAATAAAACATACATTCCTGTATGTCAAGGTGCATTAGAGGCACCAAACTTTTTAACACTATCCTTGTAACAGAAATTTATTGGAATAAAAGACTACATTGCCTTTTTAACCACTTATTGCATTCTTTAAATTTTAATTCTATGTTAATATATACAGTATTCGTACAGTCATATATGTATGTAAACCTCTGATACCTTGATCCGTATTACATGAAATGGGCCAAGACATGTTAGTGGTATAATGTAGTTGGGTAGTTTCAAAAGTAATGTATGGGCCTGGTTTTTAACTTCTGTAAATTATTAAGGTGGCTATGGCAGAAATACAATATCACAAGAAAAATTTTGTTTGTTCTCTACGTTGGCAACTCCGCCTTGGGTGTCATGTTAACAGTGTACAGCATATTCAGTCCCATCTTCCCCTTTTTAAATGTGTTATTTAACAATGCTGTCAAATGCCAAGATTATATACTGCCTGTAATGGATGGATGAACAGGCATGAAGCATTGGTGGAATGACACCAAACTGAAAACCAAGTACCTGGAGAAAAACCTGTCCCAGTGTCACCTGATGCATCACAAATCCCACATGGTCTGGCCATGGGCTCAATTCTGCCAGTTGCCAGAGAGGGAAGCAACAATAAATTATATACAATATTAGCATATACAACAGCATGTTCATTCAGAAAAGCTGCTTTTCTTCACACAGAGTACTCCAAAATGTCTGTGCACGAAGAATGGTAAACAGAGTATTAAAGAAACACACACGCATCCCACGTTCTATGTTCATGCACAAAAAATGGGTCAAATAAGGAATATACGAGTATGAAAATTACACAGTACTAGTTACTTTTTTTGTAATACTTGACTCTTTATATTTCTTCCCTTTCACTGTTCAGGATACTATTATTTCTTTAACAAAAGCAACATTTGTATGCGGACATGAAAATGTCTAATCACAATACATGTGTACAGCTGTTCTGCTTTCATCCTGTATCTTATACAGTTCTCACATTATTTTACCTTGGTCACAGTAGCCCAATTCACAGCTGTCAACATGCGTAAATGAATTGAAAAAGTAACTGACTGAGGGTGTATGTGTGTGGTGACAACTGTTATGTGAGTTACTGTTACTATTTTTAGGTTTGCAATGTAGTTTGTAACCAAATGGATGAGGAAAGAAAACACACTAACTAGCTAATAGAAAACCAGATCTTTTGAAAATAGCAAAAGGATGTAACTTAAGAACTTGGCTGGTTGGGAAGCCGTAACTCTTGGTGTATGAGCATTGGAGCTACCATTGTTCTGTTTGAAACAACATATGAGGAGTTGCTGAAATTAAAAGTTTAAACAATTGGAACATTTGGATTTTGTTCAAAATCTGAACGTGCAGAGAAACTGAGGGATGCCGGCTCACACTCTCTGTGTGTTTATCAGTCAGGATGTGACAACCGCACATCTCTTCGAATTATTAATTAACAACAGTCAAAATTAGAAATTGTTTTGAGCGCCAAAACATGACTACAGTAACATGAGGTGAAGCGTAAAAGGCATTACACCTGATGTATTAAATTATCCTTGCAATTTAAAACCATCAAAATGAAAAATTTGTGTGTGTCAGTTGGACTTAGTTACATGTGGAAGCTGTTGGTTGAGCGATAAGGTGTGTGTCAGTGCCATGAGACAATCAGTATCGTCAAGGAATTATAACATTTGTTTATTCAGTTCAATAACTGAACACTTAATTCTTCTGACTGTTCATTCAAATCAAGGAGCTGGGTAAAGACACCTCTGAAAACACATCCCCCGTAGATTCTCTCAAACGGCAGTCATGACTCCACCAACTATAGAAAGTAACCTGTCCCAAATATCTGCATCCTCATAACTACCATACCAATCATACGAAATAGAACATGTGAACGAGACGTAACCAGCATACCGCAAGAAAGAAGAAAACACATTAAAATACCACATTACAGGTCTGTTTTGATCTGAATCATCTCTAATTCCATGCTTGTAATATTACATAGCACAGCTATTTAATCATAATAAAATGACATAAGAATTTTCTAAGCAATGGGCACTTTATACCCATTCTCAAATGAATCCAATATAACAAATACCTAAAAAAAATTCTAACATTCCGGCCCCTCAATAAAACTCACCACTAATACTGTTCCTTCATGACACAAAGAAGAAATCTACAACTAATGCAGCTATATGTTCAAATAAAACTCACCACCATTTGCATATGAGTTGTTATATCTGTACTTATTAAAATTACAGTATTTTTGGTTACCCAGAGACGCACAGACCTTCCATTCTCTTACCTGTACAATTGCAGGGTCATTCGGTACGTTCTGTAAGGGGCCAACATTGTTCACAACACGAATGTCTTTTATATCAGAACCCCTAAATAATATGTAGTCATAGATCTGATTCTGCGGTGCTATGGGATATTGTGTCTCCCGATCCTCCGTGCCAAAGGAACGAACTGTTAACAGAAGGAATTAAACCATTACCAAGATATGATTTTCGCAGAGCAAAAACACATCCTCCTGGAAAATGAGTAGAAGAAATGTCAAGAGCACGACGTTAGACCTGAAAACGAATGTACTTTAAACAAACCGACAAAAATACCACTGACATAACATACGCCTTCTAACACCTACGATTCTTAATCATGTGCATTTTCTTCGCAATGCATTTTCAAACTTGTAGGTGCATATGCTTAACGTCTTTTCGAACTTACCGTTGGATAATGCAATTGTACATTCCTGAGGGTCCACTGTAAATAATCGCCCTTCATATCGTATATCTGCTTTCGATATCAAACTTATTTTACTTCCAAGTTCGGGCATTCCCGCACTCATCTTCTGTCAGTCTTAAAACACACCGGATTGCTGCGATATTTACGGAATCACTTCCACATCGGCACTGAAACACAAAACTTAACACACGAACAAATGGCGTACAAACACGGATCGGCTGCATATAACTAAACTGTTCCATGCTATTGGCTGACAAGTTATGACGTTCCGCAAATGTGCTGCCATCTATCGCAAAATGCATGTATATCAACATTCCCACTCCTTACGTCAATCAGTCGGTACAAAGGTTAACTACTATTCTTTTCGCCAATACCTACCCCTCCAAACACCAACATTCATATTTTTTAAACGTGGTACTGTAACGGAACTTACTATTTTGTGGGGGGAGAGGGGTTGGAAGGGTCAACTTATGTGCTTGTTAACCGGTTTAACCAGTATCATTTCACTTTTATCCCGGAGATGAGAGTTTCTAACTAGTAAATGGATTCTTTTAAGAAAAAGTACGCATGTTCCATTTGTCAATCCAAAATGCCTTTACTAAAATATAAAAGCCAATTTTCAAATGTTTCATTGCTATAAAAGTCTGATATTTTCAGGTAGAAGCTGGGAACTACTGAAAATATTTCTAAAGGTCGAACAGAGCACCGCAGAGTGGGGGGTCATCATCTGTCAATAGGTAGCAAGTACTGCAATGTTGCCTTTCTACTGCGCGCAGTTCAACGTTGAAACGGGCGGGGTCATTGGTCGCCATACAGCAGTACAGTTACGGGTGGGTTTGTTGGTTGTATGAGTGGATTCGGTGTTCAGCAAGACATTCTGTAAAATGAAAAACACGCTCCATAATAGATATTTGCATTCCAGCTCAATCTCATTATCATTAAAGTCTTTCGGTATGTAAAAAGTTACCGACGTTGCAGAGGAATATATATATATATATATATATTGGACCCTCTGCGGTGCTCTGGTCGACGTTTAGAAATATTTTCAATATTTTCAGTAGTTCCCAGCCTCTGCTGTCCTAAATACCTGAGAATATCAGACTTATATAGCAATGAAACATTTGAAAATTTGCTTTTATGTTTTAGTAAGGGCATTTTGGATTGACAAATGGAACGTGTGTACTTTTTTTTTAAAGAATCCATTTACTAGTTAGAAACTCTCATATATATATATATATATATATATATATATATATATATACATATATAACATTCAATAAATCCAAAAGTGCAAGTCACAGTCTTTGTTTATAAAGTTATACACAATATTCTCCCCGCCCCCCCCCCCCCCCAACGCAACCCGTTCAACATAAGGTTGCCCCTCTCCACGCCACAAAGTCACATAGAGGGAGTACTCTTAGACGGTAATGAATTGTCAACTTCAGGTACCGGACACTTTATACCCTTGGGAAAGAAGCCCGGTAACTAGGAAGCTCGGTGGGCTCTGAAGCCGGTCTGGACGTTTTAGAGAACAGCAAAATCTATTGTCGTTGTCTGGATTCGAGCCTAGGATCATCCAACCCGTACCTTGTCGCTATAACCACAGATCACCTGTAACGACCACTTAAATATATCATATCTACCACCGAAATATTACGTATTTACCATGGGATATTTACCTCTCATATTGGAAACAACGTGAACTCAAAAGTGCCTTTCTCTGCCATCTATGTGGATTAAACACAGCCAACTGAGCCATGGTGGCCACAAGTAACGACAACCCAGCCGCTTGAGGCGCCAAAAGCACCGATTTCCCAATGTCAATTGAACTTGCACCCGGTTGCCACGGATCCTGCACGCTTTGCTGTCCTTTGTTTCTAAAAAGTCGAACAGATGGAGCTTAGATATTTTTTCCCTCACAATCTAAAAATTCCACTGAAAAATGTATTCACTTATTTATATTGTATAATTATTATACATTTATAGTATATTTTCAGTGTACGGAAATTTGATATGAAATAGTTAATTTTTATAGTCTGCTTCGTAGGCTCATCCGTTTTAATCACCCCCACTACCTCTTGTCCACAATGGCGGCTACAGTGGGTAGGATCTGTGGAGCTAGTATTTTAAAAGCGAATCGTGGTCCCGTGCGCCATCAGGTATGCCGAATGGTTATTTGCAAGAATAACTTGGGCCCCCTGTGTCGTATTTTAAAGCTTCCGACTTCGGAAAGCATTAATTATTACGGAGCATGGTACTGGAATGCTGGCAGTACTGAGATGCGGTGAAGTAGTTGTGCTTAATTATTTATTTACAGGAAGATATTTTTATTACACAATTAAAATTAACCTCAATTTTACGAAATTTTGTACCGAACATTTTAATGTAGATGATTATATTGGTTGAAGTGATGAGATAGAATGGATGCATTATCGTAATGCTCCTTTTTTTCTGCACGTACAGGTTAGCACGTTCTCCACAGCAAGTTTTAGTGGCTGGACGAAAAAACGTAAGACGGTGAGTGTGACTTTAGATATAATACTGGTGTGTGAATGACCTAGTTTTGAATTAAAGTTTTTGGTATTCATGGGTTTAAGTGTTGTTTTATCAGGTTTATTTTTTACAGTTATTTGCCACACTAGGTATTGTGACAGGCGGAACAGGTGCACTTCTGTTTGCTCTTGATTATTCAGTAAAGGCTTCAGAGCTTGAGCTTCATCCACCAAAAAATCCATGGAACCATAATGGTTTCTTTGCATCACTTGACCATAGCAGGTAATTAGCATTATTTTGTGAGATTTGAGGTTCTCGTAGTGGTGACTATGAAAATTACCGATGAATGTGATGTTAAATTGTGTTGTCTGGTATAAGTGTACTTACTTTTAGTGGATTCTGCCAGGGTTGCCATATTGCCTTTTTTGAAACCAAATTCCAGAAACCTGGATTTTTTAAAATTTGGTTGGCATAACAAAATTCATTTGCCTTTTTGGCTTTTTCCTGGCTTTGTTCTATGCTAAAATTATCTGCACGAAAATTACATATCGTCCTTTTTTAAATCATTTTCCTTTAAGAAAATTGTTTTTTTTGGTCAGTTACATTTGGCAATTATTTCTGCCGCCAAGAGTCTGGGCAAGAAAGTGCCAGGCGCCAACCGGTAAGTCGGCCGAAGACTGTGGACATGTGACATGTTCAGGGACCGTCGCTTAAGTTTGCCTTGGACATCCAAAGTGTTTGAATGGATTTATAATCATACTAATCTACTGTGTATTGTACTTTCTATATGTAATAACATGTTGTGTTGAAATTGTGACACCATCGGCTGTTTTTATAAATCATTTATTATCAACAGCCATGGCCACATTTCGAATAAATGGAAAGCTTATGATAGCAATCATAAGTGCAGAAGCAAATAGGACGAAGCATTTGTATGGGTTCAAAAGGCTGCTGATGGATCGGAGGCAGCTTATTTTAAATTGTGCCACTGCAACATTTTACCAAGAATTAGCAGACTCAAATCGTGAAAAATCGGACAAACAGAAGCGGATAACTTCTTTACAAGGCTAGACACAACTTAATGTAAGAAAGACTCCTAGGCAAGATGTGCGTAAAGTTTAGGCAGTAGAACCGCAAATTGCTGTAAGCATGACCTGCCATTGTGCGGTATATACAATTGACCACCTGAATGAAGTCATGGTAGCACATGGGCATGGGAGTACATTGGCGCACATAAAGTTACATAGAAATAAATGTGCATGTTTAATCAAAAACATGATTTTGCCTGCACTGAAAACTGATATTGATGACTTTCAGAACAAGAAATATGCCATCATTATAGATGGATCTACTAACAATTCAACATGAAACAACTTGTGTATGTTAGTTCAATTTTTAAGTGATAGAAGAAAGGAAATTGTGACTGGATTTATAGGTTTAATTCCGGTGCAAGAGGCTACAGGACTAAAAACGTTCAATTTGATTGAAGAGGAAATAAAAGGATGTGGCCAGAGTCCTGCAAATTGCATTGGTTTTGCAACAGATGGTGCATCAAACATAGTTGGGTGCAACAACTCTGTGATCTAGACTAAATGCTGTATCTCCTTCCTATGTGCAACTCATATGTATCTGTCATTCGCTGGCCCTGTACATTCAATATGCAGTGTCCAAGCTACCATCAGATATTGGATTTTAACTGTCAGAAATACCCAATTGGTTTTGCCATAGTGAATTAAGATGAGAAGCATACAAAGAATTGTTTAGAGTGATGAACACAGCTACAGAATTCGAGCCAAACTGAACTGCCCCCTTCTCTTTGAAAAAAACTTCTTTTATCTGGTGGCTTGTGCATGGAAAGGTTATGTTTAATATCTTGATGAACTGGGAAGAGCTAAAGGCTTATTTCACTTCTGCTGAACTAGCCCAATCACAGTTTGGTACAAAATTCAGAGCAAGACTTCTAAAGGAAATGTCAGACAACAAAAACTACTTGTTCTTTGAGTTTTGCAACACCTGTTGCGCAGGAATTTGAAAGACCGAACAGCCCTTTTCAGCAAACCAAAGCTGATACTCATGAACTGTACCAACAAATATTCTTACATCAGAAGAGTCTTCAGAACAGACTGTATGATGCCAAAAGACTGAAAAAAAATCATTAAGTTAATTTGGCATCAAATTCTTAACAGCAGAGGCCAAGTGCAGAAAACCTTATCCTATTTTTTTTTTTTAATGAATATTAATTTATGCCAGTCTTTGGTTCATATTTTCATCCTTAATTAGTCTGTAAATGTGTTACACAGCAGTGTACATCAGAGTACTGTTGTGAATTGTGACAGTTTTTGAGATTTCAATTTACATCTCGGTTATTATATTTAATAACTTGTTTTCAAGTTTTTTTTCTTTTGTGTATTGTAACTGGTTGTCTGATGATGGTCTCTGTTTAAGGTGAAATGTGTGGCATGATTGAAAATAAATATTGCCAAAGTTATTTTTATGATTGAAAGTACTATATAATTTTCACACATTACAATGGAATGTCCAACCCTAAAAAGATAGGATCACTTATAAATAACAAATTGGAAAGGATATGAAAGTAAATGGCCATTGTCTAATTTGAATGACTATCCTTGAAATTTCTGGAGTTATTAAGTAGAACCCACAAGGAACTTCAGGATAATCAACATCCTGCTGAGATTTGGATTGTTCACCACTAAATTAGGGATGCACAAATTCTGGGCACCAGTTTACCCATGCAACTAAATTTTATATTTTGGCATTTAATATTTGTGAGTCCTAAGTGTGTAATTTACATTGTGTCACACTTCTGGCGCCTAGAATTTTGATGTGGCTCCTAGATTTTTGGAAAATTTATGTACCTCTGTCTGAAATACAAGTTAGAAGTATTACTGCTCAAGCCAGGTTGCTGATTATATTTTTATAGTCAAACAGAGCTTCTGGTCTTGACTGTTGAACAAGTTAAAATTTGTTCAACCCTCACTTTCGGTGCTAAGTGTGTTACATAAGAGTTGTGCTCCAAGAAGGAGAGGAAGATTAAATCAATAGTATTAAGATAATAGAGAGTTAGGTTTGTACCCTAGTACTTGTAAGCATGTAACACCCCACACTCTTCATTTGCATTGTCGCAGATCACATAGAAGTAGGAGTCAAATGGTGATGTCAGGGCATGCATGTCTCTCTCTTGCATTACGCGTGTGAAGAACATGCTATAGATATTTGTTAAAGTTGGACGTAGACTTTTTTTTCTTCTATTAAGTTAAAGTTACTTAACGTGTAATTAATACAAATTTAACAAATATGTCATTGCTTGAACACTTTAATACGTTTGTCATCTGTCGATAGAAAAGTATATTTCTTTAATAAATTTATGGGGCATGGTACAGGTGAGAATTTAATAAATTTAGAAGTCACTGAAATTATGAAGTTAGTTTCTGTAGTTCATCGTGAACGTACCTGCCAACCCATAATATGTATATGACAGCACAGCGATGTAGTAAATGGACAGTGTGAAAGGATTACAGATTTTTCAGCATTAAGCTAATTATTTCTGGTGACTTTTGATGGAACACAGTTCCTACAATTACAGATGATTTACTGATGTGGAATCCTCTAATTTGCAGCATTCGCCGTGGCTATGAAGTATATAAGCAAGTATGTGCTGCATGCCACAGCATGAAATATATAGCGTATCGTAATTTGATTGGAGTTTCCCACACAGAAGCAGAAGCCAAAGCGGAAGCTGAAGAAGTTCAGGTGTGTGTATTTGAGGGTAAAGTGTAATATAATAATACATTTTTTTTTTTACATTTGTGCTTTGCATCTTGATACTATCAAAGTTTATTATTCACTAATGAATGCACAAATGATTGTCTTAAAAACAATATTAAAATTTACATTAAAATAGCTCCGCCATGTTTCGATGCACTCACACCATCTTCAGGGAGCGCATTAGCTGTGCTTGCTAAAGTTACACTTTGTTAAAATAGTCATTTATGGTTCATCAGTGTATGTTTAAATCAGTGGTGATGTGGCTGCATATATTGGTAGTGTCCTTGTAGATGTTTGTATGTAGCACTGATTACAAACAGTGCAACATCACACATCTACAAGGACACTACCAATATATGCAGCCACATCACCACTGATTTAATCACACACCGATGTACCATAATTGGTTATTTTAACAAGTGTAACTTTAGCAAGCATGGATAATGCAATCCCTGAGGATGGTGTGACTGCACTGAAACATGTCGGAGCTATTTTAATGTAAATTTTAATTTTGTTTTTAAGGCAATCACTTGTACATTTGTTGGTGAATAATAAACTTTGATAATAATACACAGTTGGGTCTGTGCACATTGTTTTATTGAGTGTACTTTTGTACAGCGGTTCATATACTTGTGAAATAAAATGAAGCTAAGAGTACAGGACAGACCCTCTCTCACTGGTATTATAAATATTGCTGTTACGGTAGATGACGGACACAGCAGGATCTTAAAAATTGTCAGTACTGTTCTGTGATACTACAGAGTATCACATCCTGCTAAACAGCAACCTTTCAGTATGAAAACCCTTGTCTACTGACAGAGATTCAAACACCAAAGTCTGTGGATCTCATCAACAGTGCTGTGGAAACTAAAATTATGCAATCATGATATCAGAGTTTTTTATTTATTATTTTATTATGACAGTTTAATAACAGGAAACCTCTGCACCATTCTTGGGGAGTATGAAGCGATTGTTTCATTAGGAGTACAGTTTGTTACCAGAGTTTTCCACCAAAGCCGTATGTATATTTCTCTTCTCTCCTGCTGTACTTTGACCAAGAGATATTCTGTGTGGAGGAATGCAGTAGATGTACTTTTGTGCATTTTCATCGTGAATGGTGAATTGCTACTATGCATCCTGAAAACATTCACACAGTGCACTCGCCCACTACCTATTACCCACAGTTCTCTTTATTATCTGTTTTTTCCTGCATCCTGTTAGGTCCAGATGTCCTCAGCACCCTCTTTGCAGACATTCTCAGTCTGTGTTCTTCCCTTAATGTGAGAAACCACATTCCACGTCTGTACAGAAGATTGCATATTTTAATCTTCACAATTTTGGACAGCAGATGGGAAGACAAAAGGTTCTGAACAACACAGTAGCAAGCGTTCTCTGTATTTAGTGTACTCTTATTTTCTTCATGAATGCATTTTCAGTTTATTAACATCATTTCCTAATATTCTGACTCCACCGCATTTCCAGATATTGTCTTTTTGCTGGTGTATATCACTTTAATTTTATTTTTTTACAAAGCAGAGTCCTGAATGGTGTGTAGTATAATAATATAATAATAATAATAATTATGTATATATTTACTGCAATTGGGTTGTCACCCGGTGGCAGTGGTTATTTTACATGTATACAAAACATGAAATTGCTTACTACTAAATTGACATCGAGAGGGCTACATAAGAAGCATGTAGTGGCAACTTGGAATCTTGGGAACCATTTCAGCATTTACTTTTAGGCACAGGGAAACCAAGAAAAACCTGTGTCGAGATGACTGGTCGCAGGACCTTCCGAATACTGACTTCTAGCCAACAGTCCGGCATCTAAAGTAAAAAAAAACAGCAATGCACATATAGTACCATAAATACACATAAGATAACAATACACACAAGACAACTACAACAATACACATGGTCAACCAACAACAATTACACACAAGACAACTTAAAACCAGCAACAAAACACACGAGACAAATTAAAATACAACATGTACAAAAGGTAAAAACACCCAAGTAAGACAGTATTGTGTACAGTTTCATGTAATTGTTTTTTCAATTTTTAATTCACTCACGCTTTCACCCCAGTCCTTCACTTCTCATCACTTACTACTCCTATGAACCTTTTCCATAAAGACTCATTCCCTGCCCCCTTCCCTATACTGCACTTCACTTCACCTCATTCCACTTCACTTTTCTTTGTTCACTTCACTTCACTTTATTGCACTTCGCTACCCTCCACGTTAGATAACTTTTCACTTCACTTTAGACTTTTCATTTCACTAGACTTTGATTCTGTACACTTTTCGATGATTTCCAGCACACTTTACTTCCTTTTAATTCAATTCATTTATCACTTTCCTTACCCTCTTTTTAAAAGTGACTGGTTTGCAGGGGAGAATTCCTAACACTTCTGCCGGTAACTGGTTCCAGTGTTGGATGGTCCTATTTACAAAAGAATATATCCCTATGTCTGTCCTTTGCCTCCTACTCCTAATTTTCCTTTCATGATCTACCCTGCTCAGATAGTGTGGCCGTTGTAATCTGTCAAAATAGGCTTCCACGCGCGTTTTCCACAGTGTTCGTATGATGTGCAAATTTGGCTGTTTTCTTTTGCACCCTGTCTAACGCACTTACATGTTCTTCCCTGTACGGATTCCAGCACATGGCACCATATTCAAGAATCAGACGTACAAGTGACATGTAGGCCAAGCTTTTGGTATTACTATTACCCTTATGGTCAGCAAGTGGGGAAATGAACCACAGGTTTTGTAAGCAATGTCAGGGTGGCTAGGTACAATATTATTTCACTTACCTTAATTTAACTTCCATTTAATTTTCTTTCCCACTGCCTGCAGATCCAAGATGGTCCAGATGAGACAGGGAACATGTACATGAGGCCTGGAAAGTTGTCTGACTACTTCCCTAACCCGTACGCAAATGAAGAAGCTGCCCGAGCTGCAAATAATGGAGCTTTTCCACCTGATTTGAGTTACATCACACTTGCTCGACATGGTGGAGAGGTATGTGCAAATAGATTTGTGTCATTTGTTCGTTAACCACAGAGAGGGAAACAGTTTTTATTTAACTGAGGCTTCCACCTAATAATGTGATATTCCACTATGCACAGTGTTACATGTCAATTTATATTTTCCTGTAGTTTACTTCATTTTGTTGGTAATCCTGGATGTTTTAGTGTTTAAATATACAGGCAGGTTTCATTTTACGCCAGGGATACAGCCTTGGAAAAATGTCGCGCAAATCGAACACAAAATTATCATTTAAAACCATGTATTTCTTGGGGGTTAGGGTTTGACAACCTCATTCTGTATAGTGTATGACTTTACTAACAGTGGACATACAGACCTGTAGAGTATCTACTGTATATACATTTCTCCATAACAAACTTATTTATTTATAATAAAATATAAAGTAAGAGACTCATTTTCATAGTTTTGGTACAGTTCATTCTGATAGGACTGTGGTTGTCTTGCTACACAAACACTTCAGTTTCTGACTTAGCACTTTATATAATTCTGTCAGCATTATTACTAATTGTACATATCCTAATATGAGCAAATCTAACATTATGGCATATGTCAACAATTCATTCAACTTTTTCAGCTTATTTTGTCTAATTTCTCTTCAATACTGATTGTCTTTCACCAATTTTTCACTTGCCGTGCACTAGGTGATGTATATTTATGTTTCTCACTCATTTTTATACCAAAGACCAGTGCTGATGATGGGGGATCACATCAGTCACATGCTTATATCTCCATTGTCAACAATCCATACGTATGACTGATGGTGTGATAGTGATGTCACTTTCAGTTAGCCTCCAACACAACACAAGTGCGACCACATTTCGTCTGTGCTATATCGCGCTAAACTGAAATTATGCCAATCGCGCTAAACTGAACATAATTGCATAGATTTGATAAGTGGTGTAAATTTTCAACTCGTATTGAAGCAAAATTGTGCAAAAAAGAAATTGCATAAAAAAGAGACCTGCCTGTACTTAATTACAACTGAAAAAAATGCAAATGAAAGTTCTTATGCATACTGTAAATTGTTTTTCTTGTGCTGCCTACTGTGACAAAAGTGTTGAGTACTTCAGCCATCATAGTTTTTACCACAACCAACACTCATTTATAACATTCATGCTGATGCATATATTTTTCTGTAAATTGACACCATGTGTCAGTAAGTATATAAATGAAATTCAAGAGAGCTTGTCCAAGGTCAGTTAGTGGAATTCTGTGTCACAGCATTTGCCAATCCTGTAGAAAATACAAAGTTTATGTTACATAATTAATACAGGTTATGTTTTGTTTCATATGTTATTAGTATATAAATAAATAATGAACTAGAAAGGATCTGGGAGGAATTGAATCCCGATTTCAGGTGTAGTTGTCATTCGTAGTACTTGACTGACCTGTTGAAGGTTTGTACCAGACTCCTCTGAGTACATGTGAAAAGTATTACTACTTAGAATTTGAGTTAGCTTATATGATAAAGTAACATAAAGACAGTCTGTGGGCATCATTGTCTGGTCTGCTAAGGCTTGTATCAAGCCCAGTGGAATTATGTGTTGGCCCAGGAAGAATTCACTCATTCACTAGGCATGATTGTAGTGTAATGCGTCTCACTAGGAACATGGAGGCACCATGTTTCTTTGAAGAGACTTGTTCCACATGACTAGTATATGTGGACTAGCAAAACATTTTTGATTGAGGTTGAGGGTACTGCTGCTTTGTAATACTTCATGGTTCTTAGGGAGAACCACAGTAGAAAAAAGTTGTGTAATGTGTAGAACTGCAGAAAATTGTCCTAAGCTTCACTTTTCTTGCTCCTGGAAACAGAATTTACTTGTCCTAACAGTGTATTGAACTACACATAGTGAGGGATTCGGAAATAGCGATTTCGGTGTACCAACTGTGTGTGGAAATTTTTTTTTGTTCACATAACCCATTGTCTGGTGAATGCAACAGAAAATATTTTGAGAATGACTATGCTTCTGTTTCCACATACAGTAGAATACCAGTATAACGAAATTTTGGGGACCTCAGAAATTAATTTGTTATAGTGAAATTTTGTTATACTGAAATAAGTCAATTCTCAAGAACTCACCTGTTGTTATATCCGTTG
>Ga0131853_10012688_pt1 | contig 15445 bp, 10 predicted proteins | sample TergutLab28metaG_FD_92764 | JGI IMG/M metagenome (GOLD analysis project Ga0131853, IMG submission 92764) | Labiotermes labralis P1 segment gut microbial communities from Petit-Saut dam, French Guiana - Lab288 P1 (version 2) (version 2) | ecosystem: Host-associated > Arthropoda: Insects >...
TTCAGGAGCTTGCGACTACTTGGTGCGTTATTGTGTAGGCTGTATTGTGCTGACTTGAGGCGTGTTGGTGTTATGTAGCGGGATTGGCTGTTGGTGATGTGGTATTCGAGTGCAGGCTGAACCAGTAGTGGTTCAGCCTGCACTCGCTACATAACACCAACACACCTCAAGTCAGCACAATACAGAATACACAATAACGCACCAAGTAGTCACAAGCTCCTGAAGATGGATGTATTAATACCCGAAACATGTTGAGCAGTAAATTAACATAATAAAGCAAGTGTCATAAATTTGGTCTACCTTTATTCAAATTTCAAGATGATTCACTGTTCAATACGCATAAAAATAATTAGCATTTTTTAAAATAACTTTATTAGCAGCAACCTGCACAATGAAATTAGCTGAACCTGTAAGGTATCGCCAATAGAATATTTCTCACAATCATTACAAGCACTCATTCTTGATAATGGCATAGAGATATTTTCACTTTACTATCAGCTATGTGCTTCAGTGTTAAAGTGTTTTGCGTGTGACGATACGTTATTGTTTTTATGTGCTGCAGGATGCAAATATGGAAAGGCGGGGGGGGGGGGAGATAATTAACTTTTAGGGAATTTTCAAATTCACTTCAGTCTTCAGAGAATGAGTGAGCGAAGAATGACTGGTTCATTTTAGAGGAAGAACGCGGTGTTCCGGAATACGACGCCGTGTCTAATGGTGTTGTAGGTGTTGTAGGTGTTTTAGGTGTTGTAGCCACTCTCCGAGTAGCTTCCTACCGTCATCTTCAATGCAGTAAAATACTTTTATCTTCATCAGAAATGTTCTAAACTCCTAAAATCAGCCATGTTTCACGTCTGTATTTCGAACTCTTTTAATCACATCATTAATTTATGTTCTGTGACGGGGCAAGAACACAAAGTTTCACTGTTTTGAGCAGATTATATTCGCGTCCATATCCCCAGCCTTCTTCATGGTAAAAGGTAAAGCAAAAGCAGTCCCGTTACAAGCCTGGGGTGGTCCAGAGTGTTCCAGGAAGTTAAGGTTACCTGATTTCGTGACAACGGCACGGGATGGTGGTAGATTGTCAGCCTTACACACCGGCCGCCTTTACCCCCAGGAAATACTCCTGGTAATCATTTCTGTTAGAGACTGATTCGACCCCAGGGCCATAGTGTGATCGGAAGGATTTTATGTCAATAAAAAATCCAGTGACACCAGCTGGAATGGAACCAGCGACCTTCCGATTTGTAGCACAACACCTTAACCACTGTGCTACTGCGGTCCCCGTTTTGCATGGACTTAAACTAAATTCTTTGTGACATACACACAATAGAACTTTATTATGTCTAGCCCAAGTATGTTTTCTGAGGGGCTAATAGTTTTTTTAATATACTCATGGGTCCGTGCATCGTGAATCAAATTTAATAACAGTCCAACAAGATGTGACTGTATTCAGTTTATTACATTACTGTAGGCAGCTCTACATGTTTTGGGTGTTGACACCCATCATCAGGAGCTCGTACAACTGTAATTACAGCTGTACCAGCTCCTGATGATGGGTGTCAACATCCGAAACATGTAGAGATGTCTACAGAAATATAATAAACTGAATACAGCCGCATATTGTTGGGCAATTATTAAATTGTATGCCAATAGTCTTTAATCTACTCAAATTCCATGTTATTGTAGATAAAAAATTTTCATTACCGTGGTTACAAAAGCCCTTAATCTTTGGTATTCAAGATATCTTGGGTTACATCTCGAAATGAATACTAGCTATCATAGCTGAGGTACTTCATGCTTGCCCCAGTACCTTCAGGAAAATTTTGGGATAGTACAAATAGGCCACAACCACTTCCTTGAATTTTTTAAATTTATTATTCACTAATGCTAATATAATTTTATGTAATGTAGTTGCAGTCCAGTTTTGTGACAGTGCTGTTACATGAAACACAAATAAATAAATAAATGGAATGAATTAATAAGTAACGAATAAATAAATAAATAAGTCAGAAGGTAAAGCTGTCCCTTTACAGGCTGGGATTCCAGGAATTTAATGTTCCCAGATTTCGTGACAACGGCACAGGATGGTGATAGGTTGTCAGCCTTACGCACCGGCCGCCTTTACTCCCAGGAAATACTCCTGGTACTCATTACTGTTAGAGGCTGAGTCGACCCCAGGGCCATAGTGCGATCGGAAGGATTTTATGTCAATGAAGAATCCAATGATACCAGCTGGCATGGAACCAGCGACCTTCCGATTTGTAGCACAGCACCTTAACCACTGTGCTACCGCAGTCCCCAAATAAATAGGTAAATAAATAAATGAATAAATATATATATTCACATATACAAACACACATATATATATATACTGACCGACACACTTTCGACACTGCAGAATATCTATTGAGAGGACGTTAAATAAAATGTAAATAATTGTCCCAGAGGATTCAGTCATTGAATTCTACAACGATCAAGTCGAACGGTCCATAAATTTGCACTACTGGACTAGGATCATTTTAATATTATTCTTCACATTCCTTCCTTGCTTTACCGACGACAATTTCCTTATACGAGTAGATATCCTTCTAAAAAGACACGTGACTAGCAGAGGTGTACGTGACGTATGTTGTAACTTGCTAAGTTTCTAACGTTCATAATCTTCTTTCCTTCTTTCTAATATTTTTATTGCGCAGTGCTACAAAAAAAATTTTGCAAAATTAAAGAGGAGTCATTACTTCATTCTGTTTTCTACACTAAACAATTTATGAATGAATAAAATCTAGGAAATTTAACATTATATGTTTTGGTCCAAGACATCTTGGATTTAGGATTTGGCCTGCAAGCTGTTTTAGGTTAACATTTAGTAAGCGTTGTGTTCGTTTATGTACGCTTCACGTCCACTCACATCGTGTTCAGTGATTTGATCAAGTGACAGTACTGGGCAAAAAATAAAGAGTATACAGCTCCTAACGACGTTGCTCTTTCCACCGTCTCGTTAGTTCCACTCCAAATATTCTCAACCGCACTCCGTCTTCACTAATAGTCTCACCCTGTGTTGCTTCTTTAGGTGGGAGGCCAAGCATCACTACTTGATGTTCTGGCATTATCACATGTACCGACCGGACGGCAGTATGTAAGTACTTTTTAAGGAAACAAAAAACTAACGTGCGTTTTATTTTTTGAGTACGCATTCTACATGACCACCCTTCGTAACTTTGTTGTCCCGACGCGCTCAGTCGTGTAGGTGATCCTGTTTCGGGAAACGGGTGTGTTTCACCGAATCAACTATAGTTTTAGTTATCTCTTTTTCACTTGTTGTTTTATTTACCCAATTTATTCTTGACATAAAATAATGGAGCGCTATATCCAGTAAAACAACTAGATCATTTCTAGGAAACTGACACAGTCACTTCTCTGTACTCCTACTTACACCACGCTCGTACGCGACTGAATTCGCACTGGATTGCTAGCGTCCGTTGTCCGCTGCTAACGTTTTCTCATTTAAATCTCTCCCCTCCTTCCTATCACCAACGGTCCTGAATGTACGTTGACAGATTAACTTACAACGCATGCCATGAACCGTCCGTAACTGACGCCAGCAATCCTAAGAAACAACTACTCTTATACTAAAAATGATCGGCTACAGCATTTTCCACATATGTTGATATATTTGCTGTTTGTCTCGCCTTTTTGGCTTTTATCCAAGTTTGTTCATTCACGTAAAATTTATGTTGTACGAACCGAACTCTGGTAGCAGAGCTTACGGCTGTTTAATTACAGTTCTAAAGGCACTATTTATACATATATATTTGAAATAGGAAATATTTTCTTTAAGGACAAGAAACAAAGATTATGCTAAAAGGTGGTTATGTTTTTCTCAAAGGCATTAATGCAGAATTCCCATTGAAGACGTGAGGATGTCCATGAGTGACAGACACATAGGAAACAAGCAACAAACTGATTATTCGAACTCAAGGGGATGGGCGCTACTTCAGAAGCCAGAGCTTCCTCAGCTAGTCAAGAAATTCCACGCATTTAATGGACCGTCAAAATTCCTTACCCTGCTCACAAGAGCCCATCAATTGTCATTATCCGCACCAGGATAATTAAGTCTAAACCCTCGTACATTATTTGCTAGTGGTTAATTTCAATATTATCTGTCCGTCTATGCCTAGGCCTTTCAAGTGATACCAGTTCTTCACGTTTCCCTTCAGAAAACCTTGCTACATTTCTGTTCTGCCCCGTTCAGGTCACATGCCCCGCCCAGCATATACAATTCAACGTGATTACCCGAATAATACCGAGGGAAGTGTACGATTCCTGAAGTTACTCTTTATGTAATTTTCGCCTTTTGCATGTTACTTACTTTCCCTTATGGCCAAAATCTTTTCTAGCATCATATTCTCGACACACCTTCAGAGAATGAGTTCTCCCCTTAATGTGAGAGACCAAGAATGAATTGAATACAGAATAAGAGGCATGCTTAGTTATGTATATTACATTCTTCTCGTTTTTATTCAGCAAATGGGAAGAAAACATATTCTATTCCTAATGGCAGCAAGCATTACCGTGATTTATTCTGTTGTTACTACGTACTTTTGACATTCAGGGGACTTTGCAACATGATATATTCTTATAATAAAAGCCAACAAGATGTGTTATTTCTCTACTTTATTTTTGTAAAGAACTCAACATGTTTCGGACAGACTTACTGTCCATCATCAGGAGTTTTAATACAGTATTCACAGCCATTGGTATTTGTCATAATGGTTGTGTTGACTGTCTGCTAGCGAAGTCCATCTTGACCTCACTAGCAGACAGGCAACATAACCTGTATGACAAATACCAGTTGCTGTGAATATGGTATTAAGACTCCTGATGATGGACAGCAAGTCTGTCCGAAACATGTTGAGTTCTTTACCAAAATAAAGTTGAGAAATAGTGGATCCCTTTGGCATTTATTATAAGAATATATCATGATGCAGAGAGAGAGAAAGGGAGAGAGACGGAGAGAGGGAGAGACTGATCCCGTTACAGGCCCGGTGTGGCCAGAGGGTGGGTAGAGGTATAGCTCTACTCTTCTATGACCGCGGCACTAGAAGGAGGTGAGTGGTCAGAAGCACGCCCCGGCCGCAGTTTACCCGGAGGAAGACCCAGTACCCATTTTACAGGAGGCTGGGTGGGTCCCAGGGCCGGTCTAGACAGGCGGAAAATCTCGTCTCCACCGGGATTCGATCCCGGACCGTCCAGCCCGTAGTCAGTTGCTATACCTACTGAGCTAGCCGGCCCAGTATATCACGATGTTTGAAATACTTATTTTAGTAGTGCAGTAGAAGTTCTTAGTACGGAAATCAGGCTTCAGGCGTCGGCTGCTTCCTTCAGTATACCTAGTTTCTTCACCCCTTCTGCATCCTTTCACAGCTTAAAATGGACTGTAGGGATTACAGCAGGTGTACTTCGAGTTGCCTATAGAAAAGAAGAAAGACATGTAGAAGGTTGTGGGAAAAATCACAGACATAACGGCCTTTAAGGATGGAAATTTCTTGACATTTAGTCAAAAGAAGAGGAAGGAAAGCGGGGCCATCACCTGACTTGCAGTGGACAGTGGGGTCGCTATTGAAGGCACTAGCGGCTGTCTGACAACTTGACGTCATTTATCACGTGCTCTAAATGAGGGGCGTTTACAGCCACTCACCATCTTGCGGGACAGGAGGACCAGATAATATTTCACGTCTCCTGGCTTCCTGTCTGACGAATGCCAGTCTCCAAACAAATGAGGACCGCATTCAGGACCATTCTTCATAAAACATGGCTCTGTCCAATTTTGTCTCAACTGTGCGGAGAAATTACTTCTCTTTCATACATGGAATGCGAAAATGTTTCAACAGTAATGTAAAAAACAAGAAAGGCAATGCACTTACAAAATTATCATTGAGGCGCGTAAACGTAAACACTGATTTGGTGGAAAAGTAAGAATTATTACATATTCTGAGTGAGTGTCTGTAACCTTAGGTATCCAGCTTGCAAACCGCATGCGCCATATTGTTATCTGTGGCCTTCCCGGCTCTGGTGTATTTTCCCACAGTCTCATAAAGGGCACGATTTCTGGAAAAAAAAACTTTTTGAACATAAAATGTGTGTTTTCATTGTCTGTGCATATTTTGAATAAAAAAACCTTTTATTCTAAGAATAATTCAGCGAAATATTATTAAAAATGTATATCGGTCTTCATGTAAAATACCCGTTATTCTTGTCAGATTTTAATGAAACTTGGATTTTTTTCGGCATATTTTCGCAAAATACTCGAATATCAGATTTAATAAAAATCCTTCCAGTGGGAGTCGAGCTGTTCAATGAGGGCAGACGGACAAACAGACAGATACGGCGAAGCTTACAGTCGCTTTTTGCAATTTTACAAAGGCGCCTAAAACAATAACAGTAGCAATAATGATTACATACTTTTTAATTAATTTGCTAACCCCTTGACAACAAACATAAATACATTATATGCACAGATTTGTTCTAAGAGAACACAGTGTGCTTCCATTAGAAAGAATGACTGGCGAATGCTGTATAGGGAAATAATGGTTGTTCAATGTGAGAATTATACAAACCAGATTAACTGTCTCTGTGTTAAAGTTTCGCAGTTTTTAGTATTAAAAATGGCGATAGGCGCACTAGGAACTAGGTTTTGGAGAATTCTTGAACAGAGAGAAAAATCAATTACAGGATCAGCCCTGAATAAAAAGTGCAAAAAAAGGATATATACAATCATATATTACAATAAATAAGATACAGAAGCAAAATACACTAGTTCCGTTACTACTACTACTACTACTTTTTTTCCTGGGGCGCTGCGGCCCAACGCGAGCCATGGCCTCCCCATTCTTGAGGTTTCTTGATCACACACAACGACGCACCACAGTCGGTAGGACTTCTGTTTACGAGTGATCAGCTCGTCGCAGAGACCTCTACCTGACAACACACAACACTCACAACAGACAGACATCCATGCCCCCCAGTGGGATTCGAACCCACGATCTCAGCAGGCGAGCGGCCGCAAACCTACGCCTTAGACCGCGCGGCCACTGGGACCGGCAGTACTGCTACTACTAATTATCCTACTATCTCAGATGTTAAAGATGTTTCACGGCTTTTGTGAAACCTGAAATTTCGTTGTTGTCTTCACAAAGATCGCCGGAACATTCCAAGGAAGAGCTTTCTCAAAGGAATTAGGCAGATACCGCATAGATTCATTATGTGTCATCTAAGAAACTTTGAAGTCAAAGTCACTTTCGTATGCAAGTTATATCCGACGTCAGACACGAGTTTTAATCGTCTTAACCACCTCCTTGGTTTGCCCTTTGAAAAGTTCTTATTCCTGCCTGATAAATTTCATTCTAATGCACATTAACTGGACTGGGTTGCTATAGTTCTCTAGACTGTCAAATGGTAGCAGCACCATTTAGTTCACTTGTTCCTTAGTTACTAAAGTGCCCAAAAGGCGTCCTTGTTCATGTTTGAAAGGCGAACATGTGTGATGGCGGACGTGGGGTGAAAAAGTTTTCTAATGAATTTGTAGCACATTGTGGTAAAACAACCGCAGTTACAAAAGATTTTTAGAATTTATTTTCTCCTTAATGTGTATTATACTTCTGGTGTTAATAGGAGTGATGTGAGTGGGAAAAATTAAACTCGTCTGAAACATAAACGTGTGGTGTAAAAGTAAGGTTACAAACCGCAGTCTTTTATTTGTGCGGTTACTGATTAATTAAAACATCGTGTTGAAAATATAAGGAATACTACGTAGTTTAGTGGTGATGGTAGTGCTCAGAGTATGAAAGCAAGTGACAGGTCAGCTTCATCGTGTCAGCCTGCATCACTAGAGCTCCATCCTGATACGATTTGTAAGTACAAACATTTCCGGAATAATTAAATGGGGGGCAAACTTCATTCCTATCTTAACTAAGTACAATAGCATAATAATAAATTATTAGCGTACTTCGAACCTATCTAAAGGGTACAGCAGAACGGTGGATGAGAAATTGTAGGCTTGTTGCAAATTATGTAATGTAATTGAACGAGAAAATTAATGCTAACTCTAGGTCATTTGAGGTTAAAATGGCGGTCGAGAGTAAAAGTTAATAAGCGTTCTTCACAAGTAGGCCTATGACACACTTTAGTCTGTACTGGTAGATGACGCCATCATCTTCACATTGGGTTCCTTCATAAAATGCGAGTAATTTAGTGAATGGTCGAGGATATACAGCTTTTGGAGAAACATTTTTGTTTCTGGGATTAAGTGGATGGACATTTAGAAAATATAATATCTCTCTTTTGATAACTGATGCGTGAAACTGGAAAGCCTGATACTTAGTTCATGGTTATTGTCATGTCCGTTTATGCCCACTTTTGGTCTGGAAACAACCGAAACTTTGTTTATAGGCATATGGAGTGTGGATTTGTGACAATTAACATACTGTATGTATTTGTAAGAGACATATATTCTGTTTTGAAAGTAGCCAATATGTCGACCGCCCGATCTTCAATAGCATGTCTATATATTTGGGCTGTAATTTTTTTTTTTTTTAGAAAAGAGTATACATTATTAAATCTAATTACTCCACAGTAATGTTGTGTATAACTGTGAATAATTTTACTTGTATTTATGTTATTATTCAACACGAACAGACACTTCAAACGAAGTCATAAGTGCTAAATATACACGTATGGGCTTTCACCTTCAATCATCGTTGTGTACGGTAAACAGTTTTTCAACACGTTCACAGACAAAAATTACAAAATTATGTTGTTAGTTTTGTCATGCCTCTCCTTCCATCATTCTGTCTACTTGTAATTAATTACTCGAGAACCTTTTGTCTTAATTGTGGAATTTTATATCGAGGAATTTTTGTAATATTTGTGGACACGTTCAAAATTTATTTCTTACCTTGCAAAATTAGGGATATATTACACGAAAAAAGACAAGATTTCCAGCGAGTGCCCAGAGTAAAAATATGTAAGAGCAATAAAAATATTTCGTCTGGGACGTAGAGAACAGTTAAAAAAAAAGCATGAACTGGTTTATTCTAGAACCGATAAGAAAAGTGTTTACTGCGCGGTACGAACTGAATCATTAAGCATAATTCAGGTTAGTGCCAATCTTTGAAGAAATAAACAAAGAGATTTTTGTGTTTTTTTTAATTCTATTATTCGATCATATAAAATACAGTAGTAACGGAATTAAGGCCCAAGAACTGCAACCAAAAGCATGCGGTTTATCAATAGTTTGTTTTTAAGAATGATGCCTGATGTACTTCGTATACAAAGTGGACCAATATGAACCTAAATCGGAATGATCCCACAGTAATCAGTTTACGTGTTTAATACAAAATTTTATCGAAATTCCTTAACCACTTTTGTACTTGGTACTAGGCATGCAGGCGGACTAGTACAGTATCGGTAATGCATTTACTCTATCCACATCATGCAAATAATACTGCAGTGTGCAACAATTCTTTTATTGGTTTGGTGGTAATGGAGACACAAAGACTTAGAAAGATAAAAAAAAAATGGCAACGTTTTTGATTTGCACGTGGGAGGCCCCTGTTTAGAATTTCGACAGGGGTACCAAATATTCTGAAGTCGTGGTTTTCCTTAGTAACCCCGGAAATTGAATAATACATCACTTTAATCTACGATCGCTTCCTTATACACCTATATCGTTTCCAGTTCATTACATATCAGTCATCATACAATTTAATTCCACTTAAAATGAACTACAGAAAACTTCGTTAAACAAGACAATAAATAAAGAGCACCTGAATGGAAATAATAGAAGAATGGAGAACAATATGCAGCGAGGTACCTCATAAATTGTAAACCTTGGCAAATTGTAACAACATTAAGGTTGACGAATGAGCGGGGTATGCAGTACGCATGAGGGAGAAGAGAAATCATTGGGAGCCCTGAGGCAAAGAGACCCCTAGGAAAATCTAAGCATAGATGGAAGTATAACACTGACTCCATACAGCAGAGTTCTTCTTGAGACGCTAATACTTTTTCAGCTAGCCAGGAAATTCCCCGCATTTCATGAAACCCATAGGTTCATCTCATCGTTCGCAACAGCCCGACACTTGTCTCTATCCTGAGCCAGTTCAATCCAGTTCGATTCCTTGAAGATCCATTTAATATCATATCCCTATTCAGACCCGGCTCTTCCAAATGATGTCTTTTTCTCAGGTTTCTCCCTCCAGTATTCTGCACGTAAGCATCTCTGCTGTCACCCATACGTGTTCCCTGTCCAGCCCATCTCATTATTCTTGATTTGATTACATGAATAATGTTTTGTGAGAAACAGACTTCATGAAACTCCTCGTCATGTGGTCTTCTCTGTTCACCTGTTACCTCGTCTCCCTCGTGCCCAAATACTTTCTTCAACACCCCATTCTCGAACACCGTCAGGATAATTTCCTCTCTGAAAGTGAAAAACCGAGATTCATACCCATACAAAACATCAGGCAACGTTACATTTCTATATAATTAAACGTTATATTTTTTTTATAGCAAAATCCTAAGACGGAAATTTTTGGACCCAATGGTAGTAGACATTCCCTGAGTTTGGTGAACTTAATTTCCTTACGTCTGCAGTTTTGATGCGTTAGGGTTGTTTCCAAATGTTTGACATTTACCAGTCATTCAAAGAATTTATAACCTATCTTTATGTTGTGATTTTTTCCCTAAATTGTAATTAATATTGTTATATAATTATATCAATTAATTGTATATTATATATAATTAATGTTATTGTACATTTTCCTACATTATATTCAGGACTAATGAACATGTACTTAAGTTTCTCAACAAAGATAATATTAAAAAGAATATTTAAGAAACGGAATGGTTGGGCGTGGACTGTTTATTTGTTTTAGGGTAGGGACAATTGGCAGTCCCTTGTGAACACGGTAATAAATCTACTGATTCCAAGAAATAAGAATTTCTTAACTAGCTGAAAACTTGCGAGTTTTAAAGAACACTGCTGGATACACGTGTGAAGCCTGACACGACTGTTTGTAGAAAAGTCACGTGTTGTGTTACGAGCCCAGTGGAGCACTGGGTGTAGTGAACAAGACACCTGCATTGCTAAGTAACCCGCTCACATGAGCTGCTGAACAAGAATAGCTCCCAGGTACACTTGTCAGGTGCAATGCTTATAGAATATGATTCCGCTTGCAAATCGATGCCACTAGACTCTTAGCGAACTGTGTTCTGTGACGTTCATTATTGGACGTCAAGGTTAGGTTAACTTAGCTGCGTATGATTCACCCTCAGGAAACTGCTGACACCTGCGGTGTTCGAGAGATATGAACTGGCGATGAACCGGAGTTGCAGTTTGCAAACTGTGGATCGCGTCTCGAAACTTTTGCGAAAATAAATGTATAGTGAGTATTTCCCTCTCCTGAGATGTGACGGGGTGTGTGTTGGTAGTTGTTTAACCGACGTTTTGGTATAACACTTACTTTCGCATCTTCATATCTCCGGCGTTTTTCATGGAATATTTGACCCTTGAAGGTGGAACCTATATGTTATCCCAAACGTCGGTAGCCAATTACCAACCTACACCTCACAGAATCTTAGAAAAGGAGGGTTTCAGCTATATCGCGGTGGAAGCCTGAAATCTGGCATATAAATGTCGCGTTTAAAAAAATCATGGGAATACACGTCTTACAAACAGGCCTCCTTGCTGAAACGTCAATGGCATTTGGTACATTTAATATAGATAAGTGCCTGTTATTTCAGATATAAATGTATTTCTTTGAATTTAGTCATAATAAATCTTCAGAGAGTGGGCCGGTTACCTCAGGCGGTTTAGTGACTGACTACGGGCTCGAAGGTCTGGGATCGAATCCTGGTGGGGACAAGATTTTCCGCCCGTCCAGACCGGCCCTGGGGCCCACCCAGCCTCATATAAAATGGGTACCGCGTCTTTCCCGGGGCGTGTTGCTGACCACTCACCCCCTTCTAGTGCCGCGGTCATGGAAGAGTAGAGCTATACCTCTACCCACCCTCTGGGCCACATCGGGCCTGTAACGAGATCACTTTACCTTTGAGAATTACAGTAAGAAAATGTTAACCGGAAGGGCCAAGCCGATCCGGATAATTGGCGATCCGGGTAACCAGCGTCCGGATAAGTGGAGTTCTACTGTTTATGGCTTACACTAATTTATTTTTCCTTTAACCCCCCCTTCCCCCAGAATTCTTCTGAAATCTTTTCGTTACAAGCAGCCAGCCCTTTAGCACTCTGAGTACTGATTGGCTCTTTTGTAGAGTAAGAAGTGCAATATACGCTCTATTTACATCTGTAATTTTTTTAATCTCTGGTCTTAATTCCTTTTTGCTTGTTTTACTCGGTCTTCATCACGATAAACATTTATGGAAATAAAAGACCGATTAATTTAGGCTCTCTGAAGAACTAAGAAAAGAAGTAAAGTGATCCCGTTACAGGCCCGATGTGGCCCAGAGGGTGGGTAGAGGTATAGCTCTACTCTTCCATGACCGTGGCACTAGAAGGGGGTGAGTGGTCAGCAGCACCCCCCGGCCGCACTTTACCCCCAGCAAAGACCCGGTACCCATTGTACAGGAGGCTGGGTGGCCCTTAGGGCCGGTCTGGACGGGCGGAAAATCTCGCCCTCACAGGGTTTCGATTCCGGACCGTCCAGCCTGTAGTCAGTTGCTATACCGACTGAGCTATCCGGCCAAGAAAAGTAAGTCAAGTATTTAACAATAATCCTCTAGGAAGTCGACTAAGAAGACGACCAAAAAACAGATGGTGGAACTGTGAACATGCAGATATTAATAAATGCAAAATTAAGAACTGGAAAGTTTGGTAAAGAAACGGACCTGAATGGGGAATTTCGTTAAGGAGGGGAAGGTCCGCATTGGTCCGTAGTGACATCTAAGAAAAAGATGGAGTAAATCTAATTAAAGAAACATAAAATATTTAATTGAATACTTCTTTAATTAGGTTTATGAGGGTACTTTATTAAAAAGTCAATGATCCAAATATCTTTACTGAAAACATGGCAATAAAATTTTATCGAAATCATTGATTATTGGCAGAAATGCTCGGAGGATGGAATGGTACCGGCTACACAGTGTTGACTCTCTTTATGGACTGTCTCCGAATAACGTAGGAGAGTTAAAAAACCCCAATGGAAAGGGGGGAAAAACGATAAAATATTTATAAAACACCCAGCTTAAATGCAATTGAGCAGACACATTTTGACGTTTAACGACATCAATTCCTTGATGACATTTTCAGATTCCTTTATTTTGTTCTTTATAGGCTATCTATATAGGCATAGTTCAGAAAGTGAGAGTACAATACAGAGGAAGTTTCTGTCCAATTATGTATGGCATCTGCGAGTTCATTGAAAGGAATTTAATTAAATGTAATATTGTGTCCGATATTCTAACCCCAAAAAATTACACAAATTGTATATTACAAATACAAGTATTTTTCATTTGCAACAAATTTCGGCATTATGGCCATCTGTAGAGAAATACTTCAGATTCCATGGAGGTGAATAAAGCTTTTAAATCAGTTTTATTACAAGAAAACCAGTAAAACCATAAAACATATTACTTACTTACTTACTCCATGGTGCAGAGTCCTTCTTGAGAAGCTAACTGCTTTGCAGCTAGTCAAGAAATTGCCCGTATTTCACGGAACCCGAAGGTTCATTACCGCACTCACAAGCGTCCGCCACCTGTCTCTATCCTGGACCAGCCCAATCCAGTCCATATACCCACATACCACCTTCTGGAGATCCATCGTAATATTATCCACCCATCTACGTCCAGATCTCCCCAGTGGTCTCTTTCCCTCCGGTTTCCCCACCAAGACCCTATACAACACCCTCTCCTCACCCACACGCGCCACATGCCCAGCCCATCTCATTCTTCTCGATTTTATCACCCGCACATTATTGGGTGAGGAGTACAAATCATTTAGCTCCTCTTTATGCAATCTCCTCTATTCCCCCGTTACCTCTTCCCTCTTAGGTCCAAATATTCTCCTCAACACCATGTTCTCAAACACCCTCAGCTTTCTTTCCTCATGCAATGTCAACGACCAATTTTCACACTCATACAAAACAACAAGCAAAGTTATAGTTCTCTATATCTTGATCTTTAATCATTTCTGCCGGTATTACAATTATTCTATACTTTTATAATTCTAAACGACTTTTTATGCACACCGTGTAAGTAATATGGGATCCCATAGTACATTATACGTACTGACTGTACCTCACATATCTGAATGTTGTCCTGAAGATGGTCTGATAAGACCGAAACATGTTGCTACAAAAATATTTATAAACAGTCGTGTTTTTACTGTAACTTTAAAATATTTTGTTTTACTTTTTGAAGACTGGGGTTTAAGAGAGAGGCTAACTGTATCTCATCATACAAGACTAGACCAATACACTTTTAAAAAATTAATGATTATTGTAGCAGCTTCATGCCAAAATTTATTGGAACACATTTCGTTAGTTACGTTGCCGAAAAAGTGACACAGGTGACGTTATAAGAACTTCAAAAGGTTTCTTTTTTTATTAACAAAAGAAATTTCGGCCGCCAAGCACGATAAGCCAAAGGTAAAATTCAACTATTTATCATATTAAGTATTTATCGTTTTGGAGCAAATATTTAGTTTTAATATTCCATACGAAATACCCTTTAGAATTCTGTTTTTATTTTTATTTTCGGTATCTCTTGCCTTACATTTTCAAGTCCGTACTGTTATAGAAGTCCATGATTATAGCCTTCGAATAGTGAAAGCAGATATATTTGGAATTCCAGGATAAAGATGGAAGTATTGATTGAAATATTCATAGTAATACACTTTCCTCACTTGCAAATTCGCGAGTTTCGATACGCGGAGAGCTCTTTCGAGGGTCTTTTTTGTACTCGCTGTGTTAGTGCCTCATAAATTGTTTCATTGTTTTTAAAGACAATTTGCATTCTCCACACGTAGCTTCTGTGACTGTTGCAGGTGAATATGAATAACGAGTGGGATAAGAGACGGAAGGAGTACCTTGTTTTGACTTATTGTCTCGGTAATCGTGGCATGAGACTTTCAGGTTGGTTGGTAACTTAGTCCAGACACAAACCGGCTACATTATCAGTAGGTTTGAGTAAACGTTACCCAGTAAATTTCGACGTTCTTAGCTGGCCCTTTAGAAGCTGTTAAACTAAAACTAAACTCCGTGGCCTTAGTCCGCACGCGAACTATACCGACAGAGCGGCCGCGGCCGGTCGGCGAAGTTAGTGCCAACTTTTGCGGATAGAGGGATGTCACGTGGTCAGCGCAACGGGTCCCCACAGCCGTTAATCTCTGTTTTCTAGACCTGGAGCCGCTACTTTTTTCATTCAA
>Ga0131853_10012692_pt1 | contig 15444 bp, 17 predicted proteins | sample TergutLab28metaG_FD_92764 | JGI IMG/M metagenome (GOLD analysis project Ga0131853, IMG submission 92764) | Labiotermes labralis P1 segment gut microbial communities from Petit-Saut dam, French Guiana - Lab288 P1 (version 2) (version 2) | ecosystem: Host-associated > Arthropoda: Insects >...
ATCGTCGACTTCGGCCTCGACCTGCTGTGGCACCCCTCGCTGGGCATGGAGCTCGGCGATAACGCCCAGAAGCTGTTCAACGACTGCGCGAGCGGCGCCAAGCCCCTGGACATCTTCGTCTACGAGGGCACCGTCATGGACGGGCCCAACGGCTCGGGCCGCTACGACATGTTCGCCAACAAGCCGATGAAGGAATGGGTGACCTCGCTGGCCGCCCAGGCCGGCGTCGTCGTCGCGATCGGCGACTGCGCGTCCTGGGGCGGAATCCCCGCGACCGCGCCCAACCCGACCGACTCCACGGGCCTGCAGTTCCACAAGCGCGAGCGCGGCGGCTTCCTGGGCGCCGACTTCCGCTCCAAGCTGGGCCTGCCGGTCATCAACGTGCCGGGCTGCCCGGCCCACCCGGACTGGATCACCCAGATCATCGTCGCCCTGGCCACCGGCCGGGCCGGCGACATCGCCCTCGACGAACTGCACCGTCCGCAGACGTTCTTCAAGACGTTCACGCAGACCGGCTGCACCCGCGTCCAGTTCTTCGAGTACAAGCAGTCCACCCTGTCCTTCGGCGACGGGACCCGGACCGGCTGCCTGTTCTACGAGTTCGGCTGCCGCGGCCCGATGACCCACTCCCCGTGCAACAAGATCCTCTGGAACCGGCAGTCGTCCAAGACGCGCGCCGGAATGCCCTGCACCGGCTGCACCGAGCCCGAGTACCCGTTCTTCGACCTCGCGCCCGGCACCGTGTTCAAGACCCAGAAGGTCAGCGGCGTCATCCCCCAGGAAGTTCCCGAGGGAAGCGACCACCTCACCTACATGGCCCACGCGGCCGCCGCCCGGATCGCTGCGCCGCAGTGGTCCAAGGAAGACATGTTCGTCGTCTGACGCGGCCCCTCTTGCGTCAGATTCCGAGAAGACAAGGAAGACCCCAATGACGGCGGTAGACCTTTTCGTTAGCCCCCTCGGCCGCGTGGAAGGCGATCTCGACGTCCGCGTGACCATCGACGACGGTGTCGTCACCTCGGCCTGGACCGAGGCCGCGATGTTCCGCGGCTTCGAGATCATCCTGCAGGGCAAGGACCCGCAGGCAGGCCTGATCGTGACCCCCCGGATCTGCGGGATCTGCGGCGGCAGCCACCTGTATAAGAGCGCCTACGCGCTCGACACGGCGTGGCGCACCCACATCCCGCCGAACGGCACGCGGATCCGTAACATCGCGCAGGCCTGCGAGACCCTGCAGTCCATCCCGCGCTACTTCTACGCCCTGTTCGCCATCGACCTGGTCAACAAGAACTACGCCCGGTCCTCGCTGTACGACGAGGCCGTGCGCCGTTTCGCGCCCTACGTCGGCACCAGCTACGGCCCCGGCGTCGTGCTGTCCGGCAAGCCGGTCGAGATCTACGCGATCTTCGGCGGGCAGTGGCCGCACTCGTCCTTCATGGTCCCCGGCGGCGTCATGTGCGCCCCGACCCTGTCGGACGTGACCCGGTCCATCGCGATCCTCGAGCACTGGAAGGACGAGTGGCTGGAGAAGCAGTGGCTCGGCTGCTCGGTTGACCGGTGGCTGGAGAACAAGACCTGGGAGGACGTCCTCGCCTGGGTCAACGAGAACGAGGCCCAGTACAACTCCGACTGCGGCTTCTTCATCCGGTACTGCATGGACGTGGGCCTGGACAAGTACGGGCAGGGGGTCGGGAACTACCTGGCGACCGGCACCTACCTGCACCCGGACCTGTACGAGAACCCGACCATCGAGGGCCGCAACGCGGCGCTCATCAACCGGTCGGGCGTCTACGCCAACGGTCAGTACCACGAGTTCGACCAGGCCCGTGTTACCGAGGACGTCACGCACTCCTTCTTCCAGGGCGACCGGCCGCTGCACCCCTTCGAGGGGCAGACGATCCCGGTCGACCCGGAGCAGGGGCGCAAGCAGGGCAAGTACAGCTTCGCCAAGTCGCCCCGCTACGACGTTCCCGGCGGCGGCCACATCCCGCTGGAGGCGGGCCCGCTCGGACGGCGGGTCGCGGCCGCCGGCCCGAACGCCGCCCCGCACCAGGACGACGACCCGCTGTTCCTCAACCTGATCAACACGATCGGGCCGTCGGTCATGGTCCGTCAGCTCGCCCGCATGCACGAGGCGCCCAAGTACTACAAGTGGGCGCGCCAGTGGCTGGACGAGATCAACCTGTCCGAGCCGTTCTACGACAAGCCGGTCGAGCACCTCGAGGGCAAGGGCTTCGGTTCCACCGAGGCCGCCCGCGGCGCGCTGTCGGACTGGATCGTCATCGAGGACGGCAAGATCGCCAACTACCAGGTGGTCACGCCGACCGCCTGGAACATCGGCCCGCGCGACGGGAACGAGACCCTCGGGCCTATCGAGAAGGCCCTGGTCGGCTCGCCGATCGTGGACCAGACCGACCCGGTCGAGCTCGGCCACGTCGCCCGTTCCTTCGACTCTTGCCTGGTGTGCACGGTGCATGCCTACGACAAGAAGGGCAAGGAACTGTCGAAGTTCGTCATCAACGGGAACGTGTGACGATTCCCAGATGACACAGGCCGATCTTCGGTGCGACCTCCTCGTCGTCGGCTGCGGAAATCTTCTCCGCGCCGACGACGGGGCGGGGCCCATCCTCATCCGCCGCCTCTGGGAGGGCGGCGTCCCCTCCGGCGTGCGCCTCGTCGACGGCGGCACGGCGGGCATGGACGTCTCGTTCCAGATGCGCGGCGCCGAGCGGGTGATCATCGTGGACGCGAGCCGGACCGACGCGGCCCCCGGCACGCTCTACAAGATCCCCGGCCCGGCGGTGGAGGACCTGCCCCCGCTTGAAGGACTGCACACCCACATGTTCCGCTGGGACAACGCCCTGGCGTTCGCCCGCTGGCTCCTCGGCGACGAGTACCCGAAGGACGTCACCGTCTACCTGATCGAGGCGGAGGACTTCACCCCGGGTGAGAAGCTGTCGGAAAAAGTCAGCGAGGGAGTGGCCAAGGTCATTGACCTCATCCGGGCCGAGCCCGCCTTCGCCGGGGCGGACTTGTAACCATTTACTTATCAAGGGAGCCGCCTTATGGGGGAGGACAACCACGCGATCGGCGTGGAAACCGAGGTGATTCCCGAACGAGGACAATGGGCGGTGGACATTATCGTCATATTCAATGACGGTGTCGTCCGCCGGAGAGTCGATACCTATAGGACAGAGGCGCTCGCGAAAATAAGCGCAAGCCATATTAAGCGTGCCGCCGAACGAGATATTCCGGGACCCCTCAATGGATAACCTGCCCACCCGACCGCTGCCGATCGGCGCGTTCGGCCTGCCGTTCGGCTTCCTCCTCCTCCCGCCCGGCGAGGACACCGAGCCGGCCCGCAAGGCCCTGCTGGACGGCCGCGTCCCCGAGCAGTGGCCGGACTCGCTGCGCGGCCACAAGGCCGCCTTCGACGAAGACTTCGACGCCGCCCGCGCGGCGTTCGCCGGGCCCGACCCGGTCAGCCGGTTCAACCGGTTCGTCCTCGACCCCGACGAGGTGGACTCCGCGGCGCTGCGCGAGGCCATGGACCCGCTCGGCGTGCTGGTCGACCTCGTGCTGTTCGCCACCGGCCGCAGCGACGACGCGCCCGACCCCGCCGGGCACGACGGCGAGATCGCGGCGCTGCTGCTGGCCGCGGCGGCCGTGGCCCCCGGCGAGCCCGACGCCGGGATGCTCCGGCAGGCGGTCGAGGCGGCGAAGCCGGTCTCGCCCGCCCTGGCCGGCGTGCTGCACGGCGCGCTGGCCCAGGCCCTCAAGGGAACCGGCGACGCGATGGCCGCCGTCGGCACCCTCATGGCCGGAATCGAGCTCCTGAAGGGCACCGACCTCAACGTGGCCCGGGCCGAGCAGCACCTGGAACTGGCCGCCACGTTCCACGAACTGGCGGCCGGCGGCGAGCGCCCCGACCTGGTCGGGCAGGCCGTCAGCCACTACCACAACGTGCTGCAGAACCTCGGGCCGGACGAGGCGCGCGAGGTGTTCGCCGCCGCGCACGCCGGGATGGCCTCGGCCTACCTCACCATGCCGATGAACGAGGCCTCGGACCAGCTCCGGCTGGGCATCGCCGTCGGTTCCCTGCGCACGGCCCTGACCGTTTACACCCGCGAGACCCACCCGGCAGAATGGTCCAGCGCGCAGCTGAACCTGGCCAACGCCCTGGTCTACGCGCCGTCCAAGCACCGCCAGGAGAACCTGACCGAGGCGGTCGAACTGTACGAGGCGGTGCTGCAGACCCGGGACCGGAACTCCGACCCCGTCGGGTACGCCCGGGCCCTGGCCAACCAGGCCAACGTCCTGGCCCACCTGGGGGAACGGCTCGTCGCCCGGGCCAAGCTCGGCGAGGCCCGCGCGCTGTTCGAGGAAGCCGAGGACTGGAACGCGGTCAACCAGGTCCGCGAGCTGCTGGACGAGCTGGGAAGGGTCAACGCCAGTGCCTGACGTGACAACGGACTTCGAAACCCTGGCCAAGGCCGTCGACCAGGCGGCCGAGGCGGTCGAGGCCCTGCCCGAGGGGGCGGCCAAGGAAGCGGCGACCGAGCTGAAAGACGCGATCGAGGCCGCCCACAAGGCCGGCCTGGTCACGATCGTCCAGAAGCTCAAGGGCGACGAGGCCGGCAAGAAGCTCCTGTTCGAGCTGGTCGACGACCCGGTCGTCCGCATGCTCTTCGCGGCGCACAAGATAATAAGGACAGCGCCGCCGGACGGAACCTCCTCCAACGGCGGCGCCAAGGGCGGCACCGGCGACCTCGCCGCCGAGCGCCTGGGCGGCCACGGCCACGACCACGGCGTGCCGGCCCAGTCAGGGCCCGCGCTCATCCCGCTGCGCGCGGTGCGCCGCCGCGACCCGGTCGAGGACGAACTCGAGGCCGACGGGTGGTTCCGCACCATCCCGGCCAAGGGCATCCCGCAGGGCGAGGCGACCCAGGTCCGGGTCGGCGACGAGGACGTCATCCTCGTCTGGGCCCGGGACGAGCTGACGGCGTACGAGAACCGGTGCGCGCACGAGGAGATGCCGCTCTCGGACGCCCTGGTCGACACCATGGCCTGCACCGTCATGTGCCCGTGGCACGGCTACCGGTACGACTCCACGACCGGCGAGTGCCTGACCGAGGCCGGGATGGGCCTGTCCAAGCGGGACGTGAAGATCGTCGGCCGCGATGTGTGGATCCGGGGCGGAGACCGGTGAAACAGGTCACCTTCGTCAGCGCCGCCGCCCGCGCGGCCGGCGCGGCGGACCCCTCCGCCGGTGTCACCCCCTCCGACACCGGCGGATGGCGGGCCCGGACCTGGCTGGGCGCTCCCGCGCCCGGCGGGCTCGCGCTGCCGCCCGCGCATCCGACCGCCGCCTGGCTCTACGCGCCGCGCGGCGTGTTCCTCGGGGACTGCGAGGGCCGGGACGTCCTGGTCGCGGCCGACACCGGCAACCACCGGGTGATGATCTGGAACTCGCTCCCGGAGAAGGACGAGACGCCCTGCGACGTGATCCTCGGCCAGGCCGACGACACCAGCGAGGGCCCCGCGCGCGGCGCCGGCGACACCCGGCGCGGGATGAACCTGCCCACCGGAGTGCTCGTCCACGACGGCAACCTGATCGTGGCCGACGCCTGGCACCACCGCGTCCTTATCTACCGGGGGCTGCCCACCGAAACCGGGGCCGAGCCCGACCTGATCCTCGGGCAGGACGGCCCGGACGACGTCGCCCCCAACCGCGGCGGCGAGACCTGCGCCGCGAACTCGTTCTACTGGCCGTTCGGCATCGCGGTCGTCGAGGGACGGTTCTACGTCGCCGATACCGGCAACCGCCGGGTCCTCGGCTGGTCCGGCGGGGTCCCGGACTCGGCGGACACCGAGCCCGACCTGATCCTGGGCCAGCCCGACCCGGTCTCCCGGGAGGAGAACCGGGGCGCCGAGCCGGCCGGGTCCAGCTTCCGCTGGCCCCACGCGATCTGCGGCGACGGGGCGGGACTGCTGCTCATCGCCGACGCCGGCAACCACCGGGTCCTGGGCTGGCGGCCGCACCCGGACGCCGACCGCGACGCCGACCTGGTGCTGGGCCAGCAGACCCTTACCGACGGCGCCGAGTTCCCGTACACGGCGCAGACCGCCTCGATGATGCGCTTCCCCTACGCGGCGGTCATGGACGGCGGCACCCTCGCCGTCGCCGACACCGCCAACAACCGGATCCTGCTCTGGGACGGAGCCCCGTCCCCCGCCGACGGCGACGGCCCGTTCGCCGGGCCCGCCGCCCGGGTCCTGGGGCAGCCCGGCTTCGGCCTCAACGGGGAGAACCACTGGACCGGCGTCACCCCGGACTCCCTGTGCTGGCCCTACGGCCTGTCGTTGCGCGGCGACCGGCTGGCCGTCGCCGACTCCGGCAACAACCGCGTGGTGATCTGGAGCCGGGAGTGAGCCCGGCCGTGGTCATCGAGCGCGTGCGCCTCACGGTCACCGGGGTCGTGCAGGGCGTCGGCTTCCGGCCGTTCGCCCACCAGCTCGCGACGTCGCTGGGACTGACCGGGTTCGTCGGCAACGACACAAGGTCCGTGTTCGCCGAGGTCCAGGGCCCGGCCGCGGCGGTGGGGGAGTTCACCCGCCGCCTGCGCGCCGACGCCCCGCCGCTCGCGCTGATCACCAGCCTCAGCGCGGCGGCGATGGACCCTCTTCCCGAGGACCGCGGGTTCCGGATCGTGGCCAGCACCTCCACGTCCGGAGCCCGCACCCTCGTGTCCCCGGACGTCGCCACCTGCGACGACTGCGTGCGCGAGCTCTTCGACCCGGCCGACCGCCGCTACCGGCACCCGTTCATCACCTGCACCAACTGCGGCCCCCGGTTCACCATCGTGACCGACCTTCCCTACGACCGCCCCAACACCACGATGGCGGACTTCCGCATGTGCCCGGCGTGCGCCGCCGAGTACCATGACCCCGCCGACCGCCGCTTCCACGCCCAGCCGATCGCCTGCCCCGGCTGCGGGCCCGTCCTCCGCCTGGGGGACCTCGCCGGCGACGACGCGATTGCCCGGGCCCAAGAGATCCTGAACTCCGGAGGCATCCTCGCGGTCAAGGGCATCGGCGGCTTCCACCTGGCCTGCCGGGCCGACAGCGACGCGCCGGTCGCCGAACTGCGCCGCCGCAAGGCCCGTACGGGCAAGCCGTTCGCCCTCCTGGCCCGCGACCTGGAATCCGCCCGCCGGGCGGTCACCGTCGGCGAGGCCGCCGAGGCGATCCTCGCCAGCCCGGCCCGCCCGATCGTCCTCCTCCCGCGCCGTGACGCCGGCGGCCCGCCGATCGCCGCCGGCGTCGCCCCCGGCAACCCGCTCCTCGGCGTCATGCTGGCCTACTCCCCGGTGCATCACCTGCTGCTGCACGGCCCGGCCGCCCGCGACACCCTCGTCTTCACCAGCGCCAACATCAGCGACGAGCCGCTGTGCTACACCCCCGAAGACGAACGGGACCGGCTGCCCCGGCTCGCCGACGCGATCCTCACCCACGACCGGCCCATCCACGTTCCCTGCGACGACTCCGTCGTCCGCGTCGCCGAGGACGGGAGCCAGCTCCCGGTCCGCCGGTCCCGCGGCTACGCCCCGCTGCCGGTGCCGTTCGATGCCGCGGCGCCGGCAGCGGACCAGTCCGTCCTCGCCGTCGGCGCCGAGCTCAAGAACTCGTGCTGCCTCACCGACGGCGGCAGCGCCTTCTGCTCCGCGCACATCGGCGACATGGGCAACGTGGAAACCCTGCGCGCCTTCGAGAAGGCCGTCGCCCAGCTGGTCACCCTGCACCGCGCCCAGCCCGCCGTCATCGCCGCCGACCTGCACCCCGCCTACATGACCCGGAACTGGGCCGAGAACCACGCCGGGGAACCCGGCGAACCGGAACTGCGCCTGGTCCAGCACCACCACGCCCACGTCGCCTCGCTGCTGGCCGAGCACGGCCGCCTCGCCGACACCGTCATCGGCGTCGCGTTCGACGGCACCGGCTACGGCACCGACGCCACCGTCTGGGGCGGGGAGGTCCTCCTGGCCAGCGGGTCCTCCTTCGAACGGGCCGGGCACCTGCTGCCGGTGGCCCTGCCCGGCGGCGACGCCGCCGTCCGCAACCCGTGCCGGATGGCCCTGTCCTACCTGGCCGCCGCCGGCGTCGACTGGGCCGACGGACTGCCCCCGGTTTCCGAAACCACCCCGGCGGAGCGATCCGTCCTGGCCGCTCAGACCGGGTCCGCCTCCGCCGGTGCCGTCGGCTGCTCCAGCATGGGCCGCCTGTTCGACGCGGTCTCCGCCCTCATCGGGGTCCGGCAGCGGATCAGCTACGAGGCCCAGGCCGCGATCGAACTGGAGATCCTGGCCGAGTCGGCCGGCGACCCCGGAACCCGCGATCACGGCGGCTGGCTCCCCGTCGGCGGCGACGGGGTCATCGACTGGCGCCCCCTGTTCCGGGCCCTGGCCTCCGGGGTCCTGGCGGGGACCGGGCGGGGGGCGCTGGCCCGCGGGTTCCACGAGGCCGTCGCCGACGCGGTCACCGCGTCGGCCACCCGGATCCGCGCCGAACGCGGAACCTCCGTCGTCGGCCTGACCGGCGGCGTGTTCCAGAACGTCCTGCTGGCCCGGCTCTGCCGCCAGCGCCTGGAAAACCAGGGGTTCGAGGTGCTCACCCACCGCCTCGTGCCCCCCAACGACGGCGGGCTGGCACTCGGCCAGGCCGCGATAGCAGTCATGCAGTGCTCGCCAACAGATGGGAAGCAGCCATGTGCCTAGGCATCCCCGGACGCATCACGGAGACCTGGACCCGGGAAGACGGCGCCCCGATGGCCAGAGCCGACTTCGCCGGGGAGATGCGCGAAGTCTGCCTGGCGTACCTGCCGGACCTGACGACCGGCGACTACGTCATCATGCACATGGGGTTCGCGCTGACCAAGCTGGACGAGGCCGACGCGGAAGAAACCGTCCGGACAATGAAGGAGTACGGAGTACTGTCGTGAACCCTGACCTAGCGGCCGACCTCGCCGGGACCTCCCTGGCGATGGCCCGCCGGTTCCACGCCGGCGCGACGATGTGGTGCGCCGCGCCCGGATGGGAACCGCACGCCCACCACATGGCGGTCGAGTTCGTCCATCCCGTGATCGTCGGCAAGCGGGCCCTGCCCGCGTTCGCGATCACCGGCTCCGGCCTGGTCACGCGGGCCCGGTCCTCGGTCCGCCCCGGCGACATCCTCGTCGTGGTCGCGGGGGCCGACGACCCCGAGGCCGCCGACCTGATGCGCCGGGCCGCGGCCTGGGGCGCCCGCAGCGTCTGGATCGGCTCCGGCAACCGGCCGCCCGCCGGCGCCGCCGACCACGTGCTGTGGATCGACGACCAGGACCCGATGACCCCGGCCACCGGCCAGTTCGTGCTCATGTACCACCTGCTGTGGGAACTCACCCACGTCTGCTTCGAGCACCCCGGCCTGCTGACCGAGGAACCGGACGAATGCACGGACGAGGTCTGCATCACCTGCTCCGACGAGGGCCGCCTCGGCGAGGTCGTCGCCCCGCCCGCGGAGCCGTTCGAGCCCGCGCTGGTCCGCACCGCGACGGGGGAGGAGCAGGTCGACGTCACCCTGGTCGCGCCGGTCGAGCCCGGAGACCTGGTGCTCGTGCACGCGGGCGCGGCCCTGACCCGTCCGGAGCCCGTGCTGCCGGGGGCGCCGGCATGAGCGACTTCCTCTACCCCTTCATCGACGCCGAGGAACGCGACCCCGGTCCGCTCCTGACCGACCTCGCCGAATCGGCTCAGGCCAAGGCGGCCGAAAGCGCCCGGCTGCGGGAAGCCACCCTCGGCGAGGTCGCGGAGCAGATCACCGCCTGCGCGGCCGCGATGGCCGAGCGGTTCTCCGGCGGCGGCCGCCTGTACGCGTTCGGCAACGGCGGAAGCTCCACCGACTGCGCCACGTTCGCGACCCTGTTCGCCGCGCCCCCCGGCGCCTCGGCCCACGGCGGCCGCCGGCCGCTGCCCGCGCTGAACCTCACCGCCGACCAGGCGGTCGTCACGGCACTGGGCAACGACGTCGGCTTCGACCTGATCTTCTCCCGCCAGATCATCGCCCATTCGAGCGAGCGCGACATCGCCGTGGCCTTCTCCACGAGCGGCAACTCCTCGGACCTGATGACCGCGCTGGCCGAGGCACACCGCCGGGGCCTGCTCACGGTCGGCTTCGCGGGCTACGACGGCGGCGAGATGGCACGATCCGACGCGGTGGACCACTGCTTCACGGTCCGCTCCCAGTCGGTGCACCGCATCCAGGAAAGCCAGGCGCTGGTCGGCTACCAGCTCTGGCTCGCGACGCAGGAGGCGCTCCCCGTGGTTAGGAGCACAGCATGACAGTGTCCAAAGAAGAGAAGGTCATCGAGCGGATCACCGCGCAGCGCAAGCGGCGGCCCCGGCTCAAGGAAGACCTCATCACCCTCGCCCACGGCGCGGGCGGCAAGTCCTCGGCCGCCCTCGTCGACGCGGTGTTCCTCGACGCCTTCCGTAACCCCGCACTGGAGCAGATGGGCGACGGCGCCGTCCTCACGCTCCCGTCCGGGGAGCGGCTCGCGTTCAGCACCGACTCGTTCGTCGTGTCGCCGATCCGCTTCCCCGGCGGGTCGATCGGCCACCTCGCCGTCCACGGCACGGTCAACGACCTGGCCGTCTCCGGGGCGGTGCCGCAGTGGCTGTCGGTCGCGTTCGTGATCGAGGAAGGCTTCCCCATCGCGGACCTGCGCACCATCGTCAGCGACATGGCCGACGCGGCCGCCCTCGCGGGTGTCCAGCTGGTCACCGGCGACACGAAGGTCGTGGCCAAGGGCGCCGCCGACGGCCTCTACATCAACACCTCCGGCGTCGGCGTCATCCCGGCCGGGCGCAAGCTCGGCTCCGGCCTGGTCAAGCCCGGCGACAAGGTGATCGTGTCCGGTACCCTGGCCGACCACGGCATGGCCGTCATGCTGGCCCGCGGCGACCTCGGCATCGAGGCTGACATCTCCTCCGACACCGCGCCGGTCAACAAGACCGTCGCAGCCCTCCTCGAGGCCGCCCCCGGCACCCGCTGGATGCGCGACCCCACCCGCGGCGGCCTCGGCACCGTGATGAACGAGCTCGCCGCCGACACCGGCCTCGCCGTCGTCCTCGACGAGGAGTCGCTGCCGGTCACCCCCCTGGTGCAGGGCGCCTGCGACATGCTCGGCATCGACCCGATCTACGTGGCCAACGAGGGCAAGTTCGCCGCGATCGTCCCCGCCGACGAGGCCGAGGCCGCGGTGCGGGCGATGAACGACGATCCGTTCGGGAAAAACGCCTGCGTGATCGGCGAGATCGCCCCCGGACCCGAGGGCGTGGTGGCCATGCGCAACGGCTTCGGCGGAACCCGCATCGTCGACATGCTCGTCGGCGACCCCCTGCCCCGAATCTGCTAACCGAAGGAAGGAGCCCGGCAATGTGCCTGGGAATCCCCGGCCAGGTGGTCGAGCTGACCGACACCGACAACTTCCTGGCCAAGGTCGACGTCAACGGGATCAAGCGCGTGATCAGCGTCCGGCTGCTCGCCGACACCGGCCTCGACGCCGGTGACTGGGTCCTCGTGCACGTCGGCTTCGCCATGGCGAAGATCGACGAGGACGAGGCCGCGCAGACCCTGGATCAGATGAAGAAGATGGGCCAGACCTACCAAGACGAGATCGACGCGTTCTCCGGGAGCCAGCTATGAAGTTCACCGACGAATTCCGCGACCCGGCCGCGGCGCGAGCCCTGGTGAAGTCCATCACCGAGCTCGCCGACGGCGACCTCGGCGTCGACGGCACCGTCAAGTTCATGGAGGTGTGCGGCGGCCACACCCACACCATCTACCGCCACGGCATCGAGCACCTGCTTCCGGAGAACATCGAACTGATCCACGGCCCCGGCTGCCCCGTCTGCGTCATCCCGATGGGCCGGGTCGACGACGCCATGTACCTCGCCTCCCAGGACGACGTCATCTTCACGACGTTCGGCGACATGATGCGGGTCCCCGGCAGCAACGGGAGCCTGCTGGACGCCAAGGCCCGCGGCTGCGACGTGCGGTTCGTGTACTCGCCGCTGGACGCCCTCAAGGTCGCCATCGAGAACCCGGACAAGCAGGTGGTGTACTTCGCGGTCGGCTTCGAGACGACCGCGCCGTCCACCGCCGTCACCCTGGTCCGCGCCCGCGAGATGGGCGTGGAGAACTTCAGCGTGTTCTGCAACCACGTGACGATCGTGCCGCCGATGAAGGCGATCCTCGAATCACCCGACCTGAGGCTCAACGGGTTCCTCGGCCCGGGCCACGTGTCCACCGTCGTCGGCAACAAGCCCTACCGGTTCGTGCCCGAGGTGTACGGCAAGCCGGTCGTCGTCGCCGGATTCGAGCCCCTCGACATCCTGCAGTCCGTCTACATGCTGCTGGCGCAGATCCGCGAAGGACGCTGCGAAGTCGAGAACCAGTACTCCCGCGTCGTCCGCGAGGACGGCAACCCGGCGGCGATGAAGCTGCTGTCCGACGTGTTCGAACTGCGGCCGCACTTCGAGTGGCGGGGCCTGGGCTTCATCTCCCAGTCGGCGCTGAAGCTGAACTCCGCCTACGCCGACTTCGACGCCGAGCTGAAGTACGACATGCCCGGCCTGCGGGTCGCCGACCCCAAGGCCTGCCAGTGCGGCGAGGTCCTCAAGGGCGTCATCAAGCCGTGGGAATGCAAGGTGTTCGGCACCGCCTGCACCCCGGAAACCCCGATCGGCACCTGCATGGTCTCCCCGGAGGGCGCCTGCGCCGCGTACTACAACTTCGGACGGCTGCACCGGGAAACGGCCACGCTGGTCGGGCAGGCCGGTGACTGAACCGGTTTCCCCGGGTTCCGCCGGGGAGCGGCTGTTCGCGAGGTACGCCTACGCGCCGAACCACCTGGGATACTGCGGTCCCGCTGACGCCGCCGCCCTGGTGTCGCTCGCGTCGTCCGGCTCCGTGCCGGACGGCGCGGACATCGCCGGCATCGCGTCCCGGTTCTCCGGCGCCTGGCCGTACCTCGTGGTCCTGGCCGAACTGGCCGGGATCTCCGATCCGCTGGATGAGCGGGTCGTGCGGGCCTACTGGACCGGCGGCCCGCTGCTGGCGTCCGTGGACCGGGAGGTCTTCGCCCGCAAACTGCTGGACCGGATCGGGTCGGCGGCCGGGCACTACTGGGCGCACCTGGGGGAGGAACTGCTGCCGGAGGCCGCGCCCACCCACGGATTCCACGTGTTCGGCGTGTACCCGTGGACCCGCCTGCTGAAGTCGCCGACCCCCGAGCCCGCGGTGCAGGTGCTGGACAGCTGCCGTATCCGGTGGGGACAGGTGCAGTCCGTCTCCGGTTCCTCGGTCACGATCCGCACCTCCCGCCTGACCTGGGACGGTTCGCGGCTCGGCATCGGGGAGGACGTCCAGGAGACGGTGTCGCCGGGCTTCGTGGACGACCCCGCCCCCGGGGACTGGCTGGCGGTGCACTGGGATCACGTCAGCGACCGGCTGACCGGCGAGCAGGCCGCCGAACTCACCAGCCAGACCGACTGGCAGCTCATGGTCACGAACGAGAGGCTGGCCCGCGCATGATCCCGCACATCCGGCAGGACGAGGGACAGATCGGCTTCTACTGGGTCACCCCCGCCGGGGACCCCGTCACCCTGTCGGAGCTGATGGAGACCGACGCCGAACCCGAACGCCTCCTGCCCACCCACATGTCCGCCCTGGACGACGCGCTGATCGACGCGGTCGGCCGCTGGGGTTCGGTTCTCGGCGGGGGAGACGCTCCCTCGGAAACGGAACGGGCGGAACTGACCGAGCTGACCCGGGCCATCGACCGGCTGCTGCACGAGTACGCCGTCGCCGAGCGCAGGGCCGGGGCCATCACCGAGACCCGGTCGGGACAGATCGCCGGCACGGCGTCGCTGGTCGGCGCCTGCGCTCGGCAGGCCCTGGGCACCTTCGGACCCGAACCGTTCGAAGGACAGCTGGATGACCCCCGCACCGGGGTGATGTCCGGGCACGGGCAGTTCCACTACGTGGACCCCGCGGCGCAATGGCGCGGCGGCCGGTGGCTCCTGGTCGGCCTCGACGAACGCCGTTTCCCGCTGACCCTGGAGATGCTGCTGGGCGGCAGCGGCGTCGAGAAAGACGCGGCGGTCAAGGAGCACCGCGACGCCCTGCGCGCCGTCACCCAGGCCGCCGTCGCGGTCACCTCGGGCCTGACCGCGGACACCGGGCCTTCCTCGCCGGATCCGGCGGTCGCTGCGCGCGCGGTGGACTACCTCCTGTTCGACTGGCTGATGGCCAACCGCGAATCGCCCTCCAGCGCCGCCATCGAGATCCGCTCCGGCGACTCCGGCGACGCCGTCATGATCGTCGCCGCCGCCGACGCCGCCGCGGTCGCCCGCGCGGCGGATGACCCGGGCCGCCTGGAGGTGGGCGCCTAGTCGGTCCCGGCGAGTTGCCAGATGGCGACGTGGCGGCCGGCGGCCACCACCTCGTCGGCCAAGCGCCAGGTCACGTCGAGCCGGACGAACCGGTGGCCCTTGCGCTCCCACTCGTCGGCGACGGTGCCATGGACCTCGACCGGTTCGCCGATCCGGACGGCCCGGCGGTGGGTGATGGACGACTCGACGTGGATCCACGGCGGCAGGACGACGTTCGCCATGAGGATCCAGTTGGCGCCTTCCAGGAGCATGCCCGGATGGATCGCCTCCTGGTTCCAGTCGCCGGCGCTGACCTTCGTGAGGTAGTCGGCGAGAGCCTCGTCGTCGGTCGGCAGGGGAATCCACCCGAGCGACGTGCCCTTCGCCAGCGACGCCCGCGAGGCGGGCGCCCGCCGGCCGGGATCAGGCGCGGCGTCCGGGCTCGACACGTCCGGCCCAGCCTCGTCGGCCGATGCCGTACCGGTCACGCAGACCTCATCCCGGGCCGTGACCTCGATGGTCCCGTCAGTTCCCAGGCCGATCTCGCGGAGGTCGCCGTCGTAGCAGGGCTTGCCTCACCGTACCCGCGCCCCGCCGCGGGCGAGCCACTCCGGATCCTCCGACAGGCCGGTCGCGACGTACCCGTACACGGTGACGCCCGGCACGAGGCCGCCCCGGAACCCGTAGCGGGCGGCGATGTCGTCTGAGTGAATCCGGTTCTCGCTCTCGGTCGCCGGATTCCGGGCGGTGATTGTGTAGCTGGCCATGCCTTGGTCTATATCCCGGAAGCCTCAGGATGAGCAAGGCCTCCGCGACTACAGCGCCGCGTACAGCGCCGTCTCGAAATCGAGGTAGAGTCGGTACGGCTCCGGGGCGATGAACGGCAGCGAGTTGCTGTAGGGCGAGGCGCAGATCCCGCTGGCGCGGTCGATCCAGAAGTGCGTGTTATACAGCCCGGCCCAGGCTCCGGTGC
>Ga0131853_10012694_pt1 | contig 15441 bp, 3 predicted proteins | sample TergutLab28metaG_FD_92764 | JGI IMG/M metagenome (GOLD analysis project Ga0131853, IMG submission 92764) | Labiotermes labralis P1 segment gut microbial communities from Petit-Saut dam, French Guiana - Lab288 P1 (version 2) (version 2) | ecosystem: Host-associated > Arthropoda: Insects >...
ACACTATACCAGAGGCTGACTGTACAGGAAAAATGATCTCCTGATGATGAGCTTCCCGAAAGCTCGAAACATGTAGAGAATGAATGATGACTACCCATGAAAATAAAGGATAGTCCACAAGTGTCATCGTGTTGGTTATTTTTTAAACAATGGTGAAATTTGTTGTCAGAATAAAAGAAAACATTAAGGATTTAACTACATTAGGTTCTATTCAACTGCATCAGAGTCATTTTTAATCACCTAACTTCATGAATAAAAGCAAATGTACAGAAATTTACTCTGCAGGGCAGATCACTTGAGAATCGTACAGTTACTGACATGGTCAAGAAGGGTCCTGCTGTATAGAAATAAAGTCCATTACCACTTTTGTAACAGCCTACCAATTGACCTTATCCTGAGCCAGTGTAATCAGTCTGTATCCTGACACCCCATTTCATTATAAACCATTTTAACAGTGTCCTTCCATATACGCTTATGTCTCATACATGATTATTCCCTCTCATATTTTCTGACTAAAATTTTGTGTGAATTTCCTATTTGTCATTTATTCTATATATCCTGCACGTTATGTCACATCCTTGATTGACTTGATGAAGAGCACAAATTATGAAGGTTTTTGCCTTTTCTTGTTCTCTCTTAGGTCCAAATATTTTCCTCAATTGATTTTTGTTGCACAATAACAATCTGTTATTCCATTAGTGTGAGAGACCCACACACAACTTGAGGTGCAATGACAGTTTTGGGTGCTAGAAGCATCCTGTTTTTAGAAAGATGATGCGAAAATATACAGAAATTATCAAAAGAAATATTTTAATCAGTATTCTCATATTAAGAGTAATAAGTCGTTTATTTTTCTTGTCTCAAATTGAATATTATGGTTTTAAGCAGTCTTTCTAACTGTTCCTACTTAGTTCCACTACATTGGTTCTTTAATATATGAGAGCTCATACTTATGTCCTATAAGGGAGTTTTCTATTGCCTGCATGTAGCCGTATAAGACACCCACTCAAGATGGGCCACATGGCTTGAGAGGGGCTGTGTAAGTATCAAAACAAAAAATTAACATTAGTGTTGCCACTATTATTGTTGTTGTTATATTATTATTATTATTTAAAGATCTCACAATGTTATATCAGGACTATACTTATTAATTATGCAGACTTTTTCCACCACGAATGCATTAAATGATGCAAAAAGTCCATAAAGTTATTAATAGTAATTTTTATTGTTTGTATGAATTGAAATTTGTATTAAAATATCGTCAGTGTTTCTTATTTAACTATTAAATGTAATTTCAAATAATCCCAAGAAAAATATTTTCATGTATACTTTGAGTCTGATTTAATTACAATTCAGACTGGAGAACAAGTTACAGCAGTGCTCAAAACAGATTTTACCTGTCAGTATTATGTTTCCTTTAAATTATTTTTGTTTCATTATAAATTTCACTCAGTGCATTCTCACTGGAAGTGCAACACAACAGTTCAAAGAATGCATCTAGCAATATACAATTAGAAGGTCAACTTAAGAAGAGTATGTATCTGACTGGCTTTGAAAGATGAGAATGACCCAAGAAAGATTTCGTATAGGAATTATGATAAAAGTTAATTTATCATGGCATTGGTTATTGTTTATTTAGAATTACTGAAGAATAGTGTTTTAGTACAGGCATTGCTGGGTATCACACAAGATGTCAGCACTTTACCTGGTATATCTTTCCCTCCACAGTAACAATCAGGGAGAAGGCATACATCTTTACGACACTTGGCAGCTGTCTTGTCTACCTGAGGTGTTGGGTATACAGGATCGGGCCTGCCAAAACAAATAATTAATTGTAGGCAAGTTTAAACCATACCTATAAACCTGGCAGATTTTTACCCCAATTTTAATATGGTTCACATGTAATAGATTATATTTATCTGCTGTCTGCATCTTCTGTCCTGAAAATTGAGGCAGCAAGTCCTTCAAAATCTCAGTAATTAGTTACCAGACTAAACAGCATCTCATCTGATAAGACAGAAATGCTGAACAAAGCTCTTTTTTTCATATCAGACTGCCTGGAAAAGAATCTGAAAAAATGTAAGTCTGAAAAATCATTTATTATTCTACATAACCTCATACTTGCACAGATCCTCTTACTGGTCATCTGTTCCAATGGGGACACAGATCCTGTTACTGGTTAACAGTTCCAGTAGAGACACGTTCTGTTATTCATTCAGCTGTTCCCTTGGTGACATAGATCCTGTCAACTGTTCCAGTGGGGAGACACATCCTGTTACTGGTTAACAGTTCCAGTAGGAACACATTTTATTACTAGTCAACTGTTCCCTTGGTGACAGATCCTGTTAATAGTTGACTGTTCCAGTGTTGACACATATCCTCTTACTGGTTAACTGTTGCAGTGGGGACACAGATCTTGTTACTGTTTAACAGTTCCAGTAGGAACACATTCTGTTCCTAGTCAACTGTTCCCTTGGTGACACAAATCCTGTCAACTTCCAGTGGGGACACATTCTTTTACTGTTTAACACTTCCAGTAAGGACACATTCTGTTTCTAGTCAACTGTTCCCTTGGTGACACAGATCCTGTTACAAGTCTGCTGTTCCAGTGGGGACACAGATCCTCTTACTGGAAAACTGTTGCATTGGGGACACAGATCCTGTTACTGGTTAACAGTTCCTGTAGGGACATATATTGTTACTTGTCAACTGTTCCCTTGGTGACAGATCCTGTTACTAGTTGACTGTTCCAGTGGTGACACATATCCTTTTACTGGTTAACTGCTGCAGTGGGTAAACATCCTGTTGTTGGTTAATGTTCCCAGTAGGGACACATTCTGTTAGAAGTAAACTGTTCTATTAGTAACACAGATCATGTTACTGGTCAACTTTTCCAGTGGGGATACTTACTGTATTTCATTGAGTCAGTTCAGACATTATTGTACAATAAAATATTTGTTTTTAAAGTAAGAGTAGCAATATCAACACAATCTGGCATTTATAAAAAATCTAAACAATGCAAAAATATGTACAAGAAATGAGGATGTATTAAACCTATTCTTCACTATATGGAATCTAGAATAATGTGAATATAATTTTTCCCAAAGGTATGTTAAATGACATTTAATATTCTACTTAGTAACTTAAAAATATGACAGTATGAATAATGACCCCTTATTATTTAATTTGGACTTCTCTATGGACCCAGTCATTGGGGCTTCACCTACCTGCTGGCTGGATATTTGTATATATCAACAAATTCCTGGGCTTTGGATACAATAGCAGTTGATGGTTTTAGAGTGGGTCGGGAACGACTGAAATAAGATGAATATATTAATTACATTTTTTGTTAAGAAATGTAACAGCTGATATTGTAAGATTATATGTAACATGCTGAAACAAATTTTCTAATGCACAGTGCATAATAAGACAAGTTCTAGCACTTGTTTTAGGGTACTTGACCTGCCTAAATATCTGCCCCAGTTCCTCATAGGACTTATCTTTGTCCCACCACTTTTACCCTCAGTCTGGGAATGCTCATTCTGAACATCATACCAGTGACCTGTTAGTACTGTACACAGTACCCTATCATGAATGTATAAAATCTTTTTTATGTATGATAAAGTCTGCCACAGATTGTTGGCCCCCCATTCCATCCTGTATACAAAAATTTAAAATCATCTGCTGGGTCAGTTCCTTGGTGGCCTCTGAAGCTACCCGCCAGAAACTACAGACTAGCACCATCCAAATTGTCACTGAAGATTCTCAGTATGATCGTACCATGAATGCCAGCGAGCACCTTCAGCAAGAGCTAATTGAAATGTCTGGTTTTTTTGTGCAATGGACTGCTACAAGCCCTTAATACAAATGCACAAGCAAGGCCATCACACTGTGCAATCACATGGGTACAGACACCCTAGTCACAGATCTCCTTTCCAGAAAGAGAAAAACACTTTGCCTGGTCAGCACTAAATGGTTGTCTTCCAGCAGGACTGGAACTGGGAACTGATGCCCCAGTCAAGCTGCTTGCTCTTGCCCATTAGTTGCAATGCTTTTCAACACTCATGCCAACAGTTGCAGTTTGCACAACATCTAAACTATAATTTATTTAGTCAAATTGTGGCCATGTATATGTAACATAACTCAATACCCTTCTACATTATTACTTTTAATTTGAATTCTTAACTCTTAGGTATATTTATATAAATACACATACATAAATATATATAGAGGTAGTGACAAATTCAACTTCCAATTGGTCTTTAAATTTTGTATTGTTATTTATTATATTGTATTGTGTGGATGTCCATATATTATAAGTTGTGTTGTAATATATAAATTGTAATCTGTAATTGATGTGTCCTATGTTACATATGTAAGTGAATGGATGAACAAACAAACCAAACCAAACCACCTGGGAGAATAAGTGCAGTGATACATATCACAGAGGCTGTGTCTCCTTTATTTCACTGCTAAACAAGAATGACCCACTCTGCACTTCGATCAACAGGGCACAGGGGAATTTTGCGATCTACCACCAGTTTTCTGTTGGCTCTCAAACATAACCCAGAGTGGCTCAGTTGACTTCCCAATGAGGTAACAGACACCACATGTCCAAGTGGGGCTATGTCAAGAAAACAAATTATTGAAATAATAATTTCACCTGACAGACGCAGGCGTACCCCGGTTCACATTTTGTTCAGCTCCACTGGCAGTGGTGTATGATGCATCTCCGCGAGGCCTTCCAGCATTATTAACTCTGTAGATCAAATAAGCACAAATAATCAGACAGGAGCCACACACACTGGCATGCACACACATGTACCTACACCACATTGTTCTTGAATTACAGTTAATGTACAACTTTAGTGCTGTGTTTTTTATCTACATTTTGTGTGTGTGTGTTTGTGTGGTGTGTATACCGGCGTGTGTATATATATATATATATATATATATATTGTAGGCCTATACCCAACAGATATCAACTTTATGTTTTCCACAGTTTTGAAATACATTTCTGGCATTCTTGACCTCTCACTATTCTTTAAGAGTTTAAGACTCTGTTAATTTTATCTCGTTTGTCAAAAAGAATCTTCTCATTGAGAACTGTGCTGAGTGTGACCTTATTTCTTTCATCTTCCAACAAAAATATATGATTATTTACAGGACATACTTACTGGCCTCATGTTGTTGACTTTGTGAAATGAAAGGGCCAAAAGCTTGAGAACATTTAAGAGGCTCTGGAAGTTTAGGAAAATTTCTAAAAAATTTTTCTTGGCAGAAAGACTGTCTAGAAAGATTAAATTCATGAAATATTCCTGAAAGGTAAATAAAAATGAGCATAATATATAATTCTACGCTTCATTATTATTGACTTTATTAAAATATATTTCCATCAACACAACTATATAACAAAAACATAAGTTAAAGCGACATGTTTCGACTTAAAAAGTCATCTTCAGGCTAAGCTAAGAACCATGAAATTCTTTACAGTGTAGCTGCGTGCATTTGGGATCCCATACGGATTACAATTTTTGCTGTGATTCGTACCATGTACATAACGTGACTTATATCTATTATACTATTGTAATTATATTAGGGTGAAGTATGTGACGTGTGCTAATTTCTGGGTCCGTTGTTCACTGATTGGGCTTCTGGTTGTGAACAATGGACCCAGGAAATTAGCACACGTCACAACTCGACTCTAATATAATTACAATAGTATAATAGATATGTGCATGGTACGGATCACATAAAAAATTGTAAGCTATATGGGATCCCAAATATGTGCAGCCACACTGTAAAGAATTTCATGGTTCTTAGCTTAGCCTGACAATGACTTTTTAAGTCAAAACATGTCACTTTAATTTATGTTTTTATTATATAGTTGTGTTGATGGAAATATATTTTAATAAAGTGAATATATAAATACACAACAGGATGACTTCATTCAAATCATTATTATTGATTTGTTTTGTTATAGCTGTATTAATGATATTAATGAAGCAGTAATTATGTTAGCTTTTCAGTGAGATCTGATGAGAGGAAATTTGCAGACCCTACTCTGAATCTTACTTGATTCAAATCCTGAATGAGTGAACTACTTTACACTGATATGTCCCAGGTTGTTCAATGTAATTTTTAAGAGTTCTGTGTAGTGTGTGCATATCAGCTGATCCATATTGGCACTGTGGATTTTACAGTAAAGTCCTCTTCAGTATTATGTTACAAGTAGCCGTGAAATAATTAGCTTCAACTAGAGTCTTGTATGTAGAATAGCAATAAAGTGAAATGTAACTTACATTAGTATTGTAACAAATCATTGTACATGGTTATTGCCACAGACAGGTGCTAAAATAATGGTATAATTTCCATTTTATTTATGTTAGTTTTTGCTGTTTTTTTTAAATATGTGCATTTTAGAGATTTTCTGAAGTCCTACTTTATGAATTCAAGGTATAATAAATTACATAATACTAAAAATAATTGTGAAATCGTTGAAACATAGAGGTTGTGCTTAATCAATGAAGCATACAGCAACTTCTGCACGGTACTCAGCAAGCATTCATTGCATAACTATAGCAGTGAGATCGTCAGTTGTGTAATTATACCACTGGCCTTCATGCTTTACACTTGCGGTGTTATTTCTGCAATTTGGTGACCAAATACATGCAAATGTGACAGTGAATGACATGACAGCAATGAAATTGACAGTTCATGGCAGTATCTGTTAACAGTGGTGAAGCATCAAATGTTTCGTTGGAGTAACATTTCATGCATATATAAACAGTTTCACAACTGGATGTTTGTATATACAACATATTATTCATTCAGTTCCCAAAGTTACAATACACAGTATGTGTCAGTAATTCAGTGTGCATTCAGTTTTGTTATCTTTTTTTCATATGTTTTGGTTGTCCCTTTTATTTTGGAATCAAAATTTTTAATCACTTTCCTACTAGCATAAAAAATACATCTCATGACATAAACCAATTCAGATCTGTTTAAAAAAGTTTCCTTCTTATAAATTCATTTTACTCATTAGAGGAATATTTTGCTTGGAATTCCAATAGAGATCTTAGCTCAGTGTATTCATTTTAAAAGTAAACATCAAAATATTTTTACATGTAACATAACTCAATACCATTCCATATTATTACTTTTAATTTGATTTCTTAACTCTTAGGTATATTTATATAAATACACATATATATAGATGTAGTGGCAAATTAAACTTCCAATTGGGCTTTAAATTTTATATTGTTATTTATTATATTTTATTGTGTGGATGTCCATACATTATAAGTTGTGTTGTAAATTGTAATCTGTAATTGACGTGCCCAATATTATATATTTGGCTGAATGGATGAACAAATAAACCAAACCCAACCTTATTTTCAGTATTAGTAACAGTTTTGGCAGTCAAACCTAGTTTCCTTTGAATACAGAAACTGAAGATCCAATTCTTTTGGCATATGATGATTTGTCAATTCATAAATAGTCACCAACGTTTCGGAGGAGCTTTCTACTTTCATCTTCAGGGCCTAAGAAGGCCCTGAATTTGGAGGCAGAAATTCCCTCGACATATGGAAATCTTTGTCAGTTTACTTAACATCTTATCCCAGATTACTTGAACCTCCATCAACACTGCAGTGAGAACTATAAATCTGACAGTGCTGTGTTAATTTGCTAACTGCTTGTCATTGAAAGATCACCACTGAGCAGTGCACAACAAAATACTGGTGTGATGAAAACATAAGTATATATGTATGTGTGGCTCTACACTTTGTTAACCTTGGCACTAGATGGAGTTAAGTAGTCAGTTTCATGACTTGGGTGACTTTCCCCCTGGAGAAAGATCTCCCACTATTTGAATAGGAGGCTGTGTGGGGCCCAGAGGCAGTAATGACACTTTAGAGGAGAGAAAAAATTTTACCCCTGCTGGGAATCAAACCATGCATCTTATAGCTATCGTTTATACTGGCTGAGATACACCATATTCTGTTTAAAAAGAATTGCTGGCTAAAACCATAGAATAATTTTCTAGACACATTTCCCTGCTAAAAATGCCCCTGAATCATAATTAGGCTTTTGATATAAGTACGGTGGGTAGAGCAATCTTTACCAACCCCGTATTTCAGGTATCTGTGTAGTCCCATCTACAACAACAGTATATGGATTTTGTGTAATCTGTTGCAATTTATAATTTGTGTACACATTCAGAAAGTTAATTGCTAACTGAGTGATTCATGTTTGTTTGAGGCAGGGCTTTCGTGATATGCAAAAGGTTTTTAGCTTCAGTGTTACTAATATATCTTTTTATGGCGATGTTATATTTGTGTGAGTATTTCTTGTGTTTCATGAAGAACAGGCATTCATTGACAACAACTGTGGTTGATTGTGGTGTTTTTCAGGAATGCAAGTCCCATATTTGGTGAAGATTACTGTTAGCTTGAAGTGTCTGTTGTACTGGTGTTTCTTACTTACCAACAAAATGCATTCCTTTGTTTGAAGCCAAGTATAAACAAAAAACTGGTTTACGTGGTACTAACAAAACATACATACATTGAAATGTACTGGGAACACAATTGTGGAATCCCAGGGGAGAGTCAAGTATTTCTGTTTCTTTTCTCCAAGATATGTAAGAGTTTTCAGACTTTTTAGTATTAATAATTTAACCTTGTTATTTTTATACATATTATGAACACTTTTACTAATTTTAAAACCTAATTTCCCTCTCTCTCTTTACATTCTGGGTGTAAGCTTTTTTCTCTAGTAATATTAGATGCCATGAAGGTGTAAAGCACTAGCTTCAGTGTTAAAAAGTTGTTATGATATCAGAGTAACTTCAGCTGTACACACAATTTTTGAACCTCACTGGTGGAATACTAGCTGGACATGCAATGGGGAGATCTTGAAAATCCCACCCTTAAGTATCGTTTCCATATGTAACTTTTCCATGTACAAACTCTTATACATTGTGGACCGCAAGGGACACTTTTGTATCACTAGTTCACTTAGAATAAAAATGTATTGTGAGAAATATGAGAAAAGAAATTTATTCCTCTTCTGTAATGCATGTAATTATGGTGATATAATCTAAATTGCCCAAAGGATTTTCTCTGTATTTTAATATTACTGGGTTATTTAATTCCTCTACCTATCACTTAATACTCCAAACAGATCACAAGTTTTCATTAACTGGATCTGTTTCCATCTTGAGATGATAAGATGGAAGGCATAGTTAGAATGAGCTTATCCCAAGCCCATTTCCATTATACTAATAAGTGGGTAAATGCCCACATTTTATTGTAAACATAAAACAGATTCACTTCTGTTCAGCATAATACAGAGTCATTGTAAAGTAAATGCTGCAGGACACAATGAACTCGTAACATTTTTGTGTTGCCCATTGTTTCTCAGTGGGACAATGAAGAACTGCACTTTGTGTGAGATGAAGCACTATCACATTTTGTGCTTCATGTTCATGTGTGGCTTGACAGCCTTTATATTGGCCTGTAGACTGGCACAAACTTGAGCTACTTTTACCACTGCTCCTCTTGAGGTCTCAAGGAAGAGTTCTGAATCAGAGTCTTCCAGGTTTCAGTAGTGTGGCCAAAATAATGGGGCAACTTTTAAAATCTGACACTTAATGTACATACTTAAAAACTGTACAAGAATTATGGTAATATATCATTCTGTTTAGGAGATACATCCATTTAACTTTACATATTTACTGTGCAATCACTCTTTTGATAATATACAAAGTAGAGAAGCCCATTAGTACTGAGTGTACTACACCACCATCAGAACCATTTATGAAACGATTTCATATGCTCATAATTAGCATTTTATTTTCAGAATATATTTATAGACATCATCACGGAAATATGGAAGTTTAAAGGAATGAAGACAACATATTCTTGTTTTCATATTGGAAGTAAAATGGATATTCATGGCTATTGGTGTGTGACTATTTCGTTTGTGCTCTTGTATATGAATTAACTCAGAATGACATCTTGCTTTACAACCCTAAACACTGCTAGGAAAATGGATACATACTACATCAGTTTGTAACCATGTACATATGTACAGACAGCTTTGGCCATAGTACTGTACAGTGCTGCCATCCTGATCACATGAATGAAAATTGTCATTGTGATGTTACTTGTCTGCCTGTGTCATGTACTGACCTTGTTTATACCATTAAAATTAATACATAATTTGTATACAAAGAACATATTTTTTGTATCTAAGTACATCATCATCATCATATTTATCACCATCCCTTAATATTACTCTCAAAACCTCCTGTAAGCATTCCTCTTGGGTCTGTGTCACTTGTCTTGCTCTGTTTTGTGTAATTTCACCCCATCTTTCCACCTTGTCCTTGGTGTTCTCAGTGGTCGTTGTTACATATAGCCTACTTATATTTGTTGTTCTCAGAGGGATGCTGGTGCCTGTGTTGATGCTACTATTAGGCCTTCAACTCAGAAACTTTTCCTGCAATGCAGATGGTGTCTATTATTTCCTGCTATTAGATTTCATGCCATCTAGAGGTGTCTGTCATAGGCAGGGCCAGACTAAGGGGAGGCCAGCTGGGTAGCTGCCCAGGGCACTAAAAAGTCACTGGCATAATTGGAAATTCGGTGCTAGTATTCTCAGGTTTCCACAAGTGGAATAATTTCTCCAAAAATTATCCACAATTTGGGCACATGCCCTCAAAAATATTCACCAGCCATGTCCTAGGCCATTAACGTTTAAAGAATATCAGTTTTTAAGGCTTCCAAATTTTTAACCTGCCTGGGGTGCCCACATTTCTGAGACTGATCCTGGTTATTGGGTATTTGATGCCAAATGTCTCCAGACTATATGATAGTCAGATCTTCACTGTCATACTGTCTCAAAGTTTTGGGCACAAATTTCCTAGTGACACAGCACAATATCTCACAAGACCTCAACTGCACCACTGTGTATGCCTAAAACTCTTATCTTCTTTGTACCTAATATAAAAGAAGTATCTTTTTATACATAATATCTGTTCATGTCAAGTGCTTCCAGTTGTGGTCTTACATAATATTCCTTCCCATATCTGGAAGGGGATGGGGACTAATCCAAAGTGACAGGCTCTAAACACAGTCAGAATCTGGCATTCATAACAGTCCCATAGTCTACCCTTGGGAAATAATAAAGGCTAAATTTATAGTAGATGGGAAATCAAAACCACAAGCCTCCAGCAAAACTTGGCATCTTATCCTGTAACCGCCAGATCCCTTTGTTGGTACATACAAGAATATAGTAAAGTATAGCATTCACTTGGGTGTCCAGTATCATAGAAGTGTTCTGTAGTATCTGTATGCCACTGATTGAAGTTATTATTATTGTAAGAGATCATCATTTTCATATATATTCTGAATAAATCTTTTTTTGCAAAATTTTATATTGACGTATGTGGCTCACTGTTTGAACTAATATTCTGTCACTTTCCTGAATAGTACCTTAAAACTGACCTTGATTGTACATAAAATTTTATTCATTTGCAGATGTTTTGTCTCTGAAACTGAAGTATTAGGTACCACAACACTGTGTGTTTTATGTACAGTGTGTCTTTTAAACTTCACTGTGACTTTGATACAAATTTTTACAGTTTCGATTTGTAGAGATGATTGACAGAGGCCGGCAATGTATTGCTGCATAGAAATAGTGTTGCTTGACCAAATAACACCATTCCCAGGGCAATCTACATGTCAAGTAAAATGCTCATTATGATTTTAAAAATTACTTCTAACTCTCAGTTTGATATAATAAAATCCTATGTACAGGAAACCATCAGCAGAATGCAAGAAACTTGACAAGAACATGAATCTGCTTTGTTTAGAGTAATAGTAGGATTAACCTATATCTTTGTTTGCCATTTGATATGGAGAAGCATCTTAGAATGTGTAGACAAATTCAGTCTTACAGTCATGATTTCAAGTTTTGTCTGTAATGAGAGATGATTTAGAAATAAAAGTGTGTGTTCAGTGTGATAAGATAGTAGTGCCTAAACATAATGGGTGTCTATAGGTCATGCAAATAGCCACATTTGTGAATATGAATATGTTGTTACCAGCAATTCATTACATTCATTCAATGCAGTATACCAATGTCATGCATTGAAATGTGCATTTAAATTATTGAGCATTGCAAACAGGCAGGCAAGCAAGCAAAGGCAAGCAACATCAAGTAACAAAATTTCCCTATCCTTCCTAACCCAAGGGCCATTCAACAAGCATTGTTGAAGCATTGAAGACTAGCTTGGCAACAGTGTCATACCTGTCAGGAGCAGGGGTCGACTGACTGTCAGGGAAAGCTGATGTAGGTCTTAATCTGCCAGGAGAAAGAGGTAGAGAAAAACAGAATAACTCAAGAGTGAATGAAAAGATTCAAAGGAATCAGTACACAAGAAAAATCATAGTTATACACTACTGGTATAATTCTTGTTGTTTATTGTCTTCAGTATTCAGTAAGAGTCAATACTGCTATCCTTTTTTGAAAATTTAGATCCTTGAATGAATCTTCCTATCAAACATGCTGCAAATCAAGTTCTGATTATTGTGAAGATTATAATTGTCACTGAAGATACTTGCAAGTAAATATTAAAGAAAAATTAAGTGCCTGCCTGTACTTATGCACATTGTGTGCCGAGATTTAGAAACAGGAAAACATTGTACAAATTCCTTTTGTCAGGAAGAAAAGCTGTTGGAAAGATTTATGATAAATTTACATGACACTGCTGGGTACCCACAGGTTACTCTGTCTTCTGGACATAGGCTTAGTAGGCACATTTCTGTGATGCTGAATTGAAGTTTAAGGTAGCAATAAAGAAGAGAATTTCATGAATAGTGATAACTTTTTATGTAAAGTGAATAGAAGTTTTCCTTTGTGCTATAAGAGTGTTTATAAAATACATATTTTACAATCATAAAAAGTACCCTTATTCTCTGTTTTGGATCCTTATGAAGTTATGATAGTTTGTCTGATAGAAATATTATTAAATTATACCTAATTTGTGGTTTTTCGTTGCATCCTTCATTTGAGTTGGTATCTACGGCATCAGCACAAGCAGTAGGTTTCCTTTGGCTACTGCCTCTTGACCTTGCTCTATCACTGATGGAAACATCTGTTTGTTGCACTACCGAATTATGTGACGTCCCAGATTTCACATCATTGGTCTCAATCAGGCTAGCATGGTAAGAAGATTTTGAGGTAGAAGGTGAGGTTGGTGGATTCTGTTCATTTTGTGCCTCATTATATGGTGATGATGTAGAAATTCGGACAGAAGGAGACGAAACAGTTTCACTGCCTGTACTTTCAGATATGCTAGGTGGAGTGGTAGGTTCCGTTTTGTAACGAGGTGCTATATTATCAGGTTGTCTGGACAGAAAATTTCTAGAACGAACTGCAGAATTTTTACTACTGGGAAATCCATCAGATGTTATTGAATTACTGGGTGTGGTTGGTGTAGGTTCTGACACAAGCTTTGTTCTGAATACTGCCTCAGAGGCACCTCTAGGGTTCTGATATTGCAGTTTTGTAAGTGCCTCCGGATCAGTTCTTGAAGAATCATTACCACGTTCTTTACTACGCCTTTGGCCACTATTATTCTGCATCAAAGAATTCTCAATAGCACTTATATCTGCATCTAGCAAAACAGCTGTGGAAGTGGGGTTATTTTTGTCTGAAATTGCAAAATATTTCGTAGTAGTTCGTCGAGTATTGCTGTCCTGACTGCCTGATGAATTTGGACTTTGACTATCTGATCTAGAAGAACCTGACAATGGAGCATCGTATGTGACTACCTTAGAACCCCGCCTCCCAGTAGCTGGTTGTGTGGAGGAATCTAAGTAAATTTGACGAGAAGAACTTCTAGATCTAGGTGGTTGAGTTGGTTTGATTACTGCTGTAGAGAAGGGTTCATCAAGAGACAAAGATGTAGTTAATGATAATCTGTGAGACTTCAACTGAGAATTGCTTTTCTGAGAATTTGTGTTATCTGCAGAAGACATGGCTTGCTTTAAGTTGGACTGGACTTTGGAATCTTGTAATGTGAGTAGGTAAAGTGTGTCAAAGTCTGGGATATTTGGGAAGAGGGTGGTGGTTGTTTGTACTGTTGTTGCCTGATCTTTAGGTGATGAAGTGGTTATAGCTGCTAGCATGGCGTTGTACTTCCTGTTTGAGGTGGTTGTAGGAGCCACCCTAAGTCTCTTCTGTGGTCTGAAGAAGGACATGAGCCACAAGATACATTGGAGCAAGTGTAGGCTATACACCTGGCATTGCATACATTGCTATGTAATGTCTCATCACTCAGCAACCATGGGGAGCGTCAAGTGACTTCTTAATTATATTTTGAAATGTTAAATACTATGGAGTTTGGATTTCAAGCTGTGAATTTTGGGGCGTTCTTTATGTGAAGTGAAAAGAACAAATGCCTTGCAGGGAGATCTTGTGTATGTTTTTGCTGATGACATGAAGTACTGGTTCGTTTAAAATGCTTGGAACTAATTTCTTCCCACTGATGCAGCACCATATCCCACTAGAATGGAATCTTCAACAAATTTACTGAAAAATTATGAGGTCTTCACAGTGGTGTGGTTAAAGATTCTGTCTTCTGGAATATGATCCTGTGTTGATGGGCAGTCAGTTCCCTGCATTTTGCAGGAAAGTGGTGCATTCATCTTCAAGAATCTTGTTGATAAAGAGTTTGTAGTTCTGTGCAGTAAAGGTAAAGCAATCCCTGTTCAGACCTCTTCCATGCCCATAGGGTTCCAGGAGGTGGAGGCTCTGCCAGATTTCAAGACAGTTTGCACACCCTGGCCACTTCTTCCACCCAGGAAATATTCCTGGTGCTCATTTCTGTTAGAGGCTGAATCGACCCCAGGGCCACAGTGCGGCCAGAAAAGGTTTGTGTCAATGAAAAATTTCAGTGACCATCAGGAATCGAACCTTTGACCTACCGCTTGTAATGTGGTGCCTTCATCTTTAAGGATCTGGTTGATAAATGGTTTGCAGTTCTGAGCAGTATTTGGTGTAATTATTTTATAAACAGCAGTAGTTCATGGTGGCGGCCGCGGTGGTGGTGGTAGTAGTAGTAGTATTAGTAGTAGTAGTAGTTGTAGTAGAGTAGTAGTAATCATAGTAGAGTAGTATGGCTTTGTGGGTTTTTTCAACCATGTGGGCTGTTCACATTATAAATGGCATTAGCCATGAATTGCTTTTTTGCTTGTGCAGTGTACTAGTGCTGCCGATCCCAGTGGCCGCGCGGTCTAAGGGGGGGGGGGGGTCTGCGGCCGCCCCCCTGCTGGGGTTGGGGGTTGGAATCCCCCCGGGGCCCGGGGTGTCTGTGTGTTGTGGGGGTTGTGTGTTTTCAGGTGGGGGTCTCTGTGTGGGGGTGGTCACTCG
>Ga0131853_10012695_pt1 | contig 15440 bp, 11 predicted proteins | sample TergutLab28metaG_FD_92764 | JGI IMG/M metagenome (GOLD analysis project Ga0131853, IMG submission 92764) | Labiotermes labralis P1 segment gut microbial communities from Petit-Saut dam, French Guiana - Lab288 P1 (version 2) (version 2) | ecosystem: Host-associated > Arthropoda: Insects >...
ACCGGAGGGAAAGATACCACTGGGGAGACCTAGGCGTAGATGGGTGGATAATATTAGGATGGATCTCCAGGAGGTGGGATGTGGGTATATGGACTGGATTGGGCTGGCCCAGGATAGAGACAGTTGGCGGACGCTTTTGAGTTCGGTAATGAACCTTCGGGTTCCGTGAAATGCGGGGAATTTCTTGACTAGTTGCAAACCAGTTAACTGCTCAAGAAGGACTCTGCTCCATGGAGTAGGTAAGTAAGTAAGTAAGTATGTAAGTAATTAAGTAAGTAAGTAAATGTATCAAAAGTTTTTATTTTACTTTTCAAAATTCCAGTGTACCAGTAAACAGCCGAACGAGGCTGATTTCGGGTCAAGTGTAAATCACGTTTAACGTTTGGAATCTTTGTCTACAAAATTTGTATGATTTAATTTTCGATTTGGGGAAGAGGGCTGCTGCCCCACTGCTGGGTGGGTTTCTGACCTACAGTAATTATTAAATGAACTTAATGAAATGTAGCAAATACGCATTAATGTGGTTTCCTAATGTTTTGTAAAAAAGAACGCATGACGCAAATGAGTGTATTCCTGTAGCCTGTCAATCCTGTTACCATATAATGCAGTTCCTGTTAGCCAAATTCATTACAGTTAAGGTACGTGAGCCCGAATGTAGAAAAGTTACAAATCTTCTTCAAGCAGATTCCTGTAAAGTGGTTACAGCTAACCGACTGTTGTGTTTTCCAGGTGTACATGGCTTGTACCTTCCAGCAAGTTGGAGCGGTAAGTACACAAATTTTACCGGTGTGCAGGTACGTGGTTCAGATCCCGGCCACGACGTCTATCCTGAAATTCTCGTACTATATCTCAATCTTACCGTGTAAATTCCACAGGAGGTGGGATTTGAACAAGCCTAGCCAATCAACACAACACCCAACAAATGCACCTAACTAAATACAATCCACGACAAGTATCAAACACCTACATGTTTCGGCACCGTGGTACCATCCTCAGGGAGTCTTCTCTAACAAAGGCATACCAGTCCAATACCCTAATCTAGTCTAACTCCCTAATCTATCTCAAAGACCTTATCTAGCCCAACCCCCCTAATATAGTCCAACTCCCTAATCTAGCCTAACACCCTAATCTAGTCCAACCCCCTAATTTAGTCTAACGCCCTTAACTAGTCCAACTCCCTAATCTAGCCCAACACCCTAATCCAGCCCTACTCGCTAATCTAGTCCAACCCCCTAATATGGTCCAACCTCGTAATCTAGCCAAACGCCATAATGTAGTCCAACGCCCTCATCTAGCCCAACACCTTAATCTAGCCCAACGCCCAAATCCAGTCCAACACCCTAATCTAGTCCAACGCCCTAATCTAGCCCAACACCTTAATCTAGCCCAACACCCTAATCTAGTCCAACACCCTAATCTAGATTAGCGTGCTGGACTTGAATTCCTTTGTTCTAGAAGATTCCCTGAGTATTGCACCTCGCTGCCGAAACATGTAGGAATTTGATACTTGTCATGCATTGTATTTTTTCAAATACATTCGTTGGTTGAAACTCATATATTGACTGTAAGAACACGCGCGGTGTGAATAATGTAAAAAAAAAACCTACCGATGTCTGTTTAAAGAGTGTTCAGGAAAATTTCCAGTAAAGAAGAATTGGGAGAGACTTTTAACGGTCATGATACAAACTGGCAATGCGTAAGTATGTAGGCTACAGTCTTGTATTGAAAATGCAAACAAAGGAGGTAACTTGAACAGAGGTAGACGTACCGTGGCTTTTGATCAGGTACCGTCTCACAAAACAGACAGATGTAGCGGAAATATAAACAGACCATGGTATTCAAACTGTGCACCGTGGAACCCTGGCGACATTCAAGGATTCCGCGAGCACATCTCCTTCATAATACAAATAGTAAATATAATGTTGATAATTTCAATTGTTTCATTTCATTTTTGCTGAACGAGAGTGCATCTGTACTATACCGGAGTTACGCAATAATCCTTATTTCTTCACAAGGTTTCCACAGACATTGAGAGACTGGAGACGGCTGGCTCGGTATTACACACGGGAGACACTTGATTTGAATCCCGGCTGCACTGATTTTTCGTGGTTTTTCTCATTTTCCTCCAGAAAAATTCCCGGAGGTTACCGTAATTAGGCCATGATCGCTTCCTTACAGATCCTTTCCTACTCATTATTTATCCCTACCTTTCAGAGCTAAACCCTTTTTAATTACGGACAGAGTCATAAAATAAGCAACAAAAGAGAAAAGTAATAACATTAAACACATTTTCCAACATAGGTTTTGGGGCCATGAAAAGGGGTAGGTATGTCTGAGTTTAGGGTGTAAAGACTTGTCTTTGTAGTGGTGAGTCCTTTGGTTCCCGTGAGAATAGGAAACATCTGTACAGTTGAACACACTCATAGTACATCCTACAACACTGCTTGTTGCCATACACTATGTAAAAAACGTAAAAGATAAATGTCACCTTAGAACAGACGATCAAGGCCCAGACGGGGAGCAGAGGTAGAGTTCTACTCCTTCTTTAACCTCGGCGCTAGATGGGGTGCGTGGTCACTGCCACGTCCCGGCCGCTGAACCCCTGGGAAAGAGATCCAGTATCCATTGTACAGGAGGCTGGTTAATACACTAGGTCATAGTCAATATACAGAATAAAGATCGAGCATTTTGTAAAGCTGACGATAAATTAAATCCCCTTACACTGAAATAATGCGGAACTCTGCTGTCGTTTTCTGCTCATGAATCCCTGTTGCAGATGGATGATGATGGGGTGCCGGACTTGGACACTATGATCAGTATGCTTCCGGAGAGCTTACAGGCCCGAGGAGGCAAGATGATCGGAGCCTGCAAGGATGTCAGTAAGTACAGACATACTGGAAGGCACACAGCATTATACTCTCCAAACTAAGGCGAAATCGGCAGGTCGTATGTCAGAATGAAACAATTCAGAATTTCTAGGGGTGAGGCGATAAGGAAATCAAAGTTTGCATTCGTTATTGGTCGTTCCTTCCCCCGTCCAAGTTTATGCAACGGGTCCAGAGTTTCTACCAATGCAGGAAGCACCGCTGAATCTCAATTCTGGGCCAAGTTTACTACAGTCAGCTACTCTTCCTAATTTCCAAGGATACTCTGGAAACGGCGCTAACGTAAAAAAAATGCGATTTTATTCTTGAAAACAAGAATAAACCACAAAGAGCCAAATAAGATGACTGGGGGGGGGGGGAGACGAAAGGCACGTTTTAGAGGCCAAAATTTGCTACTGCTTCTGCTCGTCGGTGAGCAACCGAGGCACAAACTTCGCGGTGACTCGCTGCACGTTCAAACACCCCCCCCCCCTTAGAATTCACCGGTCTACCCTAAGAGCGATCTCCGAAATAGTGCTTCGTCGTCCCTCGTTGAAGTTTTTGTGAATTTTATCCACGTTTTCGTCTGTGCGACCTGAAACCTCACACCTGTAATCGAAGCTTCTCAACGTTTTAGTCGAGCAAACCACTCAAAAACCTGCGTTCTATCCATAGCACTGTCATCGGAAGCTGTTTTGAGCATTTATTGCGTTTGGGAGTCTGCAGCAAATCTTCAAGCAAATGTCCTCTTCTCCAAACAGATCATTACAAAACCGAGGATCGCACTTAATACACACAACAATAAACACCCGTTCATTTCAACACAGAGGGTTATGACTGCAAACTTCATTAGATGACTCAGAAAATAGTGATGCCACCCAGTGACATGACGCTCTATCATTTTCCATTCTCGATCCTAGGGGCGAGTTCTGTAACTTTAGATAAACAGTCGTATCATGAAGTTGTGCCGAAACTACTGTTTTATGGGATGTGACGCCGTGTATTTTGGTAGACAGATACTCCCTAAGGAACCTATTGAAATATACAGCGTCATATCAGAATACAACAGTAGTACTGAAAATGTTCGTCACTGCACGTCGCGGTCTACCGCTCAGCACCTCTGTTTCTTAACCAAAGTCCTGTACTCAAATCTTGTCCAGAAGACAGGCCACTTTGAGATTTTGCATGGTTTTGTCATTCCCTGAAAGCCTCTGATGGAAATTAAGGCACGAACACTTTCTTCCACATCTACTGCCTTCCCTAATTACCAAACATCCTATCATTTAAGACTACACAATATGAAAATCATGCAATAAGCCATAAACTAATGGTTTATCTAACATAAAGATGTGTTCATCTATATAGCTCATTTCCAAGGAACTATGGAAGATGTAATGAACAGCTCAGTTAACAGAAGGCTGGGAGGTTATATTCCTTGATTCTCACTGAGTGAAACATCTGAAATTCAAATAATGCCTTGAACTGTCAACTTTCTCTTGTAATAAATTCAGAATTACAAAGCAATAGATGATCCATAGCTACGGAATAAGCTGTGTTGTTGACCTTTTCCTGGCCACAGACGACTTTCAGAGTAACTTTACTGTGTCATATGATATCACCACATTAAAATGTTGTCCGTTTTTTTTATCTTTAGCTGGAAGCAGTGCGCCAGACACAGCAATGAACCTAAATAAGTGTTTCTACAAATCAGACCCCGAGGTGAGATAATCACAAATAATCATGGCGTAATAAATACATGACCACAAAATACATTGAGTCATTTCATGTTGTGGTTTTTTAAGTGTATTACTTAATGACGTGGGCCGGGTAGCTCAGTCGGTATAGCGACTGACTACGGGCTGGACGGTCCGGGATCGAATCCCGGTGGGGACAAGATTTTCCGCCCGTCCAGACCGGCCCTGGGGCCCACCCAGCCTCCTTTAAAATGGGTACCGGGTCTTTCCCGGGGGTAAAGTGCGGCCGGGGCGTGCTGCTGACCACTCACCCCCTTCTAGTGCCGCAGTCATGGAAGAGTAGAGTTATACCTCTACCCACCGTCTGGGCCACACCGGGACTGTAGCGGGATCACTTTACCTTATTACTTAATGACACTCTCGATTGATCAAATTATATAGTGTCACTATGAATGAATGAATGAATGCAGCATTGGTAGATTGATTCTGACAGGGCAAAAGTGATTCTGACAAAAACCTGTCCCATTGCCAATTTGTCCACCACAAATCCCACATCGACTGAAATTCATGCCGACAGGCCGGCATCTAATAACATATACAACCATGTTCCTGCTATGTAAAGTGGGGCAGTGCATCTAAAACCCAATTAAATATGCTGGTTGTGTCAAACCACTTCTGGATTTGTTTCTGGAAATAATATCTTCCTTCTTGACTAAGCCACCCTCCTCTTTTTCTCTTCTACTGTGTGTCACTTTTTGTGATTCAACATGCTATCAAAGATATGGCACACATTTCACAGTATAGAATAAGAGCACTCAATGTGTGCATGATCTAGCAACACAGTTTACCCCAAAAATATTTACTTCCTTAATGGATAAATGTGGGGTGACAGGGCAGACATTCCTCAAGCTGTGAAAAGGAAGGCAACTCTAACACCTACTGTGGGTTCTAGACCCACCAGTTCTGTTCTGAAATTCTGAACCCAGCACTCAACTTTAAATTTAACGTTGTACATGGTGTAAGTAATATTAACTTGTAAATCTTTTCATTTCAGTACTTCTTCATTATATAAAGAAGATACAGGACGAAGTTAGGTAAGGAAATTTAACCAGGTATTTCCTGGATCATAAGCTGCACCAAGAATTTAGAAGACAAAGTTAGGGAAAAAAAAAATTATTCACATCTGAAGATCAAATGCACATGTACTTGTAGTTACTTAATAAAAAGGTAGTGCAGGATGAAGTTTATACTGGTCACAAAATCATCTACAATCCCTCTCCTAACCATAACATTCAAAATTATACCAGTTATTGCTATTATTAGGACTTTCACTTTCTTAAAACAGTCCAACATCGGTGCCCCAGACAGTATTACTGAGCCCACTTTTTTTTTGACTTCATGATTTTTTTGTTTCTCAATCCATGGACCTTCAAAAATCCATAACATCTAGAAGTTATCCCAGCAAAATAAGTGATATAGCAAGCAACAAGTTATTTATGCGGACACAAAATCACAGTTGTTTCAGCATTCTGTTACTCAAACCTTTATCTATGCATTTAGTTTCAGACACTTTGCAACAAAAAGAGCACTTATTTTGCTTTAATGTCTGTAATTCTGACTCAAGCTATGTTGATTCACATATTTCATAGGTTAGGGATGATCCAAACTGTCTTTTGTCTTCCCTACTATTGTGCACATTTTGTACACTTCTTCTCATTTAATTTGAAACATACAAAGTATGAAATCCTTGTCAGTTTAGTATGCACCCCATCAGAACAACAAACTTAGTTTCAATAAGCTCATTATCACTACATGCCACTGAACTACTGGGAGGAACAATGAGGCTTTGTTTCTCCCCCTCCAAGAATTGGTCATGTGATCATCACCAGCATCCCTCCAGGAAGAATGGGAACCTGTCCTATACAGGGCCATATATCTTTTAGACCATAAGATGCAGGAGAATTTTATACAGCTCTTTTCTGGGAGAGGGGTTGGGGGAGTGATTCTTATGGTCCAGAAAATATGGTAACTCCAAATGTGCAAAAAACAAAGGCCTCCCCCTTCTGTCAGCATGTCTTGGACATCTCCTTTCTCACAGCATGCACATTCAGTGCAACCATAACATCAAATTGTCCCTCAACAGCTACAATGTATAAGAACGGATCAATGAGATTGTTATAATCTGTACTAAGGATGGAAACTGTGAAGTTTTCCACTGAATTTTCAACAGACTTTGTGCTACCACAGGAACTGACACACACATTGAACTTTCCCTGCCATTTTGTGTCAAAATACAACATGCTGAAAGTGTGCCTGGCCCCACAAGTTAAAGTAAACTTGAACAGAAATTTATCCAATCTAATGGACCCTAGAAAGTAAGTTTCATATTCTTAACTAATGATGAAGATACAGTGACTTCCAGAATGCTGTGATTTAACCAAGAAATGGAACAATAAAAATGACTCAGTAGCCTACGGTCCAGAAAACTTGAATTATCATAAGATTTAATTTTTCATGGCTACATTACTTGGGTGACCACTTCATCAATCTAGAATGAATGTACTGATGACTCTCCATCATTCCAGCATCAGGGATGAATTAGATCACTTGAGAACCTTTTGAAACCAAATTTATGCCATTTTTATGGTCAGAGAAACTTTTTCCAAAACATAGGTAATTTGTAATATTTCCTCAACATGAAAAAGAAGAGGGCAAATTATGCAGATGTTGACATTCTGATAAGGAAAACTTTACAGTGATTCTAGCCAATATTCATTCAGATTTGTGTTTCAGGTTGCAGCCGTATCAGTCCGACACTTGCTGATGACCTCCAATTTCAACTTTAGCTACAAGATGAAAATCTTATAGCCCTGATTTTCTTCAACATCACAAAATATTTCCTTCCCTTAGTTTCAGATTTAATACAGTGTATGCCACATGTTTCTTCATACACTACTGTCTCCTTAATATATTACACACGTAAAGCTATAACCTGCCAATGGGCACCTCAAGTTCCAAGCAATATGTAACAAAAGTAGTCGTGATCAATAAAACATCAAACAGTTACCTGCCACAGCTAAAAATAAATATTATGTTAGTGTAGTGTTATCATAGAGGCTTTATATATTTCAGGATTTGTTGCATGAGAGTTGTGCAGCCAAAAATTTTTATACACAGACATACAAAACTGAAAACCTAGTCAGGCATAATTAACTGTAAAATAATTAGCTTCTTTTGGGGAAAATACACAAATAAGCAAATTAAGGCAAGTAGTAATACCTCTGATATAATCAGGACACGTCCAGTTCAAATCCTCGCCAGAATGTGGTTACCTTGTTTTTAATGCAGTTAAACTTGTTAAATGTGTTAATGAAGAATAAATTGTTCTCTTTTGGGAGTCTGATGCTATTTTTCGCATACTATGCAAATCTAAAGTTCTTCAAAAGCAGATTAACCACTAAAAGTTCGAAATAAAATTATATAGAACAGTAATAAGACCAATAGTGAAAATATAATTCAGAAACTGCTAGTCTTTGAGAGGAAAATCTTAATACGAATATTTGGGCCTATGAAAGAAAATCAAACATGGAGGATTAAAAACAATGAAGAACTGGACAAACTGATAAGCACGAAAATATACTCAACTACATCAAAGCCCAGAGACTAAGCTGGTTCAGCCATATACAAAAAATTCCTGAAGTCAGGGCAGCTAAGAAGATATTTAAATGGAATCCCTTAACCACGAGACCAAGAGGAAGACCCAAATATAGATGGGAGGACAACATCATACAGGACCTTGGTCAAATGAAGATGAAAAATTGGTTAACCTGTGTCCAGGATAGAGCAAAGTGGAAGGATGTCGTTGAGAAGGCCAAAACCTCCAATTAAAGGAGGTTCAGCGCCTGAAGAAGAAGAAGAACAAGAAGGGGAAGAAGAAGAAAAAGGAGGAGGAGTAGGAGGAGTACAAGGAGTAGGAGGAGGAGGAGGAGGAGAAGAAGAAGAAGAAGAAGAAGAAGGAGGAGGAGGAGGAGGAGAAGAAGAAGAAGAAGAAGAAGCTATTTTTTAACCCATATGGGGTGGCTTATCTGACAGAATTATCCCACTGCACACAGAAAGGTTTAATAACGTTACTTTCAAACAGAAACAAAAATTTAAAACATGAGTACAACTGTAACAGCATACAAGTACATCAGACATTTAATAGACATACCATTTAAAAAATTAGAAAGTATAAATGGTAACTTAAAATATATACAAACAACAGAACACAAGTAAATGTTTATTTATACACTTAAATACATTCTGGGTTAAGAATTTCCGTACTGCCAACATAAAAATATTACTACACCCATGTCATAACTAAAATGGAGGCTTCATTCCAGCATAGGTATTTCATCCAACATGAAGCTGTTTATCCCAGCTTTCATCACTACACAGCAGAGTGGCCCAATGGCATGGCCAAGCACCGACGACAATTCATAACCCTATCAAATCAAAGTTACAAATTGCATCAGTAATTTCAAAAAACAAAGTAGTGGGTAACACCCAAAATAACAGTCCTATCTATTGTAGGGTATCATCATCAAATGTTTAGAAACCATTAATTAATGTATGGACTTACCTCCACACAAGTAAAACAAGACATTTTTGTGTTATAACATGAAGTGGTAAACCAATGAAAACAGAGAATAACAAAACATGCAAGTTCTTATGTTTTTGCAGCATTGTAGCTGAGGGTTCCATTCGTCTGGTATACACATAGTTTGAAACGTCATATCCCAGAACAAAATTTCCACTATCCTCAAAATTTCAGGGGTCGATAGGTCATATGGGAAGATTATTCAAGGACACATCAACCCATGAAGGTCTCTTGCCCCAGCAGCGGCAAGAGATTTTTCACTTGTCCAAAGCACCCAGAACAGCTCTGTACCAATCCAACCTCCTATTCAATGCGAACTAGTGTTTTTCCCCTAGAAATACAGTGGCTGGGGCATGAACCTGAGCTCTTACCTCCATCCTGTGCTGAGGCTAAGAACACATGGAACTATACCTCTACTTCCACATACTTCCATGGCATGTACAAGAACAACTTTAACTTTACCTTTTACAAAACGAATCTTACAGCATTTCACCATGTATGGTACAATACTCAATACTGTAAGGAATGACAAATGTACAAGCCTTACAGCAGATACTTACCTGACTGTTATCTGGTGAAGTTGGAAGCATACTGACTATTGAAGCCTGCCGTAGCTGTGAATGGAAAACAACACGTTATATTCAACACCACAGGACAATAACGAATCAGCCATTCACTTAGATAGACCAAGGAATGTGTTAACTACAAGGCAGCTATATTAATTGCCTGTTAAGTGTTAGTAGAGTCCAGTTGAAATGTGATGGCACACGGCGACACACTGGAGGGGAAGTGAAGGGGAAACTGACGAATGGAGTGGGTAGCCAGTACTCTTCACACTACCTCGCAATATGGTGTATCCAACATTACTACCACTGTGTGTACGCCTCGGCTGCCAGTAGTTGACTGAACTGACGCCCCCGCTGATTTCAATGGACTCTTCCATTTTGCTGAAAGACAAAATCTGGTTTCTGCGCGTGTGCCATCATATTTCAAACACAGTCTACCAACATGAGAGCTACCCACATGGTAAGAACTGCAGGAATGGCCTTACCTTTACTCTTACTTGGCATGATTTGGGGACTTGAGGGCAAGATATAAACACTTCCAGAGACATTTTAGTGGAAATGTGTGAAGATGTATCACACTTCTGACACAGATATTCTTTAGGACCTAGCTCTACCAGTAAGTCATTTTCACAAATTCCACACACTGGCCATGAAAATGCTGTTTCTTCATCTACACTGGCAACAGTTCCTGCAATCAAGAGAAGCTGTATGAATAGATTGATAGCTTGATTAAACAAAGACATACTGTGTTGAATTCTTACAAATTGTGGTCAAATATAAGTACAGTCAATTCTGCTATAACACAACAGATGTATTCATGTGAGAGTTCATGTTATGGAAAATCATGTAACAAAAAGAAAAAAACAGTAATAAAAACACGTAGGGTTGACTTTAAAAATCCTTCACACTGGTCAGTGAAATTGTGTAATAGCCAACATGCACAGGCAAAGTTTCTGTTATACAATCACTGTTTACCTAGTTATCAGTAACATTATAGCCATTTTGCATTAACAAGACACGGGTGCAGAACTGACAAGTATGATATCTGAAAACAACAGAGGCAAATCTGAGTAATAATAAAAATTGAAAACAGATTACAGCTGGGAAATTCAAACTATCATAAAGTGTAGCAGCTTGTCTGTTCCTTCCTTCTTTGGAAAATGTTATAAGGATAAATGGCAGCTTCACATTAAGGGTTATTAAAAATGGCATTGTGATTAATTAAGCACCACGCCATGAAGGTGTATGGAGAAGTGGAAGTACAACTCCTTGGCATTAAATGGTGATGATGGGTGACTGGTCAGTTTCACACACTGGTCACTTTATACCCAGGCAAAGAGCACCCATTACCCACCGAACATGTGGATAGATGGATCCCAGAGCCAGTCTGGATGGTCTGCAAAAGAAGTGTCTGGCCCCTGTCAGATATGAGATCATAACTCCTGAATCAACCAGCTGATTGACAAGCCACTGTACTACATTAAGGTACCCCTGCCCTTAAAGAATGGTTTATCTCAAACTAGGCCTAAATGCAGGAAAAAAGGCAGATGAGCCAGACCTTTCACGCAGCATGACAGGAACACTTTAGCAATGTTGCAAGATGTCTACTGCAAGAATGGTGCAGCCAGGAAGCTAGAAAGCCCAACTTTACAAGCCTTGGCCATCTGTTCCTGACATTTGGCAATGCTGTCAACTGCAAGAGAGTCTGTATTTAAATCAGCATTTTAGCTGACAGATACTAAGCAGCTAGTCAGACCAACAGTAAGGACAGAATCACATCCCTTGGTACATGTCTGCAGCCACCTGCCAAAATTCCTGCATTTTACTTCAAATACAGATTAAGGTTCATTCATCCTCATAACTTTTAATGTAGCCCTCCAATACCAGACTTCAGAAAAATCCATTATATGGGCCAGGAAATGACATGTATTTGCCAAAATAAATATTATTGTTGACAGAGTTTTGCCTGTTGTTTCACACATCAATGCTGATGGTCATATCAGTTCGTCTTTGCACATGATCTGGCATGCAGTGCAGCTTCACACAAAATAAAATACGAAATCCATCAGATTAAATGTTAATAACACACACGCATGTGTTTTAAAATAAGAATAATTGCAGTAACTAACCAGTAACTGTGACGAGCTCATTTAAAGTGGATGTTACTGTAAAGTTTGGCAGATTGACTTGTAGACTGGAAATTAGATTCAAGTCACTGTCAGACATTACTGGAAACCACACACTTGTTTCCATTCTTGTATCCGTGTTGGAAACACAAGTAAGCCAGCTGTATTTGTCTGCACTCAGTTTACCTGCACAAATTACATTTTATCTATTACCCCACAACTCTAAAACCATAGAGCAAAACATGCTAAACACAGGGGATGGGTCAGAAGGTAAGTTCACAATGCATATATTTTGGGCTCACTATAACCAACTCCAAAAACACAGTTCAAACTAACTCATTAAAGACAATGATTAATTTGAATTATGTTTAAATATTTGGTACATGCTGCACAGTAAACACACTCTGTCTCAATTTTAAGGACCAAACAACTAATGCTGAATGAGGAAGTAATTGACATTTATTCTGAGAACCATACAAAACACACACTGTGCGGGCATAACATAAAGATATTGAACGTTGAACATGCTGGTGCATATAGTCACCACTGGGCTGGGGTTAGTTGTGCTGCTTTTCCACTACTTTTGAACACAGTCCCCCCAATAAGTGAGCCATTTATATACAATGGGAAGAGCTTTTCTATTCCCTGTTGATATCAGTCCCTATCTTGAGTTATCAGCCATTATGTTATAGCTACTCCCATCTAACAACCATATCCAAATTTGTGGCTGCAAAGATTTTGCTTCAGCACTGTAAATGGATGATAATTGTTTGGCAACAGATGAGGGTTGTATGCGGAACATTGCAGGGTTCTGTAATTATAAGTTCACATGCTATGCAAACTTATGTTCTGACTGAACCTCATATAGTTACAGCATCACTCTAACTCATCACAGGCAATAAAGTGCAGCCGGTTGAAGACTCTCTCTTTCCAGCTACATTTAAATTCTATCAAGTCCCTGTTGCAATACTGTTTTATGTCTATAAACTGTATTTTCTGGTATACATCAATAAATAAAATTAATTTTTTGGTCAAACAAGACCCCAGAAGAGCACACAGCTGTCACTGTTGATAAAAGGAAGAAACAACACAATCCAAACTCAAACCTCAGAATATCTCAAAGATGTGGAATAGCTGTTTGAGCAGAGTGGCTCACCACACCTTGAACATGATGTTAGTTGATGGTGGGTTAAATTCAGGAGAAATCACAGTGAAATAATGAACAATCTTCTGCAGTGAATGTGAATACGAGATCTTCCCAACTGGTACCAGTAATAGGTTTTTGCTCTACAGGTAACCCTTGCTAATCTGGTCACAGTTAATTGGATGTTGGATTATCTGAATCGACAAATTGAAAAATTCTATTCATAGTTGATTATGTACTTTAAAAGAAGACACAAGGGATTTAGAAAGGTGCATGAGTCACTCAGTGCTGATGATGGCACAGAGGGAGACAGAACATATATTACATTCCTGCCAAGTCTATTTTGCGGTGCGGTATCATTTTTAACTGCTTACAGCTGAACTGAATTAAAGAGACCATGGATTTCAACATCTAACAGAGGAAGAAAATGCTGCAGATGTTGATAAGGCTTTCTAGGGAAGAAGAATCAGATAATGAACTAGATAAACCACAAGAATCTACAATTAAGAAATTCCTCAGCTCCACAAAATATAGCACTGATGCAGTAATCAATTACGTCCGCTCTTCAACCAACCCAGAACTGCAGGCATGCTAAGAACACCTAAGAACTGCGAGGGAGATTCCGATTCAAGAACAGCAGCAGAGGTTTGTTCAGACAAAACTTGACAGTTTCTACAAACCTACATTATTATTCAATTAATACACCAACTAATGCACTTATATAAAAGTTACACATTAAAACACTAAAACTGCTCCGACATGTTTCGGTCCTATGACCATCATCAGGGAGCTATATTTTCCTTGCTAAAGTCACATTAAAAATAGTCACTGGTTAACTTTGTTGTACTAATAGGGTGTTGTGGCAGCATGCTGCCAAAACATGTCGGAACAGTTTTAGTGTTTTAATGTGTAACTTTTATATAAGTGCATTAGTTGGTGTATTAATTGAGTAACTCGACAACATGCAGTGTAACAATGAAAGAAAACCTACATTATTATGTTCAAAAACAACAAGTATAACTTCTGAGTCTTCAATTGATGAATAAATGTATGTACTGAGTAATTTTTTAGTTTTCAAGTACAGACTCTATAGTGTTTAAGTATTATTTTGATATTTTGAAAAATTAATACAGAGGTATTGAACTACAAGATCAGCACTACCTATATCATTAAGTTTTCCATTTACAAGTGTTTTAAATTTTGTCTTTTAGGGCTACCTTTTGCTTTGCTAATCAAGGTTATCACTTAACCCAGATGACCTCTTTCCAAAGTTAATCTGGATTAATGAGGTTTTACTAGACTTATAATTCTACTGTGCACAGAGCAACCATCCATCCAAAAAAATAAAAACACACATTACCTCTGTCCACCTGAATATCTTGAAGAAGTACAACCACTGCTTTATTATCTCTGATTTGTGACGGTACAAAACATGAAGGTTCTACAGACATGATCACATAACCTGGTAAACCATCACGGCCAAGAGATGAATCTATCAGGTACACATTACCATCTGTGACATACAGAACTTTTGCCAGATAAGTGTATCTAGCAAGACCACCATCAGTCTATATAACAAAAAAATAAAGATCAGGTAACAAAATTTATCAAGCATCTGCTATGGTACAAATAAGATACCGCACCTGTAAGAAAACCATATCACAAACTTGCACAATTGTAGTTTAAATTTTTAGTTCATACTAAAACAAACACAACTATTTGTTAAATCAAAGAAAAGTGTGAATGGTTAAAATTAATGGAATTAATGAATGAATCATGTTTGTCAATAACAACCAAAGACAGTGAAACGAGGGCAGTAGCAAACAATGAGACATGCAACTAATCTAAGGAAAGCAACTAACACACACCTCAGCAAATTGTGTGGCTATTTAAACTACTACAGCTTCTAGCTAGACATTTGATTTGCATAATGTTCTCTGACATTTTGACTGAATTATTACTTTAGTTCAGGTTCAATTTGTAAAAATTTTTGGGCCAGCCAAATCAGGTCCATGATTCACCATCTATGACATGTTTCACACCTGAAAGAGTTTTGTTTTTATGCCCATAATTCATTACTGTAAAGCAGTGAAACAAAAAGCATTAAAATATTCAGCACAAGTGAAAGAAGAGAGTATTACATGGTGTGACTAAAGGACTGCATTATCGCCATCTGTAAGACAGAAATACAGTAATTTGACACAATGACATCAGACAAAGAGCCAGGTTTGAGGACAGTTCATGCAAACATATGTGCAAAGTATTCATATCAAATTGTCACTGTTGAAAACAATGCAAACAGATAATCCCAAAGACAATATCACTCTACTAATAACACTTGTCATTTTACTATCTGAAACACAACTGTATATATCCGTTTGAAAGCGTGTGCACACCCACAGTTCAA
>Ga0131853_10012696_pt1 | contig 15440 bp, 23 predicted proteins | sample TergutLab28metaG_FD_92764 | JGI IMG/M metagenome (GOLD analysis project Ga0131853, IMG submission 92764) | Labiotermes labralis P1 segment gut microbial communities from Petit-Saut dam, French Guiana - Lab288 P1 (version 2) (version 2) | ecosystem: Host-associated > Arthropoda: Insects >...
CATACCGTAATCATGGACAACGCAAAATTCCATCGGAAAGCGGAACTCGGCAAGCTTGCCAAAGATGCGGGTGTCGGGCTTCTGTTCCTGCCTGCGTATTCGCCGGATTTTAACCCGATAGAAAAGTCGTGGGCGAATATGAAACGAAGACTGCGTGATACATTGCCGTCTTTCCATTCTGTCAACCTTGCTATTTATGATTATTTTTCTATCCCATTTTCTTAAATGAAAGGACTATATCATTTTCAACCAGTATGCAAATGTTAAACCTCACCGATCTAAAAAACAACCTTGACAAATTTATTGTGTTTCTTTCCATGAGTTTTCACGGCGGCACAGATGCTTCTCCCGCACTGCGCGAAGCATTAAGAATGCTGGAAACGGAGGATTACAAAAAAGCAGACATAGTAATAGTATCTGATTTTGTAATGCCTGGTTTGTAATGCCTGGTTTTGATGAAGAATTAGAGAAGCAAATACGTGCCGCCAAAGAAAATAAAACAAAGTTTCACAATCTTGTTATTGGCGACAGTGCAAATAAAAACATAATAGACGACTTTGACAGTAATTGGGTGTATGACGCTAACAACGGAAATTGTCTATCGCAATTGGTGAAGGATATCAATACGCTGTAAATTCCACGTGTTAAATAGAACAGAAAGGGAGTGGAAAAATATTGTTCTCAATGGTAAGATAGCAGGCAGGATGCTATGAATATGACACAAAACTACAACCCTGAAAGCGATTTTAGCTTTACATGTGAAAATGATAACACGGCTGTTATTATTACCGATTACACTGGAACGGACAAAACAGTGAATATTCCCTTCGAGATTTGTGGGCTGCCTGTTATTGAGATAGGGGATGAGGCATTTGTCGAGAAAGGGTTAACCAGTGTTAGTATTCCAAATAGTGTTACTCGTATCGGCGCATATGCCTTTGACCAGAACCAATTGGACAGCTTTACCATTCCAGACAGTGTTACCTATATAGGCTGTTGGGCATTTGCCAGGAATCAGCTGACCAGTGTTACTATTCCAGATGGTATTGCCCATATCGGGGAGTCTGCGTTTGGTGAGAATCGGTTAACGAGTGTTACCATCCCAGACAGTGTTGTCTAATCGGATATTGGGCATTTACCAAGAACCAGTTGACCAGTATTACCATTCCCGACAGTGTTACAATGATTAGGGATGGGGCATTTAACGACAACCCTCAACTGGCAAGTATTACCATTGGCAACAATGTTGATTTATACCAGGATGCGTTTCTAGGCAACTTTTGTGATATGTACAAACAGATAAACCAAAAAGCAGGTACTTACATTCTTGCTAACGGTAAGTGGAAACGTGCTTCCTCACAGTAGATATGGCGATGTGCTGGTAGAAACGCACCACCCACTGGATACAATCAACCAATCCGTGTATCATACACGTTACAGAATCCGATAGCGCTCCTGAAACAAGCTCTATCAGCCGATACTTACAAGAAAAGGGTTGCATTGGTGGTAAAGATAAACGCTCTGTTGCGTGAAAAAATACCTGCAGAAGTGCGTACGAAGGTTACACAAGTGTTCTCGATGCTGCGTACAAGCTTTATGAACGTGCGCGTACAACGCATTGGGCAATACATTGCTAGTAACAAGTTTCTGTGGCGCACGTTGCTGCTCCTTGCCATTGTTTACCATCTGGGTGAAGCCGCCATCCGAATTTCTCCTTTTACCAAGACAGCTCAATCTCCTGAACAGATTGCGCTGCAAACGGAACACGGTATGGGCGGAGCGGGGCTTTTTGATGGGGAAGGGGAATACGTTGTTGCGGCAATGGCGGGATTTCATCCTGATCATGCTCATCATGCTGAGGATGCGTTTTCTGAAATTGAAGTTGCCGCCCTGCTTGATACTCCTGCAGCGCCAGAAGATGTTTCGCAGGTCTTGACGTTTAGCTTTTACTCCCTTGAAAGCGGCGATATTATTGGGACGATTGCTGCAAACTCAGGTCTTGTTGAAGATACGTTGATTTCGGTCAACAACATCAGAAATACACGCCTTTTGCAAATTGGACAGGTGATTCGAATCCCCAATCAGGATGGTGTGTACCATACGGTAAAGGCGGGCGAAACGCTTGAAACCTTAGCCGAAACGCACAAAACCACCAGTAATCGTATCCGCGCCGCAAACGAGCTTTTTGACGATACCCTCATTGTCAATACAAGCCTGTTTATCCCCGGAGGCAGACTTGATTGGGTTAATCGGCAGGAGATCAACGGCGATCTGTTTATCTGGCCCTCTGCGGGGCACATTTCTTCACCGTATGGCTACAGACGATCGCCGTTTACAGGGGAGCGGAGCTTTCACTCAGGTCTTGACATTGCTGCTCCCATAGGAACTCCCGTGCGTGCTGCCATGTCAGGACGCGTTGCACAAGTTGGATACAGCGAGATTTTCGGCAACTTCGTGGTGCTTAACCATCATTCAGGCTATCGGACGCTGTATGCCCACCTTCACACCGTGCGAACGCGGACAGGTGCGAACGTTGCAACTGGCGAGCGCATCGGCGACATGGGAAACAGCGGGCTTACTACTGGTTCGCACCTTCACTTTACCGTGTACCGAAACGGCGCTACCGTAAACCCCCGAACGCTCATGCGCCGCTAAGGCGTTGCTTCTATCGATCAATAGCTATAATCATACGATTATCGCAAGTTCCAGTTGACATCCTGTATATACCCCTACATACTGGTAATGACCGTTCCTTGGGAATGGTAGTATATCAAATGAGGGAGGCTCTGATGAGCAAAATTGTAGTAATAGGTGTCAACCATGCAGGTACAGCAGCGGCAAACACCATTCTGGGTAATTATCCTGGGAACGAGGTTGTCCTCATCGATCAGAACAGTAACATCAGTTATCTTGGCTGTGGTACTGCACTGTATGTAGGCAGGCAAATCCCTGAAACCAAGAACCTGTTTTACTCGTCCGCCGAGGTCATGGTTCAGAAGGGTGCAAAGGTCTTTATGGAGACCACCGTTGAAGCCGTTGACTTTGACAAAAAGGTCGTTACGGCAAAAACAAAGGACGGCAAGACGTTAACCGAGTCCTACGATAAGCTGATCCTTGCAACGGGATCGCGCCCTATAAGCCCGAAGATTCCAGGGATGGATCTTGCAGGCGTTCACTTTGTAAAGCTCTTTCAGGACGGGGTGAAGATCGATGCAGACTTAAATAACCCCGAGGTAAAGAGTGTGGTAACCGTTGGGGCAGGGTACATCGGTGTGGAAATTGCCGAGGCAGTAAAGCTTCGCGGCAGAAACTCGATACTGCTTGAAATGCAGGATACCTGCCTTGCTGGCTACTTTGACAAAGAGTTTAGTCAGAACATGACCAAGGTTCTGAAGGATAACGGCATACAGGTTCATTACAGCGAATCTCTGAAGGAAATTAAGTCTACCAATGGCAAGCGGGTTACCTCAATCGTAACGGACAAAGGTGAGTACCCAACTGATGCGGTCATTATGTCGATTGGCTTCCTGCCCCGAAACGAGCTTGGCGGTGGCAAAATCAAGACCCACACTAACGGCGCGTTCCTGGTAAATACCAACCAGCAAACATCGATTCCCGATGTATATGCCATTGGCGACTGTGCAACGGTACTTAACAACGCCACAGGCAAGACCGACTATATTGCCCTTGCAACCAACGCGGTACGTTCAGGCATTGTTGCTGGACATAACGTCTGCGGTACGGGACTTCAATCTCCCGGCGTTCAGGGATCAAACGGTATTCAGATTTGCAATTACAAGATGTGGAGTACAGGGATCTGCCTTACCAAGGCAAAAGCTTTAGGCTTTAATGCAACGTGCGTGGACTATAAAGATACTCAGAAGTATAAGTTCATGGCAGGACAAAACGATGAAGTACAGCTCCGCATTGTATACGATGAAAAAACTCGCCGCATATTGGGCACACAGATGGCTTCTTTCCAGGATGTATCAATGGGACTGCATATGTTCAGCCTTGCAATAGCCAAAGGCTTTACGATTAACGAACTCCCGCTCCTGGACATCTTCTTCATGCCGCACTTCAACCAGGCTTTTAACTATGTAACGATGGCTGGTTTAGCCGCAAAATAGGGAGAATCCCTATTGGGGGAAACGGTGGTAAGCTTTAAGCTTATGCATCGTTTCCCTACAGCTCCTAGCTTTCTGTCGGATCTTCCTCAAGTCCAAGCCCATCTTCATCAGATGAAACCTCAGGCGTTGCAGCGGCAGCGGCTTTCCGTACCTTCTTATCAGGCTTAAGCGAAGGCATAGAAGGAGGAGCTCCGCGCATTCGTGCCGCCGAATTGACAAGGAAGATAAAAACCATGAGGACAACCGTTACCGCAATGACCTGCCAGGATGTAACCACCTGAACCAAGACTTCTGTAAGTTCTGCACCGGACATACGGTTTAAGAATACCCGAGGATAGACTCGAAAGCAAGGGACTTTTTGGATGTGTGCAAATATTGCGCACAACAAATACATAAAAATTTTGTGTCGAGCTTTTGCCGTATTAAAGACTGGATACACAGTGCTAAAGCTCACTATGGAGGAGCATATTTCATAAATACCATACAAAATTGAAGTAAATCACATTATCAGCGGTTTTTTATCTCCCTTCTGTAACAGGATTTCAGCGTTGTTTGTAGAAACTCCTCCCCTGGATTTGTTTGTACGTTTGACATAAAGAAACCCGCCATTGACAAATACGATATTTTCCCGTTATATTAAACAGTATCTGTCTTATGCTTTTCATTGATGTAGATGGGGCAGAAAGAATAACGGGGCTGACGTTCAGCCAAAGGTGGTATGTATGGACAGGATAGGAAGTGTTACAAATAAGGCTCAGTACCTTATGCAAGAGCAAATGGCTGCTATGCAGAATTCAAAAGCGGGGCAAAATGCACAATCAGTGGCGCAAACCACTGCGCAGGTGAAGGCTCCTTCACAGGCGTCGGCACAGGTGCAGTCAAATCCTGCGGTTCAGGGGCAGGCGGCAGTTGCAAGCAGTCGGCAGTCAGTGCAGCCTATGCAGAATGCGGATGCGGTACGGACTGCTAACACGCCGCAGCAAATCACTGATCCGGCTAAGGGGAACAACATCAACCTTTTAGCCTAACACCTGCCCTGAAAAAGGGGCATGGGGAATTTCCCCAGAAAGCTGTCCGGTACTGAGTGCTGGACAGCTTTTTACTTTTAAGGGGCTCATTATTTTTGTAAGTACTTGGTTTTGGGATCTAAGCTTACCTCAACCTAAAGCGGGTGGATAGTTCATCCAGATGGCTGCCAATAAAGAACGCGCCGTAACAGGTAAGAACCACTCCTACGGTGATCCCGACCGGAAGTAAAAAGGACAAGCCTGTAGCGTCTACTATCTGGGTAAAGTGCATCCCAAAGAACACACTTGTCAGGGAGAGCAGCACGAAACATCCGGTAAGCACCCAGGCGCGTAACGAAAATCCCGCCGGATCAAAATGTCCTTCCTGCGTAAAAACTTCTTCAGGCTTAAAACGCTCACTTTCATCGTGAATACGTTCTATCAGAGCATCGGCAAAATGGGGCGAGGGAGGAAAGAAATCGCTGTGCATAATTGCTTCTGCGCGGCGCCAGTCATTAATTTCTGCTGCACAGCCGGGGCAAAACAAACAGTGCACGGTAATTTGAAGCTGTGTGGTAAAAGGAAGGTCCGTTACCTTCTCGGTTTCAAAAATAGTTGTTAGTACGGATTGGCAATCCATTAATATTTTTTTCATTCTATATCTCCTTGGACTTGTCCTTGAAGCCCTCGAAACTCAATGAGTTTTTCGCGCAGTAGATGCTTTGCCCGAAATACGTGCGACTTGATCGTGTTTACTGGATACCCGGTGATTGTCTCAATTTCCAGATACGACCTGTCGTAAAAAAAGAACAGGTCAATGCACAGGCGAAAGCGCTCAGGAAGTCCTGAAACTGCCTTGCGTACCGCATCGCGCGCTGCCTTGCGGATTAGGGCGCGTTCAGGAGTATCATTATCGGGAACGAGATCATCCTCGACAAGGCTTGTGTAATCCTGCTTTCGCGTCATGCTGTTAATTGCCGTGTTGTAGGCAATTCGGTACAACCACGTTGAAAATCGGGATCGTCCCTCAAAGTTTGAAAGATTGCGGTAGGTTTTCAAAAACACCTCCTGGGTGAAATCAGAAGCATCGTCGGAATTACGGAAAAAACTCTTTCCCATTCCGAACACCGAGCGCTCATGCCGGTTCACCAGCAAGCGAAACAGCTCCTTGTGCCCGGCAACAATTTGCGCAACGATAATCCGGTCTTCGTCATCTGCCGCAAACGAATCACCGCCTGTCATGAAGCCCTGTCGCTGCGCTTTATTCCGTAGTACGTCAATAACCCAATTCCAACTGCCAAAGGAATAATTCCGCCTAAAAGTCCAAAGCTCAAGCCCAGCGCAATTAGCAGGAACACTGTCAACGCAAGCCCAACAGCAGAAAGCAAAAGCCCTGCAAGCAGGCTGAACGAAAGTAAGTCAAACTCAGGACGCTTAAATTGCCCCGCTTTGATAAGCAGAGTACGGCGCTTATGATTCCACAGCAGGTAAAAGAAGATCACCACTGAGCCCATCACAATTCCTACAATCGGAATGATAGAAACGATGACCTGCGCCGCGACGGATGTTATTTGCTGCATCGAACGGTAACTCCTGTACGCATTGGGTACCTCTAAAAGATTACCCTTAAGCGTTCATTGTATATTGAGTGATAATTCGACACAAGCCGCACAAAATGGTTGCAAGGTTAAACTTCGCGTACGGCAGCGTCATTTCGCATTAATAGGCTATTTTTTATTTTCAGGGAGCTTCTGATACCACCTATATGACATCACAATGGGAAATATTGTTATCACTGCGACAATAGCAAGAAGTGCAATATACAGGGCAAGGTTGCGAAGAATAAGGCTAAGTGCAATGATAAGTAAACCGCCAGAAACCCAGGCGAAACCTGCAATCCTGTGCGTCCGCTGCCATACCTCGTTGCTGGAAAGCGTCCAGGGGGTTCGAATGCCAGCAAAGAAGTTGCTTTTGAACTTTGGTATCATATTACCCAGAAACACGAACAGCAAGCCGCACCCTACCGTAACCAAAAACTCAACCCGAAGCTTTCCGGGATTAAAACTTTCCGAAAGAATGATGCCGACTACGCCCAGCATAAATGCCATCATAAAGAGGCAGAAAGCATCGTAAAACCCGCGGAACTTTTCGATGTTCTCCTTACGCGGATCTATGGCAGGAAGTACCATAAATAAGGCTGCAATGGCGGGAGAAATAGCTGAAAGCCACCATATATGTATTTTGGGATCGTAGCGCACTCTTCCAGTTAACCCCCAGTGCATGGGAATTTTGTCAGGCAGTGAGCTGTAAAAGATCGCGGTAAGAATAAGCGGGATTACCGCCAGCACCCAGATTAGTACGCGGGTTTTATGTACGTTTCGCATTGGTATCTCCTTTTAGACTGATAGTCCAGCGCATAAGCTCATCGAGCATTGTCATGTTAAGTTCGTATAGGATGTACTTTCCCTGTTTTTCATCGCTTACCAATCCCGCCTGTTTCAATACCGACAGGTGATGCGAAATGGTAGCGCCCGTCATGGAAAAGTGTTCTCCGATTTCTCCGGCAGTCATGGGAGCTGCTGCCAGAAGACTTAAAATCTCGCGCCTTGTCCCGTCAGAGAGGGCTTGAAATGTATCTGCAATTCCCATACTTCCGTCTTGCCTTAATGATTAGATATATATCAAAATGATAATGAGAATGATGTAGACTGTCAAGCTTAATATCCACACTCCTGCAAATAGGACAGTCCTCAGGCAGGAAAATACTGATCCAGCGCTCGTTCCATCATGTAGGGGATTACTTAATTCTTGTGGGCACCCGATACTTCCTTTCATGGCATTTGCTCCTGTATAGATGAGTTCTATTTAACCACATTCCACCATAAAGGGTGTATTCTGCTTCGCTGCAGAACCAGCGCTTAAACTTTACAGTTTCCATATCAAGTGCAGCGTGTTATACTTTAGCGTGCTATTTTTGGATGTAGTAAAAAATGGATGATTCAAAAAAGCTGCCAAAGGGTTCTTATGGCGGCATCGCGGGTACAGATTATGTACCGTATGTATCAGATAAATCTCAAAGAGGCGGCAATTTTGCCGTTATGACAATTGGGATCGTGCTTTCGGTGATTTTCGCAGCTTCGACAGCGTATTCTGGCATGAAAGCTGGCTTAACAGTAGCTGCAGGTATTCCCGGTGCGATCATTGGCTCGGCTCTTGTTCTTGCTTTGGCGCGGGGCAGGGGCATTTTGGGCAAGAACCTTACGCAGGTAATGTCATCCGGCGGAGAATCTATCGCCAGCGGCATTATTTTTGTTTTGCCAGCGGTTATTCTTTTGGGCAGCCGCGTTAATTTTCTGGAGGGTGTTCTTGTTGGAGTTAGCGGCGTGTGTTTCGGCATAGGCATTGCATCGATTGTCCACAAGTATTTGATTATAGAGGAACATGGAAAACTCATGTATCCTGAATCGATGGCAATTTCCGAAACGCTGGTTGCCGGAGAAGCTGGCGGCAAAGCACTAAAGTTTATGGGCATGGGATTTGGTATTGGCGGTATCATTACCCTGTTTACCGAATCATTTCTTAACCTTGCAAATAACGTTATCGAATAGTCCAGCAGCGCGTTTTACAAATGGCGGCTTCAGGTTGAAGTCAACCCAATGCTCGTGGGAATTGGCTTTATTGTCGGGCTTGATACTTCGCTAAACTTATTCGCTGGTTCGTTTATCGCCAGTTTTGCCATCGTCCCGCTGATTGCGTACTTTGCCGATTTTGCCGGAAGCGGCGTAACCGTTTGGAACAACTCCGCGCTTTCAATGAACTCCGTGGGAATTGGCGTAATAAGCGGTAACTATGTCCGCTACATCGGCGCGGACATGATGTTGTGCGGCGGACTTATTGGGGCAATTCGCCTTATTCCGACAATTGTTCGTTCTACTAAGGAAGTCATCAGTGCACGAACTTCGGGCGGCGAAAAATCCGGCGTGGGAATGTTGGCGCTTGTAGTAGGAATTGTGCTTGGCTTCATCGCCGCTTTCTATATTTCAGGAAGCATTGTTATGGCAATCATCGGAATCATCCTTGCGCTCATTCTTTCAATGCTCTTTGTAATTGTTTCCGGGCGTCTTACCGGAATTGTCGGAACATCAAACCTTCCCGTTTCAGGAATGACAATTGCATCAATGGTAATTATGACAATGATCTTTGCTTTAATGCGCTGGACAGGATTTGGCGACAACAGAACGATCCTTCTTTTCGGAACCTTCATTGTTGTGGCTATTTCCAGCGCCGGAGGATATGTGCAATCCCATAAAGCCACGTTCATTTTGGGCGGCAACAAAAACGAAGCTGATCGACATTACCTTGTAGCCTGCATTGTCGGCGTTGCAACGGTTATTGCAGTAATCATGTTGTTGGCTCCCCAGCTTGCTATCACTGGTGATGGTGCGGCGTTTGGACTTCCGCAGGCAAATTTAATGAAAACCTTAACAGAAGGAATTATGCAGGGAAATCTTCCGTGGACGCTGATCCTTGCAGGTGTGGCAATCGCGCTGTTCCTCTTTGTATTGAAATTGCCCATCATGACAATTGCGGTTGGTTTTTATCTGCCAATTGCAACAACATCCGCAGTGCTTCTTGGCGGTTTGGCATCGTTTGTCGTAAGCAAGGCAGCAAAAACTAATGAAGAGCGCGAGGCACAACTTTCCAATGGCGTCAGTCTTTCTGCAGGGCTTGTGGCAGGAACTGCAATCATCGGGTTAATTGGTATTATCATGCAGGTTTTCGTTGGTATTGGCGGAAATGGTCCGTCAGGATTTGCCGCAGGTAATGGAATGGCGTATGTCATTGCCATCGTTCTGTTTGGGACAATTTTACCAATTCTTCTTCGTTTGAAAAAAGAAGGAGTGTACAATGCTTGAACTGTATGAGCCGAAACCAGCACTGAAATTCTTTGAAGTGATCAGCAAAATTCCCCGCAGTTCGGGAAACGAAAAGGGAATCAGCGATTGGCTGGTTACATTTGCAAAGGAACGAGGATTGTGGACGCATCAGGATAAAGCGTTCAATGTCATTATTAAAAAGCCAGGAACAAGGGGATTTGAAAACGCGCCAACGGTTATTATTCAGGGACACACTGATATGGTCTGTGAAAAGAATACCGCAACAAAGCACGATTTTGAAAAAGACCCCTTAAAGCTCACTGTTGATGGTGATTTTGTAAAAGCCCAGGGCACAACGCTTGGCTCGGACAATGGAGCTGCGGTAGCTATGGCGCTGGCGCTTCTGGATAGCAAGGATATTCCGCATCCGCCGCTTGAGGCACTTTTTACCGTAGGCGAAGAAGTTGGACTTGTCGGTGCATCTGAACTTGACGGATCGCTGTTTGAAGGAAAGATTCTGTTGAACATCGATTCTGAAACAGAGGGAGTTTTCTTTGCGTCTTGTGCTGGCGGCGGCAGAGTGGATCTGTTCTATCCTCTTGAATACTGCGATGTGCCTTCTGGTTTTTCAGCAAAGGCGCTTAAAATTCGGGGGCTTAAAGGTGGACACTCTGGTCTTGAGATCACCCAGGAACGCGGTAACAGCTGCCGTCTTTTGGCACGGGCGCTTCGTATCTTGCAGACAAAGTTTGCGGTGCAGTTTACGGATATTGGCGGCGGTTCAAAGAACAACGCAATTCCCCGTGAAGCAGAAGCCGTTATTGTATTTGATGCCGCAAAAGAAAAAGAAGTTGCCGATGAAGTTATTAAGATTGAGACTGCATTTAAGCGCGAATTTAGCATCAGTAATGAGGGGTTAAAAATTCACCTTGAACCTTGCGCGAATGGAGTTAAAAAAGTATTTACGCAGAAGTTGTGTAAAAATCTTGCGTCCGCATTGTTGATGATTCCCAACGGAGTACAGGCAATGAGCCTGACAATTGCAGGACTGCCTGAAACTTCGCTTAACATTGGCGTAATTACAACGACAGAAAAGAACGTTATTCTTACGTGCAGTGTGCGCAGTTCTATTGCATCAAAAAAAAATGCTTGTGGAGCAGCTGCGTATTATTTCAGAGGCAACAGGAGCTGATATAAGATTAAGTGGATTTTATCTCGGCTTGGGAATTTGATAACGATTCGCCGCTCCGAAAAAAAGCAATGCAGATCTTCAAGGATATGTTTGGGAAGGAAGCAGAAGTCAGCGGAACTCACGGTGGACTTGAGTGCGGAATTTTCAGCGAAAAAATTCATGGCGTTGATATTGTATCCTTTGGACCTAGCATTTATAACGCACACACACCCGACGAAAAAATGAGCCTTTCTTCTTTATAAGCGGATGTGGGACTTTTTACAAAAACTGCTTATTGAAGCCGCGTAGCCCCGATGTAAAAAACACCTTCCCGTTTATGTGGGAAGGTGTTTTACTCCATTACAAGGCGGAATGCTAAACCTTAGTTACGGCTGCCTGCTCCATGTACCTCTGCCTGGATTAATTTCACCCTTAGGGATGGTAAAGATGTAGGTTCCCTTCTCTTTTCTACCGCCTCTATTTGAATTGTAGAAGATAGCAAATTCGTTCCATGGACTCGGTAAGTTGTACCCCGCTTCATCCTCCTCAACCCCTTGTTCAATAGTTACTGAGCGAGTATACGGTGGGGAAGCATACACTCCAATGTAAGTAATACTATCGGGGATAGTTACCGCTGTAAGCTGGTTGTACAAAAATGCACCTGCCCCGATGGTGGTAATGCTGTCTGGAATAGTTAGCTCTCTGAGTTGATTGCCGCTAAATGCATTGCTCCCAATGGATGTAACACTATTGTCAATAGCTACATCTCTGAGTTTGTTCTTCTCAAATGCACTACCCCCAATAGTAGTAACATTAGCGGGAATAATTATATCACTAAGTTGGTTGCCCTTAAATGCATTGTTCCCCAATAGTGATAACACTATCAGGAATAGTTACTGTGGCGAACCAACTGGAGAAAAATGCGTACTCCCAATTGCAATTACCGGTAGTTCATTGTGTGTGGCATCTATTGTCAGTACGGTTCCTGAATGCATCTTATAATCCCACCCCCGTAAGAACATACCCCTTCTCCGATTGTTGATAGGTAAGAGCAGATGCAGGAGCAGTTACCGGTTCGCCAAGAGGGAGAGGTGGCGGAACATTTTCAATAACGATAGCCTCGCTTATTTTCGGATTGAAGTCAGCGGTACTGACTATTACCCTGTAACTTCCAGCTTGATCGGTCTTGTAGGTTTGATTTGTTGCGCCGCCGATTTCATCTCCGTCTCTTTCCCACTGATAAACTACACTTTCGCCGCCCGTGTAATTAGCAGTTAGCGTGGCACCTACGATAACTCCGCCATCTGTGGTAATTGTAATCTCCCCGCTCAGGTTAGGTATATTATTAAGAAGTACCGAATCACTCGTTTTGGAATTATACCCGCTTGAGCTCACTGTTACGGTATAACTTCCTTCGTAGTCGACGTGTACGTTTGCTGTGTTTCCCCATCTTCCGCTGCTCCGCCTTTGTTCCGCTGACAGCTAACAGTTTCCAAGCGGCTATACACAGCAGTCAGCGGTGTGTCCATGACAGTTCTGCTTGGGCGAATGGTGATAATTTCCGACAGCGTACTATTGCCGCCACCAGTTGTACCATCTTTACCGCTGTCAGGCATAGTATCGCCTGGTGAAATAGTGCCGGGATCGTCAATGCTTGCACTGTTGCATGCTACTGCGCCAAATCCAATCATCCAAACCCGCTGCAAGCAGCGGGGGGTAAACCCTTCGCAGACAATAAAGAAAAGGGCTGCTAAGGTAATTAATACCTGCCGTAAAGTCCATTTTGCTTGCATCCTGTAAAAACATCCTCAAAATAAATATAAAAAAGCCCTGTCTATTTCCCGCCTTTATGCAAGGAACAAAATAGATTGAGGGCAGTTTTCCCATGTTGAGAAACGTAATACCTAAAAGTGTGAGTTGTAGTGTATAGTCTGAGGTGGGCTTGATACGGTGATCTAGGTTTACATTATATCGCTTGACGCTTAAGGCAAATCATTTTTTGAATGACAGTACAATCCCGCATAGCAAAAGTCTATCACATCTGCGAAATCTCACGCAAGGTAGAAACACAATTAATTTCCATAAGCCATTGACAAACCACTTGCTTCCTTTATACAGTAGAAATATCTAAGGTACAAACTAAATGAAGCAACCGATGAATGTTCCGTTATGTGTATTTTTCTCCCTTGTGTTCATGATCTTCGGTACGCCGTTTACGACGATCGGTGCGCAAACTGCGGTGGAGCTGACAGCCAATGCAAGTGCGGAAGTTGTAACGGCGTTGCAGCATTACCGCGCTGGTCGTGATCTTGAGGCGCAGAACCGCTTAAACGATGCAACTCAGCGTTATGACGATGCTGTCCGCCTCTGCCGCGCCGAAATCGATGGGGGCAAAGCTTCTTCCGATACTTACGCTGTGCTAACGTGGGCAATGCGCCGCCAGAACAAGCATGACGATGTGCTTACCTGGGGAGAACGGGCGCTTGCGCTGTTCCCCAACGATATCCGTATTATCGAAACAATGGGGCAATCGTTGTTTTACCTCGGTGATTACGCTCGATCACTTAGCCACATGCAGCGCTACACCAACTCAATTCCGCAAGGCGGGCGCGCTTCGGTTGCCTATTTTTTTATTGGGGAGATTTACCGCTTGCGCCGCCAGTTCCAGCACGCCGACATTGCCTACACGATGGCAGTTCGTCAAGAGCCAGGGCTTCCGCTGTGGTGGTACAGGCTTGGTTCAGTCCGCGAGGCGGCAGGCGATTTTCCCCAGGCGCTGGAAGCTTACGAGCGCGCCGTTGCACTCAACCCGAATTATCAAGAGGCAAGCTCTGGGCTTGCCCGTTCACGAAGCCAAACTCAGGCAAACTAAGGCGCGTTACAGCGTTACGCTTGTCGTAAGGATGCGCTCTTTTTCAAAGCGGAAGATGGCAAGATCGATAAGCCGATTTATCAAGGCAGCGTAGGAAATGCCTGATACTTCCCACAGTTTTGGGTACATGCTGATCCGCGTAAAGCCCGGCATTGTGTTGATTTCGTTAACGACGATGCGGGAATCTTCGGTAAGGAAAAAATCAACCCTTGCAAGTCCGTCGCAGCACAGAGCGTTAAATGCTTCGATTGCCAGCTTTTGTACGTGCGCGACCGTTTCGTTATCAAGATCGGCGGGAATTATGAGCGCAGCTCCGTCGGCATCAATATATTTGGCATTGTAGGAATAAAAGTCGTTAAGCGGTTTTACTTCGCCAGGAAGCGACGCGATTGGCTCGTTCCTGTCAACCGAAGTTCCCAACGATGATCCCAAAACCGAGCACTCGATTTCCCGACCTTTAATAAACTCCTCGATCATAACTTTGGTATCGTACAAAAACGCTTCGGTTATAGCTTTGTCATACTCAGCATGGTTTGAAACTTTGCTTACACCCACGGAAGATCCCATGTTTGCGGGCTTTATAAAAAACGGTGAGCCTAGTTGCGCGCACAGTTCAGCGTAGTCGGGAATGCGTCCGCCAAGGCGAATGCAGCAAAACTTTCCGATGGGAAGCGCAGAATCCCGCAAAAGGCGCTTCATCACATCTTTGTCCATTCCTGCGGCAGAACCCAGAACGCCAGATCCGACAAAGGGAATTCCTGCAAGTTTAAGCAGACCTTGCACCGTGCCGTCTTCACCAAAGGGACCGTGAAGTATGGGGAAGGCAACGTCAATGGCGGGGGAAGCGGCATTGAGTGAAGCAAAGCTTGAAAGTGAACCCTTACTTGCCGGGATAAGAGCCGCGGAAGTTCCCCGATCGTTAAGGCTGATGCGTTTTGGATCAGCGGCGTTGCACAGAAAGTCATCGGTGTTGTGCAAAAACCAGCGACCGTCTTTGTCGATGCCGATAAGAACGGGATCGTATTTGCTGCGATCAATGGCATCAACCACATTCTTTGCCGACTGCAGCGAAACCTCGTGCTCGGCGGATTTACCGCCGCACAGTATACCTACGCGTAGTTTGTTACCCATAGCGCATTGTATCTGAATACCTGCTAAAAAAACTACCTGATGTAGCTGGATTTTTTGTGGATGTATGAATAAACTTCCCGTGCCATTTGGCGCACGAGGTTCACTTCCATTGTCAAGTGCTCTTATATCCCCTATTTTAGTAGCAATTCCTGATATAGTGAATTAACTTAATACCCAGCAGGAAACGCCGATAAATAAAGTATGGCATACAGTAAAGATTTCGTAAAAAGAGCGGTAGCCTATAAACAGGAA
>Ga0131853_10012700_pt1 | contig 15437 bp, 11 predicted proteins | sample TergutLab28metaG_FD_92764 | JGI IMG/M metagenome (GOLD analysis project Ga0131853, IMG submission 92764) | Labiotermes labralis P1 segment gut microbial communities from Petit-Saut dam, French Guiana - Lab288 P1 (version 2) (version 2) | ecosystem: Host-associated > Arthropoda: Insects >...
ACAATAACGCACCAAGTAGTCGCAAGCTCCTGAAGATGGATGTATTAACATCCGAAACATGTTGAGCAGTAAATTGACATAATAAAGCAAGTGTCATCAAGTTGGTCTACCTTTATTCAAATGCCAAAAGACGAAATTTATTACAACAGGCAACACTTGAAAAATGTAGAGTAAGGTTGGTAAGCGTGGACTGTCTTTTAAAAAAGTCTAATAAATCTTGCTCTTTAAAAGTTTTAAGGTTTTAGTTGCTGTAATAATGACCTTAGGTATGTCAGTTACTCTGAAGAATAATAAATAGCTTCAGTCCACAGGCGTTTGGAAGCTATAATAAAATTAGTCAGTCTATTGAAAAGTACGCTTTAGCCTCGCTGGTTTGTTAAAGTGGACCCGGGTCCACTTGACCCTTCTTTGTCAGTGACAAAACCAGTCGCGTATGTCTTGAATCAGACCTTGTTTATTAAAGCAATGAATATGTTATCACACACACTGACCATTAATTCAGAACAATTACTTTTCAAACATTCTTCTTAGCTATTTGGAAAGCCATCATTCTGACGTCTTGCCTTATGAGATCAAAATATTTCTGTGCCGTTGCCAATAGGTATCCTACTAACTCCTATTCCATGTCTTTGGAGAACTCACGCCTCCTTCCTAATTTTGCAAGAGCAGCTTCCTTTGGAGTTTTGTCCCACATGTTGACAAACGTCCCAAGAAATGTCGTGGGAATATTAAATAGTTTTTGAGCCTTCTTAAATCCCATTTGCCTCTCCCAATATCAGCAACAGCCCTGATCATTTTATCCTGATCCCAAGATTTCAACATTTGTTTCGCGGACTTGTGAAAGGAAAACGTGTCATTGGAGGTTTATGGCACGCGTGTGATGATAATATTCAGCGATTTGTCTGTCGTGAAAAGGTTCGTTCACATTACTTCTGAGGATGATGCAGTTTTATGGACTGAGCTGTAAGCTTGAAAGCATAGCGATCCAAATGGTGTGCTATACGCTGAGGTCTTCTGTCACAATGAAGAAGCTAACTTTTGTGAGTTTAGGAGGAAATACAGCTGAGCAGGGAAAGTGGCCCCCGAGCAAGAATGTGGGATCTACAATGGCAGACATTGGTTTTTAATATACTTTCCTGCATGGCTGCCATGTTTATACTATAAAACCTAAGCTTATCTACTGCTGGATTCTAGTACCGACTACTATTGATATCCATGCGGACAGTTTCATACGCTTAAGATTTCACTTGATTACTGACGTTCAAGAAATACTGGAATGAACGATTTTTGCGAACAAGAAATAAGGCCGTCTTTTTTTTTTTTGCCACTCTTCAACTGAGTGTTCTTCCACGCTTCAAGGTGAAAAAGTAGAGTGGGATACAAAGATTTTCGCAAAATTGCAGCACTACACTATGGGAATATTAAAGAATATCTTACATACTTGTGTTTCATTGACGAAGGTGAGTAAGAACGCCTGCTGGGACTCAATCAAACAAAGGACAACATTTTGAGAAAGTGTCAGGGCAATTCCTGTCACATACCCATTCATTAGAAAAGACAAAGCAGAGGTGCAACTAGCGCATCGAATCCAACCAGAACAAGCTGTGTGACTTACGGAAGGAGTGTACACGTTCAGATACAGGCAGTCCTCCTGTCCCTGTATCTGCGGTTGGAATTCCAAGTAGTTTTTCTGCAAGCACATGGGACCATCCTGCGTTGCGTTCATGGTGTTTTGCCATGGTTGTGGGGGCCATGGCGCCTGTGAACAAAGGCAATGCGGAGTGCAAGTTTGGAACTCACTAGTGCCTACAAAAACATAAATCTTATGTCACAAGAGACCTTAATGAGACTACGCTAGAGACAAACCAGTAGGCGGTGTTTAGCGAAATAATCACTCATTATTCTGAGAAAAATACGCAACGTTTAATACACCTTGTGCGCAAAAATACGGGGATTTTTTTGTCTTACAGGAGTTGTTAATTGTAATCACCACTCTTGTTGAAACGGTTAAGAAAATTGTGCACCATAACTTATTGTTTCTTTTTACGAATTATCATTACATGTTTGGATGTTTCATTGTTTACGTTTCGTGATTCAGCTGTTAATTACCTGTCGAGTGAATGGGAAGTTCATGACAGAATACTTACCTGAAAGCGAAGTGAGCCGACAGGTGGTGTTGCATAAGGGATCCCCAAGAAGGCATAAAAACTTCTGCCGTTCCGTGCAGTCATTTTTGTACCTCGCATTTTGCCCTGAAGTACGGTCACTACCGGGTCAGTAGTGTCCTCCAGCCTAGCCCCACCAGGCAGGAGTATAAGTAACGTTGTCACGGTGGACACTGACAGGTACATTATTGCTGAGTTTCAGTGGCGTGTATCTTGAAGTGTCTGTGATCAGTAATAAGAAAACGATTAACTGAAACGGCTTGCAGATATGAGTCGGGGAGCTGCAGGCACTTTGTTGATAGGGTCCAAATATGGGGGGGGGGGTAAATGTGGCAATTTTATGGTATTACGTACACATATGTAGTACTAACGATGGAATAATGCTCTGGCGGTTTTCGGTGGCATGCAGATTGAAACTGACGGATGTCATCTGATATTGATGTATTAATACGATGCGACTTTGTAGAAAATATTCGATATTTGTACAAACTTATCTTATCAGTTGTCGCTTAATTTATTCCTGCCCTCTGCAATGTATTTTATGCTCTGTTGCAGGCGGCGTATATGTATAAATCAGGAAACAGGTAAAATCCACAACCAGAAATTGTATAATTCCGATGTGTGTGCTATTTTTTCTTCTCAATTCTGTAGTCGAACATTGTTTTGGGTTCAATTTCGAGATAAATCACCGTTTAGTACGTGAACGAGGAACTATTATGAAAATCTATGTTTGACATATTGGGAGCCCAACTGTGTCTACGCCCCTAATTGGTAATGAATCCTCTTAACTTCTTGAATTTCCCTTGTTTTTCTTCAGTCGTGACAGCTATTAAATTCGCCAAATCATTGGAAGTTCCGCTTACACGATCCCAAATTTTCGCGTTGACGTATTTTTTGTCTATTGATCTTTGAACCGAAGACACGTTTAACTTACAATAATCTAAACAACCAACTAGATGCAACAGTAACAATTTATTAGTAATTTCAATCAGCTCAACATGTTTCGGACGATAATTTCGCCCATCCTAAGGAGCACTAGACTGTGTTTACAGCTTGTGGTATGTTGCACTGAAGAATCTGTAAACACAGTCTAGTGCTCCTTAGGATGGGCGAAATTATCGTCCGAAACATGTTGAGCTGATTGAAATTACTAATAAATTGTTACTGTTGCATCTAGTTGGTTGTTTATACTATTGTATCAGTGATGCACGGTCACACAAACATCAAACATATTTAACTTGTTCAGTTTTAATCTGTGTGGGAGCTACCGTTCCAATGGAAATATTAAATAATTTTAACTAACTGGTATTAATTAATTTTCCCCTAAGAATGAGTGGTCATCGAACAACAGAAAACTCACCTTCTTTGCCCCACCAATCACAGAAATCGAGACATTTTGTCATATATTTTCACTGTTGAGCACGATATAGGTGACGTGACAGTAATCAGGGTAGTCACAGAATGGTCACAGTATTCACGTTGGTCGAGGAGTAACAACAGAGTAGACGCGCAGTGTGGTTCGGAGGCCAGAGTGCTAGGCCAAAAATAGAGGACGATTTCCGCCATGCTTTTTGTATGTATACAAATTTACACCGGACAGAACGGTAAATTTTCTTCTTGTGAGTGTACATAAATTATGCAATACAATTATAATAATTCCTTCGTGCAACTAAGTGTTGTGTTCGTCGTCGACCAGCGCTACTGGAGCTGAAGAGCATCCTCGTCAGACCTGGAAAAGAAACATTTTCCTCCAGCGTTAGCGAGGAAAGCCACGCACCTCGACTTGAGACTTGTGCACTTATCCAAATTAAGCAACGGCACTAAGGTGGGAAGAAAAGATGCAAGATGTATCGGACAACGTGAGTCTTAACAAGAACTCACCTCGGACGGCTGTAATTCTCCACATTTATTATGTTAATTTTCAGACAGGACGTCCCCGTTGTGTTGAAGTACGAGTATACGTGTGCAAATAAAAGAAGTAGGATTACAGTCTGTACACAACTATTATCATGGAAGTAGGTGTTTTTGCATGCATGATAAAAATGTGTATAGACTGCATTTCTACTTCTTTGCTTTACATACGTATCTCTTATGTTATTTAAGGAGTTGAGACTTGTCAAAGAAGTGTTGATTTATTTACTCTTTTGTGGAGAGCTGAAGCTGAAACTTTAACATTTCTTGCAATACCTGTGTACATCAAACACAGAGTGTCTTGTGAGAATTTGTTCAGTGCAGCAGAAGAAGCTTTGCATAAGAGTCATTCGTGTTTTTTCAAGCCAACACGTAAATGACCTGTTTCTCAATGATATATCGAATTCGAATTCAAATTGACGAGGTTGGTGATTCAGACATACACGCTTGTTTCAATCCCTTATGGAAATTCACGCATTGTATTTACATATATCCATGAATACGGAACAAAAACAACAGCAGATAATTCAATTCGGTTAAACAGACTCAGCAGGATAAGTGACAATTATAATACCAGCACGGGAGCACAAGTACAATACAAAAACAGCACACATACACAAGAACGGAAAACTAGAGTTACACTCACAAAACAAAAGCAACAAATATAACAACTTTAAGAAAACAACAATATAAATGAAGTACTGGGACAAAAAACCTTAACCCCGAAAACATTGAGAAGTTGATTAGAGAATGCCATAAATTATTACAGAATCTGCTTTAATGAAGTGATTGGTTTCCTGAGTAAACATAAATGAAGGCAATGCCTTACGGCGGAGTCTTCTGTCGTAAGAGGGGTGGAGCTTTAGAATTTCAAGAACATTCTCCTAAGTAACATAGTCACGAGCAAGGAAATAATTTTGACACAGGGCTTTGAACTTCCGCTCAATGCCATCCAGTTATTTAGCGTCGGTAGACGAAATGGAGTTTAATACAGGTGAGGTACACTCGAGTTGGGGTCTAACTGGGTTAAATACAATATTAATAAGCTATCAAGAGCCAAGGTCTCTGATGGTGTGCGTACCGGTTAGGCAAGGGTGACATGTTTTATAATCTTGATAAAGAAGGTCAGTTTTCGTGGTGAAGGTAATAAGCCTAGTTTCGCTGACGCTTAATTTAATGAGGTTAGCAGCATACCAACGTTGTATAAGATTGATATCAGATTGGTGCAGAGTACAGTCCTTAGCTAGTCTTATAGCACTAAAAATTTTTATGTCTGCAGCGAATAGGTATTTATATTACTAAGTTGCACGACAAAGCTCGTTAATGAAAATATTAAAAATCAAAGGACCTAGAACAGATCTTTGTGAAACACCAGAAAGAATTTCGAAAGGTGGAAAGAGGGTATCTAATTTGCCTACAGAGGATGCCGATTAGTATGGTCACAGCGACACCAGCTTACATAACCACGGCAGAATCCACGAGCAAAACGTTTATGGAGTAAAATATAATGTGAAACAATGCCGAATGTAATGCTGTCACAATAAACAGAACCAAACTGACCAGTTGAGTACCGAGTAAAGGAGAAATAAATTCGAGATAGGTTACCAAATTAATTGTCGTGGGTTTGGTTTTGAAGAAGACAAGTTGACTTGGATCCAGTTTCTTTTTAAAACAGTGTGACAAACACAGCGTTTTTTTCATTGCGTTGCAAAATGTTCCCTTGAAAGGTTAACATCGAAAATATATTTATGCAGTGGAGCAAATATTGTGGAACAGTCCTTGATAAAGCGAAGTTTACCGTCAAGTCTGACAGACATAGAGGGGCTGAGGCACTTTATAACTTTCAAAATAGCTAATTCGGAAATAGGAGATAACTGCAGAATATCAATGGACCAAAAACCGGGGTCAAGTGCCCATGCAGAAGTAGTGCTATAAACCGACTGGAAGTGCTTTGCAAGAGCTGCTACCTCGCCTGCTGCGACTAAGGAGCCATTGACATCAAACTGGGTAGTAGGGTTTATGTTTCCTGTGACGGGAAACTTATTTCCAACATTTTTGTATGTTGAGTTTTTAATGCGTCGCCTATGCTGTTATACCAGTTAAGTCTATCAGACTTGTCTGTAATTTTAACAAGCTTCCGAAACTATGAAAACGTACTATATTTGGTCTTGCTGTTGCTGTATCGCCTATAGAAACAATTCTCTTCTCCAAATATGGCATGTCACTGAGTGGGGAACCAATAAGGGAATACGGGATTTCTAATGGAACCCTGGGGAACTGCTTAGACGATAACTTGAATAGTGACATTAGCAAAGTGTCTGCTGCGGCATACACTGTATTATTACTGTATGTACACAAGACCAGTCTTAATTAGAGAGAAAAAAACTGAATAACAAACTATAGTCTCCTAATGCACATTTGCAATTGGAATACTCATATGACGTAGAGTTAGGATTATGTAAACTCAATAGGTGGGTGGAAGGTCATTTAAAAATAACAGTTTGGCAGGTGCGTACCTCTGTCCCATAGAAAATTACCAGCATTGGAATTCCCAATCAAGCAAACACTGTGATTTTTAGTGTCGACATTTTTTCGAACTAATATATGTAAACCCAACAAATATACTGCAATATTTGTTATGTATTTTATTCACAATGTTCTCACTAACATCCACACATCACCCACACCCTGGATTAAAACTCACCACATTACTGCATCAGTCATCACTCCACACAGACCAAACAATTTTAAATCCCAAGGTTTTAATAATTACCTATTCTTAACCTTTATTTAGACTACCTACCTAATTGTAACCGAAATTATAATTTTAATTGTTATGGAATGTTTGTGACCTAGTTAACCATATTTGAACGGTTGTATTCTTGTAATTATAACATCACCCTGAAGATGGACAGAATGCCGGCAAAAACGTTTTAAGTGAGAACCCTGTGTATAAAGAACATAATGAAGTTCATTTGTTGGTTCTGTATATATATATATATATATATATATATATATTGTATCTGATTAATGCATGGAAGATGGGACATATTAAAAAATGTTTTCGGTTAACAAGGATTTTTATAATGTCTGGGTTTGTCTTAGTAATTAACCAACTTAATGCACAAAATATTGTTTTATAATAAGTTTATTATATGCCTCTACATGTGTCGAGCACTATGTGCTCATCATCAGGAGGTCAAAATTGTATTATACAGCATCTGGTATCGTCAAACCTGTAGGTGGACGTCCGGCCTGCGTAGAATATCGACATACTCCATACCGGGGTAAGTTGTTACAGTGTGGATCCTCATAAAATACTGAAAACATTTCGTAAGTCTTAAGTACAGGGTAAAGCATTCCAATTACAATCCTGGACAGGCCCAGAGGATTCCAGGAAGTTAAGGTTCCCAGATTTCGTGACAACGGCACAGGATGGTGGTAGATTGTCAACCTTGCGCACCGGCCGCCTTTACCCCCAGGAAATACTCCTGGTACTGATTTCTGTTAGAGGCTGAGTCGACCCCAGAGCCGTAGTGCGATTAGAAGTATTTTATGTCAATGAAGAATCCACTGACACCAGCTGGGTTCGAACCAGCAACCTTCCGATTTGTGTTACAGCACCTTAACCACTGTGCTACCGCGGTCTCCCCTGAATTGCAGGAAAGAAAAAAATATATAACCATAAAAGGCAAAGTTTACGTGAAACTGTGCATCAGTATGGTTTCGTTACACAGAATACCGTCACCACAAAAAGTTTAGAAAAAACTGAAACACTAAAACCCGTTTCCCCTCGTTTAGTTTTTCTTCACATCTGTACTTTTTTCCATTATACGTCACTGCGAAAACAACAAAGGTGTCGGAAACCGGTCATGCTATTAGTTCTCACTAAAGACATTGAAGGCACCTACCCAGATGGGCGCGGCTGAAGTGGTATTCTTAGTCACTGTATAACCAATGGCAGTTACCTGCCTTAAATAAACGCCGAGGATCTGTTCTTTTTTGGAAGGGACGTGAGAGAATGTATAGAGTAAAACGTGGCAGTGCCCATGAATGTCTGAAAATAAGGTAGAAATAAAATTCGAAGTTAATGCCATCAAACACAACTCTGCACCAAAGCCACAAAAACATTTTGGAAGAAACCGGAGATGGATGTTTTATACAATACCAGCATACGAAGACTTGAGGAAAAAAGCAAAAGAATGACTGATACAAATTAAGAAAGATGACGAGTGAAGAATCTAAAGATCACAGCGGCTTTCTCTATTCGCGTTAAACTCACTGCTGATCAGGGGGATCCATGAGTATGAGATTTACAACCTAGCTATTATTTTGGATTCGCCATGCATGTTGCAGTTAAGATAGAAGTAGGCGCGATGCCTACTATTGGCGGGGGAGGAGAGCGAATCCTATTTATTGTTGAAATGTCCGGAAAAGCAGAGGTGAAGAGCGGAGCTCCTGAACAGCCAGTGGCCATATATCAAAAAGGGTATAGCGCTCAGGAAATTTAGGCACTCTCGTGTACAAGGCTAAATGTAAATGTAAAAAACCGGGCGAAGAAAGCCTAACCGTGGTTGGGGGGAGGGGAGGAGATAGAGAGATAGATAGAGAGAGAGAGAGAAGGATGAGGCTATACGTAACGTGGATAAGACAAGGACTTGCAAGTTATAATATACAGCAGAGATAAGGTGTAGTCGTTAGCAATACTCGACGTTATCAGGTACATACAAAGAAATAATACTGAAACTCAACTAATAAAAAACCATCAGGTTATCTAGAGATTGAATATAGCCCTTCGTTTAGGACCCAACTCATTAGGTGCCTCTCACCCTTTTACCTGAGGACAGATGTGTTATGTTCTAGATGATACACAAACTCCAGAACCTGTAGGGCTGTCCAATATACCATTGTCAGAGCCATTAGGTATTTCCTCGACAGCAACTGATCAGATTTTCATGAGATCCAATATTGGGAAGTTTTACTGACTTCCCTTGAAATGTTACAATGTTGCTGGATATAGGGCTTCAGCAACGGCGAAATGATGTGAAGCCTTCACTTAATTCTCTACATGTCGCCATTCAGAAAGTGGGTCCTTGAGGCAGACGTTAAAGATAAAATTTCAGCTCATGGGAAAGTCAGCTTGTGGTGACATGTTTTGACCCGAATTTGTACAGCATCTTGTCTTACACAACCTAAACTTTTAAAGCTTGAAATTAAGTTATTCACTATTAAAATGGTTTTAAACTTTGAGCAATGGGCTTTCCCCTCATGATGATCCGTACAATTGATCTGAATAATTCTTATTCAAATCTTCACTTCTGTTTTGCCTGTTGTTATTTATGGGTGCGAAACTCGGTTTCTGATATTGAGGAAAGAACATAGGCTGAGGGTGTATGAGAATAGGGTTCTGAGGAAGATATTTGGGTCGAAGAAGGACGAGATAACATGGGACTGGAGAAGTCGACATAGCGACAAGACCTTTTATCAAGAAGAATGAAATGGACGGAGAATGTAGTACGAATGGGGGTTTTGGTGGGGAAACTTCAGGAAAAAGCGACCACTTGGAAGACCTAGGCGTAGATGGGAGGACAATATTGAAATTTGTATTCAGGGAGTTGGATGGACCATGAACTGGATTGATCTGGTTAAGAGTAAAGAATGTTTGCGCATGTACTCATTATAAATAAGTAAATGCCAAACATAAAATAGGCTTATAATTTTATTACTATATGCTCTAAAGTCACGTGGTAATAGAAGACAGCGCGTGAAAAGTAAAGCACATACGGTTTCAACGTATCCTAAAAACAAGCATGAATTTCGTTGTTTTTCACATGGCACGATGAACAGGTTCGGCAAGTATCACTGTTGACTTTCAGTGACCTGTATTTTGGACATACATGTACAGCATCACTTTTATTTCATTAGTTCTGACGTCATAAAGCACACAGAAAAAAAATATTCTGAACATAGACTGTATATTCCCTTTTCTCTAAACTCTTTTCGCGAAACATTTTACACTCCAATAAACATTTAGCATTTCCGCTCGTGGTGGGATCAAGAATGCATGTAGGTTTTCATGTAAAGTGTTAGTTCAACTATTACAATCGAAACGAATATCGATAACTGTAAAATTCTTCGTGTTTTAGTAATATCAGTTCGACTTCCAGTTTGAAATTATGTACGAAAAAGTGGGTAGATAAACTCAGAAAATTTCGATTCTTTTTACTCTTACTGAATTCATTCCTTCAATAGAAAGTGTTTTCAAAGCAACAAACGTGAAGAGGAAAGAAATTTTGGTCATCCAATGGAAAGGAACTAAATAGTGGGAAATAAGAGAGTTGAATTTATCCCGCCATATTTCTCTTATAGTCTCAAAAAATGAACCAAGTTAGCTTTCAGATGTCAGAAGAAAGTAATTATATCGGCATAGACCGCTTCATTTATTTATAGAATTATGGAAGAGGGAGGGCGAGATGTTAGCAAAATTTGTAGAGAATAGAACTAAAATAAGTTTGCTTGTTGGACAGATCAAGCATGGGAGAATTCTAGCAAAAACAACGGCGTAATACCGGAGAAAGTTGCTTGGGGAGAAGAAACACAAATTGAATATTAAACGACGACGGGGGACATAGTGGAAGAAAACTGCGAAGATCTTGTTCCTTTACTCAACCTGACACTAGGCTGTGCGCACGAAAGGATGGACCAAGACAAAATACAGCTTGCAAGTCGTGCTGGCAACAGCCATTTAGAACACGAGGGTCCAACCCATGCGGCCCGCGGCCCGCGGCCGCGCTTGTAAATTGCCTATAGACTGTAAAATTACACGACAATTTTGGCGGCTATTTGTAGATCTACCACTTATTATTATTATTATTATTATTATATATATATTTTTTTTTTTTCATGCGCGTTGCGAACGAGCCAGCTGACAACGACGGGTGTAGCCCTTTGCCATAAGTAGGTTGAAGACCCATGATTTAGAAGACGATAATAGAAGAGTATAGAAAGCTCACAGAATGAACGATATTGGTGCGATTTAAGGCCCTTCATATCGCAGTAGCTTAAGTTTAACAGAAAAAGTGTGTGGCCGCTGGACCTAACAGTTCTGGGACGCTGGCGTGACGTTGTCTGAAAAAAAAATTGCGGAAGGCTCAGGAACAAATATCAATTACCCACTTTAAAAAAAATCCCTTATTTATAAATTTACATACGTTTTTTGAAAACTATTTTTGTTAATGAAACCTTTTTATTCAGTACCGCCTTCTGTTTTCTCATTTATTTAATATTAAATTGAGTTATAAATTCAGTTTTCATTTACCCTCGTTTTTTCAAATCAAAATTCTACTCAAGAAGAAATTAAGAGCAGACTGAAGTCAGGGAATGCTTGCTATCATTCGGTGCAGAATCTTTTGTCTTCCAGTTTGCTATACAAAAATTTAAAGATTAAGATCTACAGAACTATAATTTTGCCTGTTGTTTTGTATGAGTGTGAAACATGGTTGCTGACATTTGAGGGAGGAACGTAGGCTGAGGGTGTTTGAGAAAAGGGTGTTGAGGAGAATATTTGGGCCTAGGAGGGATGAGGTAAGAGGGAAGAGGAGAAAACTACATAATGAGGAGCTTAGTGATTGCTATTCCTCACCTAATTTTGTTCGGGTGAGCAAATCGAGAATAATGAAATGGGTGGGGCATGTAACGCGTATGGGTGAGAGGAGAGGCGTATGCAGGGTTTTGGTGAAGAAACCTGAGGGAAAGAGACCACTTGGGAGACTCAGGCGGAGTTGGGAAGATAATATTAAGATGTATCTTCACGAAGTAGGATGTGGAGGTTTGGATTGGGTCGAGCTGGCTGAGAATGGGTACAGGTGGCGGGGGTCTTGTGAACGCGGTAATGAACCTTCGGGTGCCGTAAAATGCGGAGAATTTCTTGAGTAGCTGAGAATCGGGTACCTTCTCAAGAAGGGCTCTGCTCCATGGAGTAAGTAATTAAGTAAGGAAGTAAATAAGTAAGTAAGTTTACCCTCCTTTTTATTAGTCTTCGTATTATCCGACTTCTTTGCTTATTCTGTTTCCCTCTGGCTGACCGCACACCTAGACGCTGCCAGGACAGCAGGAATCTCACGGCGCAGAACAAAACTGAGGGGCTGGTGCTCACTGTACACTATGTAGTACAACGTACGCTCGCCGTTTGCGCCAAACCACGTAGTTATTTGCATTTATATAGGTATCTGTTTTTTTTTGTGCTGCCTACAAATGCCGCGATGACATACTCATTCGAAGGAAAAAAAAAGCTGACATGAATACGAATAATCGCTGCAACAATTTTAACGGCAGTAAAATGTATAATGTAGTGGGAACAAAGTGACTGTGAAGTAGAGTCCAGTTGAAAAGTGATGGCACACGGTGACGCACGGGAGGGGAAGTGAAGGGGAAACTGACGATTGGAGTGAGTAGCCAGTACTCTTCACACTACCTCGGAACATGGTGTACCCAACATTACTACCGCTGATGCGCACACCTCGGTTGCCAGTAGTCGACTGAACTGACGCCCCCGCCGATTTAAATGGACTCGTCCGTTTCGCCGAAAGACGAAATCTGGTTTCTGCGCGTGTGCCATCACATTTCAAACGCAGTCTAAAGCCAATGGCAGTGAATTTGACAATCCGTGACCGAACATCTGTGACAGCGACAGTATGGAAAATCTGCCATCCGTGACAAACCTAATATCCGCGAACTAGTCTGGAACAGAAAACTGAGACGATGATGAACATCAAAAGCCCAAACCTACCATAACCATACTTACCTAAGTTGCACTGGCACAACCGAAATCCTAACCTAACCGCAACAAGAATCTTAACGTTAGTCACCCATGACAGCTGCGATACCGAACATGTATGTATGTGTGCATGTACCTTCCACGAAAAGTGCGTGCAAGTCGTTTACAGTTCCTCATCAATTTACATAGGCTAAAAATTAATATTAATTACTTTTATTAATATCAGTATTAAAATAGGCGCATAATACATACATGTACATATACCGCATATGAACAGGCTGTCATTAGTATGATTACCCATAATCCATAACTTTTTCCATTGTTTCTTACGGCGGTATCATTTCTGATCTACGCCCGTTTTTGTCTCTGCTGGAACGTAACTGGGGACTAAAACGAGGACTAGGTGTATTCGTCAGATTATATATTAGTTTGAATGTGCTGTGAAGAAGACGCAGCCTGCCTGCACAAACTCGGCACTTCGAGACACGTGATATGAAAGTGACAGCAAGATACTGAAGAAATTCGCATACCACAGACGGAAGTTGTTAGTGTGTTGAACGAGCGTAGCCTTGTACTGTATAATCTTAACTGTACTAATTCCATTATCTATAAATATTCACAGTCACCACCAACTCACTTGTAAATACTGTTATTTACATGACAACCAGTTTAGACCCTAAACACGGGTCGAAACTAGTTGTCATACAAATAAAACTAATGACAAGTGAGTTGGTTGTGACAGAATATTTATAGATATTGTATTTGATACGCCAACGGGGATATTTCATATAGAATTTGTACTAACTCCATTCAGTAGAGTAGTGGTTTCTCAGCTAGGCAATAAACACCTCTTATTTTTATGGAAACAAACGACTCATTGCAGTGTTCATTCATAATATCCCGCCCACTGGTTCCTAACCTGTGTCAGAGGAAGCCAGTCAACACAATTGCTCTTGCGTCTATTAAATGGTTTTCTTCATTGAGAGGGTTTCTACTAAGAAGCTGTACGCATTTCTATTCTGTCTCTACGTGCCCATTTCATTATTAGATCATATTTAGGGTGGAGTAAAAGTCGTGAAGCACCTTATTATGTAGTTTTCTTCAGCCACCTGGTCTCATTTTAGAATCCATGTTCTATTTCTTAGCCTGTTAATGTGAGAAATCAAATTTTGACACCCAAAAAAAGAGCCAGAACTACAGTTGTGCATATTTTAAACTACTACATGGTGTGGGAAATATGCTGTGTCTTTTAATGCTAAAGCATGTGGTGCGTGTAATTTCCACTGCGATTTAAAAGGTTAAATGAAAGTGAAATTGTTAGGAAGAATTTGCGCGCGTCCTACATCAACACCACTTACTTGCGAGCAAGCTGTCAGCATAACTTGTATGACATATACAATTGCTGTGTGTACAGTAAAGAACTCCTGATGATGGACAAAGGAACTGTTCGAAACATGTAGAGTTTTATTCCAAAAATAAATTTGGGAAACTGGTGCATCTAGTTGGTTTTATTACAAGAAGAAAGTATTCCACTGTATTACGTATTTGCAAGAATGCCCCCCACTCCCCCAACGCGCGGGTCCAAATTACTGTAGTCCGCCACCTTCCGACATGTTGCTTTAGGCCCGACTGTAATTCCACCCCCCAGTTTACGCGTAGGTCTTATAAGTGACCTCTTTCCTTCTGTTTTTCGAGTTAGAGTATCGCATGCTGGTTTCATCTCTGCTCTTCTTGCTGCACCTCCCCCCCCCACCCAACTCATGCTACTTGATTTATCACTATAATGATATTTGGCGAAGAATATACGACGCCCCACGTCCGTTATAGAGAAGGTAAAATATCTTCCCCTACCAACAATCTAAGCACATATCCTCGTTCCTCCAGTCCGTAACCTAGTCGTTGTCGCTGGAATAAGAAAATAATCTAATACTAAGCATATCTTCGTCTGCTGGTTCGCTCATTGCGGTTTCCATTATTCTCATGCATCCCTCTCTCCTAGCGACTGCGTGGCGGGAGGGGATATTGCACAGGCGGCTGCATTCTGCCCGCCTGTGTGACTTCCCAGTAACTTACTTTATATCAAAAAGATAAAGCTATATTACAGTTTTTACAGCTGTTGTAAACAAAATGTACAGTTGCGTTTATTAAGCAATAAGAAGCTACATTTTCCGGCTAAATTACCGAGATATCTAATTCCAAATATCCTGAATAGAATGCATTTAAGCATTCAATCTACCTTCTAATTTTCCGAATCGAAGAATGTTCATACTTTCACCAAAACGCTGCCTTAGGTATTAATTTAACATTACAACAGTAATAATAATAATAATTAATATATTGCCTTTTATTTAAAGCGCTAGCTCACCTGTTCAAGGGCCAATAACAAAACTGGCACAAAATAATTACAACACAAATGGCACAAACACGCACACACATACAAACAACAAAACATTGGATTTATGTTCACTTTTATTTCACCAACACATGCATTTGCAAATCACACAATATCAGTGTTAATACATTAATTATTAAAAAGATAAAACATTAAAAATTATTATTGGAACTCCAACATGTTTCGGTTTTCC
>Ga0131853_10012701_pt1 | contig 15436 bp, 13 predicted proteins | sample TergutLab28metaG_FD_92764 | JGI IMG/M metagenome (GOLD analysis project Ga0131853, IMG submission 92764) | Labiotermes labralis P1 segment gut microbial communities from Petit-Saut dam, French Guiana - Lab288 P1 (version 2) (version 2) | ecosystem: Host-associated > Arthropoda: Insects >...
ATAATATCTACCCTGTTTGTAGAAAATCTTATGCTGCGTTCTGCCGGGCGGCTTTCGGAGCCATGTATAGCCACTGTAAGCCTACCATTTGTAACTTCACTTGTTACAAGCAGCGGATGTTCTGTGTTATTTCTAAATTTTAAATCGAAATAATCTCCGGCAACTGTAGCATCAAAGCCATATTCTACATAACTTACCAAAGAAGAATGATTATGACGCTGCACGATTTCCAGCTCGGCAGCCAAAACAGCATTGTAAAGTGTGGTTACAACTTGGCATACGCCACCGCCAACGTCTTCTACCGGTTCGCCACGCACCAAAACAATAGCAGATTTATAGCCGCTATTTTGGGCGTTTGCGGCAATAATTGCTCCTGCAGAGAAAACCCCACCGGGATAAACGGTTTGGTTATTTATACGGTCTGCCGCAAGACGGATATTGTACATACGAGGTGTATCATGCGAATCTGTATATGTGGTTTGGAACGCACCTAAGGTTGATACGTCAAATTGGAAGTTTTCGGTTGTAAACAGAGGCGCAAAATCCAACAGGGTAATATTTACAACACCGCTGTGTTGCGAATTTAATATTTCATCCGTTGCATTTGTTATGTGGTTTATATCTATGCCAAACCCTTGAGCTTCCGGTATTACATTTATATTGCCGTTTTCCAACACAAAAGAAGCATTCACAGGTGGGCGGTCTATTTTGCGTGATATCTCGCATAAAATACTTTCCATACGTTCCGGGCTGATTTGTATTAACGCAGGCTCATTTATATTATGCGCCCGCCCCAAAATTCGCATAAGCCTTTGCGGCAAATTACGTAGGTTTGCGTAATTTAAGGCTGCACTTATCAAATTGCCAAAATCGTATGTTGCACCAAAATCTGCAAAAGTGAAAGCCACTGCCGGATTACCGCCGGCATGATATTCGATAGTTCTAGCTTCCAGTTCGGGTTGGAAACGTTCCATCAGTGCGGCATTTGCTTCTTCGGCAGTTAGTCCGCCAACCGATACACCATGTATGTATATATTTGTGTAAATTCTGTCGGTTTCTTCAGCCGGGTTTGAGAATACATGTGCAACCAACACAGCAAACAAACCCAGCGCGATAAGTATAAGTAAAATTTTATGTTTTTTCACACATATCACTCCTTATCAAAATATATCGCAAAGGCGGTTGCATTATGATAGTACCCACTTCAAAACCTTTTACATCCATGTTGCTTGAAGCCACGATAAAATCAATTGTAAAGTATTTTCCATTCATATATGTGTCAAAAATTGGCACAAGCAGAATGGGGCGACCAATATATGCGCTAACACTTGGGCATGGCGGAAAAAATGTGCTGATTAACGCCGCCCATCATGCAAATGAATGGATAACTTCCGTACTTTTGATGAAGTTTTTGGAAGAATGCGCAGCACAACCTGCGTGGACTTGTGTTACAACACTGCACATAGTGCCAATGGTAAACCCCGACGGTGTAGACCTTGTAACAGGCGGCTTGGGCTTTTTGCGTCCGATATACAAGAATGCAAAAGCTATGGCAGGAGACTTACCATTCCCCAAGTGCTGGAAAGCAAACGCTATAGGAGTGGATTTAAACTCTAATTACCCGGCAAACTGGGAAGAAGCCCGTCGGAAGAAATTTGAAATGGGATATACCGTACCCGGACCGAGAGATTACGTAGGCGCATATCCGCTTTCTGAGCCGGAAAGCAATGCCATGGCAATGTACACCATTGCAAATGACTTTGACCTTACAATATCCCTACACACCCAAGGCGAAGAAATTTTTTGGCAATATGAAAATTACAACCCGGCGGGAGCAGCAGAACTTGCCGCAAAATTCTCCAAAGCAAGCGGCTACCAATGTGTAGATGTGCCGCCGGAATCTTCCCATGCAGGTTACAGGGACTGGTTTATACAAACATTTAACCGCCCGGGTTTTACAATCGAATGCGGATTGGGAGAAAATCCGCTACCTATCTTCCATTTCGATAGCATTTACAAAAAAATAGCCCCCCTACTTTGGGAGGCGTTATTGTGATATAATTTGCGCAAAATTACTTACGGAGGTGTAGTATGATATACAAAACCCAAGGCGTATGTTGTAAGGAAATTCATTTCGAGATTGAAAACGGCATAATAAAAGAATTAGAATTTTTAAACGGCTGCGATGGCAACCTAAAAGGTATTGCAAAACTTGCAAAGGGTCGCAAACCGCAAGAAATTATCGAAGCCATACGTGGTATCGAATGTAAAGGTCGTAAAACATCTTGCCCCGACCAACTGGCTGCCGCGCTTAGTTCAATACAATAAAAAATCCCCCTCACAGTGTTGTGAAGGGGTAATTTTTTCTAGTAAATTAAACAAAGAATAACAGACAAAATACCTAAAGCTACAGCACCCAATTTAGTGATAAGCTCTAGCTTACCTTCTTGCGTACGGCTTTTGTTTTTACCGGAGTATGTGTCTGAAATATTTCCCATACCGGCGATACTACCCATGCCGCCTGCTGTACGCTTTTCTTGTAAAAGTATTGCACCAACAAGAACAGCACAACCTAAAACAAACACAATTGCTAAAATAATAAAAGGAATAGGCATAATATACCTCCATAAAATCTTTAATAAAAAATAGCGGAAGAGGGATTTGAACCCCCGACACCACGGGTATGAACCGTGTGCTCTCGCCAACTGAGCTATTCCGCCAAACGCTAGATGTGCGCTAGATTATAAAAACCTAGCGCACAAGAAGTGGGCATAACAGGACTTGAACCTATGACATCCTGCTTGTAAGGCAGGCGCTCTCCCAACTGAGCTATACGCCCTCTATAAAGAAGTCTGGGTGACAAGATTTGAACTTGCGACCTCTAGACCCCCAGTCTAGCGCGCTACCAAGCTACGCCACACCCAGACAAGGGTTGCCGCGCTTAGCGACAAGAAGAAGTATAGACTACGTAAATTATTTTGTCAACACTTTTCTTAGACATGTTCTTAGAGGAATTTTGTGGTAAAATTGACACACAAATTACAGTCATGTAATATGAAAAAAATAGCGAACAGGGAGGTAATATTTTGCTAGACAAACAACTTGTAAATGATGTGTTAACGGTAGCTCTTTCTACAGGTGGAGATTTAGCCGAAATTTTTGTAGAAAACACCGTAAAGGACACAATCACCATGCTAAACGGGCAGGTGGAAAAAGCAAACTGGGGTATTGATGCAGGGCTTGGCTTGCGTATTATTTTTGGTACAAGTGCCATCTATGCTTACACAAACAACACAAGCCGTGAAAGTTTGCTAAAACTTGCAAAAGATGCAGCAGGGGCAGTAAAAGCCAGCATCAAAACCGGTAAGCCACCAAGGGAAGTAATAAACCATTCCGAAATGCTAAAATTTGCGGACAAGCTTACTATTCCACCCGAAAAAGTAGGCAAAAAAGCGATTGCCGATATCCTGCGTCAAGCATCGGAAGCGTCTTACAATTACGACCCGCTTGTAACGCAAACATCCGGCTCGTATGGGCATGTTAACCAAAACGTGCTTATAGCAAATTCTAACGGCGTTTGGGCAGAAGACAATCGTATTCGTACTCGTGTTTTCATAGAAGCAGTGGCTTCTGATGCAAGTGAGAAACAAACAGGATATCAAGGTCCCGGGGCAAAAGGCGGCATTGAATTTGTGGAATCGCTAAATGTAGCAGAAATTGGTCGTCAAGCTGCAAGAACTGCTGTAACCATGCTTAAAGCAGACCTTTGCCCAAGCGGAAAAATGCCTGTGCTTATTGATAATGCTTTTGGAGGGGTGCTGTTCCACGAAGCCTGCGCACATAGCCTGGAAGCTACCTTTATTGCAAAGGATGCTTCTACTTTCTGCGGCAAGCTTGGTGAAGTTATAGCTTCTCCGCTTGTAAATGCAATAGATGACGGCACGCTTCCGGGTGTTTGGGGTTCGCTAAACGTGGATGACGAAGGCATGAGAACTCGGCGCAATGTTTTAATAGAAAACGGTGTGCTAAAATCCTACCTTGTAGACCACTTGAACGGACTAAAAATAGGTATGCCTTCTACCGGCAGCGGACGTAGGGAATCTTACCGCTATGCGCCAACTTCCCGTATGACAAATACCTACATTTTGCCCGGCAAAGACAAAGTGCAAGATATCATCGCCGCTACCGAATATGGCTTATACGCCAAACAAATGGGCGGCGGCTCTGTAGACCCTTCTTCCGGCAGTTTTAACTTCTCTGTACTGGAAGGCTATATTGTACGCAATGGTAAAATTGCAGAACCTGTGCGTGGTGCTACCTTAATTGGTAAAGGCAACGATGTTTTAATGAATATCGACCATGTTGGTGACAATTTTGAACCGGGGCAAGGCATGTGCGGCAGTATTAGCGGTATGATTCCAACAAATGTTGGACAGCCAATGATACGTGTAAAAGAACTTACGGTAGGAGGTAGAAAATAATGGTTACATTCGAAATTTTCCGTGATAAATTGTCTGCACAGGCAAAGGAAATGGGCTTCACCGACTACGAGATGTACTATTCTGCCGGAAATAGCTTTTCCGTTAGAGTTTTTAAAGGCGAGCTTGCCGAACACAAAGATACTTCTACCGAAGGTGTCGGCTTTAGAGGCACATATAACGGCAAGATGGGCTATGCATACACTGAAAAGCTGGATACAGATTTGATTACTCCTCTTTTGCAAAATGCGATAGGCAACGCAAGCATCATAGAAGAAGATGAAGTGGAAAAGCTCTACCAAGGTGACAAAGATTACCCACAAGTAGACACTTACAGCCCTACCCTATCTTCTGTAGACAGCGAGCAAAAAATCAATTGGGCTTTGGAAATGGAAGCATACGGCTTATCGTTAGACCCACGTGTGAAACTGATAGACCATTGCACAATCCTTACAACAGAGGGCGCAACGGCTATTGCAAATGCATATGGATTAAACCTTGCCCAAAAAACTAATATGGCAGTGGCGTATTTGATAGCACGTGTAGAAGAAAATGGTCAAAACAAAAATGCTATGGAATTTTGGATGGGCAGAGATTTTTCCTCTTTTGACTACAAAGCATTGGCAAGCAAGGCCGTAAACACTGCATTAAGCTACCTAGGCGCAGAATCTATCCCCGGTGGGCAGTATCCTGTGTTGTTTAATGACGAGACTTCAAGGGAATTATTTGGCGCATTTGCCTCTATTTTTAAGGCTGAGTTATGCCAAAAAGGTTTCTCGCTTTTGAACAAGTCCAGAGTTGGAGAAGTTATTGCTGCGCCATTTGTTACCTTGCGTGACGACGGCATTTGCGACCAAAGTCTAAACAGTTCTGCTTTTGATGCAGAGGGTGTAGCGTCTCAAAACAAAGCGATAATCGAAAACGGCGTGCTAAAAACGCTGCTATATAATACAAAGTCTGCCGCAAAAGATGGCGTAAAGTCTACCGGCAATGCGTCTAAAGCCAGCTTTGGCAGCGCAATTAATACAAGCACAACGAACTTTTATCTTACACCGGGCGAAAAAAGCTATGATGAACTTGTGCAGGGTATGGACAATGGCGTTGTTATAACTGACCTTGCAGGCATACATTCCGGCGCAAATACAATAAGCGGCGACTTTTCGTTCTCTGCCGACGGCTACCTTGTAGAAAACGGCAAAATTGTAAAACCTGTGGAGCAGATAACGGTTGCAGGCAATTTCTTTGAGCTGCTTAAAGATATCCAATCTGTAGGTTCAGACTTACGCTTCTCGTACACCGGCATTGGTATGCCGTCCGTGCTGGTTAACGGGCTAAGCATTGCGGGGCTGTGATGGGTACACTTTTGTATAAATCTCCCGTTGGCGGAATATTTATTTCTGCACAGGACGGCAAGATAACGCAACTGTATTTTGACGGCGGCAGAACAACGCCTGCTGATTTAAAAGCGGCAGAACCAAAAACAGCGGAAGATAAGGCAGTTTTGCAAAAGCTTGCAAAAGAACTTGATATGTATTTTGCGGGTGAATTAAAGGAATTTACCGTGCCTGTAAACCCTGTTGGTACGCCATTTCGCAAGGTTGTATGGCAAGCGTTACAGGCTATTCCGTATGGCGAAACGATTAGCTATAAAGAACTTGCGGAGCGTATTAACAACCCCAAAGCCATACGTGCCGTTGGCGGCGCAAACCATAACAACCCGATAAGTATTATCATCCCGTGCCACAGGGTGATTGGTGCGAACGGTAAATTGGTTGGCTATGGCGGGGGTTTGGGGGCGAAGGAGTATTTACTGGAGTTAGAGCAAAAATAAAAAAAGTCCCGTCATTGCATAATGACGGGACTTTTTTATACACTCATTTCTTCCAATGCAGCTCTAATATTTTCAATTGGAGTACCCGGCATTATGCCATTGCCCATGCTAAGCAGCACTCCACGCTCACGTTTGAATATTTTCTTCATCCAGCTTATTTCTGCACGTACTTCTGCTGCTGTGCCGTTGGGCAGCAATTGCTGAACATCAACGCCGACAAGAAAAGTAATTTTATCGCCAAAGCGTGCCACCGTTTCTTCCATGTCCATGCAGCCTTTTTGCACCGGGTGGAAAACATCCAGTCCCGTAGCAATTAAATCATCCATCAACAACGTATTATCCCCACAGGAATGCAGAAACACATGCATTCCTTTTTTGTGCGCATAACCGATAAATTCTTTGTAAAAAGGCACATACAATTCTTTGAAAATGGCAGGCGACATCATTGGACCGGTTTGATGCCCAAGGTCGTCGGATGTAAAAATGCCGTCGCAGCCAAGTGCATGATAGCGGTCTATTACAACTTTGTAGAATTCTACCAGCTTATGGCATATTGCCTTTAAGCCATCCATATTGTCGTAATAGTCCATCATTAGGTTTTCCATGCCTCTTATGCTCCACAAACGCTCATGGAATAGCCGCCAAAAGCAACCTAGCGTGTAGCGGTGGTCGGTTATTTCAAGATACTCAAACGTACCCGCTTCGTGCGGGTTTGGAAAGCTGTCAAGAAATAAGTCCAGTTCATTCCAATCCGGCAGCAAGACGATGCTTTCGCCTATGCTGTGGCGGGTTGCATCGCTATAATCTTTGTATCCCATGCGATAATTTGGATTGCTGTTCGATGAATTTTCGTAGCCGGGCTCGTTATACCACAGCATGTTTATATCTTCGGGAATGTCGTGCGATATTTTCTCAAGCACATCCATGCCGTGCTTTTCTGCTAAACCTTCTCCCCACCATTTATGCAGCATAAGGGGGATGGAGCCATCCCCTTTGCGCTCAATTGCATTAATAACTTGCCGTTTGGTTAGCGGTTGCCTTAGCATAGCAATTCGTATAATGCTGTAAACTTATCCTTCAAATACTTTGCATAATATTCGCCATTTAATTGCTCGCCAAAATTTAATTCCATAAGCTCGTTTGGCGTGTAAACCGAACCATGCTTGTGGATTTTTTCTTCCAGCCATTTAGTAATTGTTGCAAATTCCCCTTTGGCAATAAGCGCATCTACATCCATTTCTTTGTTCATGTAATACAGCAATTGTGCCGCATAAGCCGAACCCAGCGCATAAGTTGGGAAGTAGCCAAACATGCCTATGCTCCAGTGGATGTCTTGCAGCACGCCGTCTGCATCGGTTGGCGGGGTAATGCCTAAATATTCTGCATATTTTTTGTTCCAAAGGGCAGGCAGGTCATTCACTTCTACTTCGCCGGCAAAAATCATTTTTTCAATTTCGTAACGGATAACAATGTGCAAACCGTAGGTCAACTCGTCCGCTTCTACACGAATTAATGAAGGCTGAGATTTATTTGCGGCTTCAAAAAACATGAGCGGTGTTATGTTGGCAAATTCTTGCGGCAAAATTTCTTTAAGTGAAGGCGTGAGATACTGCCAATATGCCAAGCTACGCCCTATTACGTTCTCGTAAAAACGGCTTTGGCTCTCGTGTATACCCATAGATGTGCCTGTGCCTAATGTGGTGTCGGCAATTTCGTCGGCTATGTTTTGTTCGTAAATTGCGTGACCGCATTCGTGCAGAATACTGTAAACGGAAGATAAAAAGTCGTTTTCGTCGTAGCGGGTGGTTATACGTACGTCAGTTTTGTCCGGTCCGCCGCAGAATGGGTGCGCTGCTTCGCCAATGTAACCACGGCTAATGTCAAAGCCGATTTGTTCTGCCAACCGGTCGGAAATTTTACGCTGTGCTGGGATATCCACGTGATACTTTGCAAAATCTGTTTGTATCTCTTTTTTGCTTGCGGCAATTTGTTTGATAAGCGGCACCACGACTGCTTTTAATTTTTCGAAAAAGTCGTCATATTTTTCAATTGTCATGCCTGCTTCAAAGTCGTCAAGGAGTATGTCATATGGCTTGCCGCCTTCGGGCATTTCATCCGCACGTAAGATTAAAAATTCTTTATTAAACGCAATTAAACGGCTAAGGTACGGTGCAAACGCAGCAAAATCGTTGTCTTTTCTTGCCTGCGCCCATACGCTCTCCGCTTCTTCCGTAAGGGTTGCGTATTCCTGCACTTTTTCCGGCGGGATTTTTGTGAGTTCGTCGTATTTCTTTTTCGCTTTTTTGTACATGGCTTGTGTCGGTTTGTCCAGCTCGTCTAAATGCGGAGCGAGTGCTTCCAAGTAACCTTTTATTTCTTCGCCGGTTGTCATTTTAAAAATTTCCAGTTGTAAAAAGCCCATGCGTTTTGCACGCAAGGCAATGCCGCCCGCAGGTGCAATTGTGCTGGAGTCAAAACTTAGAATTGACATCGCCGAATTAAATGTATTGATTCTGTCCAGGTACGCCTTAAAATCTTCTACTTTTTTGTTTAGTTCCATTTTTATACGCTCCTTTTTTTTAAATGGGGCTCTGCCCCAAACCCCGCCGCTTCTAATACCCCAGCAGATATTTGGGGTTTTCTTTTAACAGCGGTGCAACCATTGCCCGCAAAGCTTTTGCACGCATTAACCTTGTTGTTGCGTCACCAAACTTACCAAGTGTTACAATGCCTTCTTGTATTGCTTGTGGTTCTAACTTGCAAAAAACTCCCGACCCTAAACGGGCGCAATGCCTGTTTTGTGGCGAATGCAGCCGTTGTCCTGCGTGATTAATTATGTAGTAGTCTTCCGTAGTGTCAGATATCGAACCCTCTGCACCGTCCCATTCTTCAATGCCATGGATGAATGTATTACGCTCGAAATTTACGCCAATAAGCAGAATTTGCGCATCACGCTGCCACAATTTGTGATAAACGCCGCCTTCGCCGCAAGGTGTATGGATGTTTTCTTCGCCTGTTACAAGGTCTGTAGCACCTTCACCCAAAATAGACACCGAATGCGTGGGGTGCAACGAACGCACAACCCCTTCCCGCTTGCGGAACATTTCCGTTAGCACGCCAACACAGCTTGTGGTGTGCAAAACATCCATAACGGGATTGTTTCCCCGCACATGCGCCCATGTATGGGCAGGAAGCACCAATAAGCCATCTTTCATATATTCCGCAAGTGCATCTAACACAGTGTCTGCCCTGCCGTCTACTTCGCCAATGGCTTTGTAGGAAATGTGCACTTTTAGCGTGCCAGTTGGATCTACGCCGATGTTAGCCAGGTGCGTCATCAAATCTTGTTTTGTGTACATTTATGCCTCCTTAAATAACTTCCTCACTTCTTCTTCAGAAAGCAGATTAATAAAGCTGCCCCCTTCTGTTACAACCGAGTCTATCAAGTCTCGTTTTTTATCTTGCAGCTCCATAATTTTTTCCTCAATGGAGTCCTTTGCCACTATGTTAAATACCTGCACAGCCTTTTTCTGCCCATAGCGGTGCGCCCGGTCGCTTGCTTGATCCATAACGGACGGGTTCCACCATGGGTCGTAGTGTATTACAACATCTGCGCCCGTTAGGTTAAGCCCCACGCCGCCCGCTTTTAATGAAATAAGGAACAATTCCCCTTCCCCGGCATTAAAACGTTCAGTCATGTCCATACGCTCTTTGGATTTTATTGCACCGTCCAAGTAGAAATAATTTATTTGCGCCTTATCCATTTCCTCTTTTATAAGGTGCAACATGCTTGTAAATTGCGAAAACAGCAGTACTCTGCGCCCGGATTCTAATGCCAGTTGAACTGTTTCTATCGCAAGGGTTAGTTTGCCGCTGCCGCCGTCGTAGTTCTCCAAAAACAATGCCGGATGACAACATGCCTGCCGCAAACGGGTAAGCTTTGCAAGAATTTGCATTCTGTTGTCCATTTCGTCCAACACGCCAAGGGCTTCCATTAAATTGGCTTGGTAAATTTTCTTTTGCTCCGGTGTCATTTCTGCTTGTAGCAGCGTTTCGGTTTTTTCCGGCAGCTCTGTAAGTACGCTTTGCTTGACACGGCGCAACACAAATGGCGCAATTTGGCTGCGTAACTTTTTTGCAGCAGTCGAACTGCCATGTTTGATAATCGGTGTTTCATACAACCTGCCAAATTTATGTGCCGAATGCAAATACCCCGGCATTATAAAGTCGAAAATAGACCACAGCTCCGTAAGTGTGTTTTCTATCGGCGTACCGGTTAAAGCAAAACGGACTTTGCCGCTTATTTCTTTTATGCTTTTTGCCGCTTGTGTACCCGGGTTTTTTATGTTCTGCGCTTCGTCTGCAATAATGTACCGGAACTCACGCCCATGATACTGCTCTACATCACGTTTTAGCATGTCGTAAGTTGTTATAAATACATCTATGCCCTTTTGCTTTAACAACTCGTGCCGTTTTTCCGGCAAACCGGAAACTACTTGAGTTTTAAGTTTTGGCGCAAAGCGGGCAATTTCGTTTTGCCAGTTAAACAAAAGCGACGTTGGGCAAACCACCAGAGATGATTGCTTCTTGTTGCTGTCACTTGCCAGTACAGAAATTATTTGCAAGGTTTTACCCAGCCCCATATCGTCGGCAAGAATGCCGCCAAAACCAAAATGCGCCAAGGTCTTTAACCAATTGTAGCCCACTTCTTGATACTCACGCAAAACTGTGCCAAGCTCTTTTGGTACTTTAAATGTGGGTGCAGTGCTGCTATCAAAATGAGATAAAAGCGTTTCCAGGTTTTTATCACGTTTTAGGGTATGGGTGTTTTCTAAATTACCTGTACGAATTAACTCGTCTACATACAATGCCTTATATGCAGGCAGGTCGAGGTTTTTGCCTTTTACCGATTTTTGGCTAACATCCAACCCTTCCAAAAAATCCACGGCAGAAACTACGGCTTCGTCTTCAAGTGAAATAAACCGCCCGTCTTTTAAACGGTGAAATTTTTTGCGCAGGCGATAGGATTCTAATGCATTTAAAAGCTCACCAATTTCATAGCCGGCATCTTCCAGCGAAACTTGTAAAAGATTACCGGATAGCCGCAATCCAATTTGCGGAGAACCTGCTTTTACCGCTTTTTTCTGCAAAGCATCGCTAACAAAAACCTCTGCACTTTCACGCAAAGAGGTTATTCCGCTTTCTTCGAACAAAAACCCATGAATCATATCATCGCCGCTTAAGCGATACGTGCCTTTTTTAGGGTCTTCGTAAAAACCCAGCGACTGTAACTTGCGGATTATGGTGTATTCCAAAACAACGTCCCTAGTTATTTCAATGGGAGCTTTTGCAAATGGATCAATTTTTATATCGCCGTAGTTAAATTCTACACGCCCTAACACATCGTTTTTGTCTGCGTCAAAGTACATTTTAGCAACAAGCGGTGCGGTATTTTCGGCTACAGTATCACCTTCCACAGAAGAAATTACGCCAATTCTTTTTAATACGGGCAGCACTATTGCTATAAATTTTTGCTGGTCGTTACCGGATATTAAAATTTCCCGTGATGGTGCTTCGTCCAGTGCTTTCAGCAATGTGCTAAGCACCCTGCCATCCGACTTTTGCATACGATGCAATACGCCACTTGCTAGAATATAGTGGAACAAATTACCTTTAAAGCTGCGATATTCAAACGCTTCGCCTTGGACAATAAGCCCCGCTGCTAAATGCCGCACACTAACAGCAACAAGCGGAAGACTATCGGAAAGTTTTATTTCTTCTCCAAAGTCGGAAACACTTTCCAACGTTTCACCCGCAAATAAATCAAAAAATTTATCCACATTGCGTGGGGTAAGATGCAGCTCTCTGCTTGCAGTCAAAGAAGATGGCGCAAGCTGGAACTGCCGACCCAAACGTTTACCAACTTCCGAAATAGTGTCATCTTCGGACATTATAAAACGAAGCAGCTTTTGGGATTTTGGATCAAACATATCTGATTTGTGTACGAGGGTAAGCCCTTCGCCATATTTTATTTTTTCGCCGGTCTTAAAACTGTTAACAAAACTTGCGATATTTTTTATTACATACATGCGTCCTTTTCCAAGCGAAAAGGTTAAGTACATGCTGCCACGGCTTACCGAATGCAGTGTTGGCATAATTTTTACTTGGTTTGAACTTGCCACAGGCACTTTAAATGCTTCGTTAATGCTATCGAAAATAATACCTTCCAGCTTGGTTGTAAGAGCGTTGGCGTGTTGGCGCATTTTCCCGGCAGAAAATACACGGGCATGACCTTCCATATGCGCAAAAAGAACAGCCACCACATGTTTACATGCCCCACGCCAAATGCTGTGGCTTTCGCATGAACATGTATAAGTAGCCAGTGCTTCTTTGGTGTCAAATTTTAAGGTTATCTCGTAATTTTTATAATGCCCTTGAACAGAAGCCCGCACAGATGTTTCGCTGTTTGGCTCTTCTGTTGCGTTGTAAGAAAGCAGCTTGCCTTCTCTGTAGTATTTTTCCCCTCGCTCGTATACATCTTGGTTTGAGCTTAGGTTTAAAATCATGCCTTTTGTCATCGCATTTTGAGGCATTTAAAAAACCTCCCGAAATAAGTGGTCGTGTAGGAATCATTCTAACACAAAATCTTAGAATTTGTCTAAGTGCTTGCAATATGGTAGAGTACATATGTGAAAATTGGCTTTTAACGGAGGTATCTGCATGATTTGCAAAAGTTTTTCTGCAAGCGATACAGAAAATTTAGGTTTTATATTAGGGCAAGAAGCTAAAAAAGGTGATATTTTCTGCCTAACAGGCGACCTTGGCGCAGGCAAAACAGTTTTTGCACAAGGTTTAGCGTTGGGTTTAGGTTATAGCGGGCGTGTAACAAGCCCTACTTTTACGTTAATGAATGAATATGTCGGCGGACGCTTACCCATGTATCACTTCGACCTTTACCGTTTGGAAAATGGCGAAGAAGATATGGAAACAATAGGCTATGAAGACTATTTTTACGGCAATGGCGTTGCACTTGTAGAATGGGCAGAGCTTGCCGGCGATGCCATCCCCGGTCACGCCATTTGGATAAAAATTAAGCAAGACCTAAAAAAGAACGCCGAATATAGGGAGATTTTGATAGATGAACCAAACTAGAATTTTAGCAATTGATACATCCGGTACACAGGCGAATGTGGCAATTTTACTTTCAAATGGCAACGACTACATAATTGTAGGCGAAACCACTTTAAATGCCCGAACGGGTGAAAAATCCTGGACACATTCGGAAATTTTAATGCCGGGTGTGGATAGTTTATTAAACCTAACCGGTATGGATATATCTGATATGGACTACATCGCATACACACAAGGTCCCGGTTCTTTTACAGGGCTGCGCATTGGTGCATCTACAGCACTTGGGCTTGCAAATGGCTTGGGTAAACCATGCATTCCCGTTCCTACGCTGGATGCACTGGCATATAATATGCTGGGTGTGGCTTCGCACGGTTATGTCGTACCCATGATGGACGCACGGCGGGGGCAGGTTTATTCCGCTGTTTATTCCTTCACCCAAAATAGACAGCTTACACGCATAACAGACTATCTTGCACTGCCTGTTAGCGAAATGCTGGAGCAAATTCCACCAAGCGATAATATTTACCTGCTTGGCGATGGCGTATGCGCTAACAAAAATGCGATAAACATCGGTACTTTTGTGCCGCCGCATAACAACCGCCAAAGAGCATCAAGCTTAGCCATTTGCGCAGCAGATATGATTAAAATCGCTTCTAACCAAAAGAACAACAACGTAGAGCTTTTATATATTCGTGCGCCGCAGGCAGAAAGAGACCTACATGCCAAAAATTCTTAAAACCACCCTTGAACACGCCTTGGGTATTCACGATATAGAAGTGGAGTCTTTTTCCGACCCATGGTCGATAGAATCGATAAAACATGAAATAACTTCGCCTAATTCCGTTTGCTTTGTCGCTGTTCTAGAAAACAAAACAATAGGTCATGTGTCCATGCGTCATATCATAGATGAAGGGCATATAAATAATATTGCAGTATCAAAAAGCAACCGCCAAAACGGCGTTGGGTCGCTTCTGCTTGGTGCGTTAATAAAAGAAGCTATAAACCGCCAAATAACAGCCTTAACGCTGGAAGTTAGGGCAAGTAACACCGCTGCAATTTCCCTTTATCAAAAATATGGGTTTGAAATTTACGGATATAGAAAAAATTACTACACCCTACCAACGGAAGATGCAGCAATTATGTGGAAAAAATTAGACGAAAAAATAAACCTTGAGGTGCATATATGAACAAAGCCCCACGTGAACTCAACTGGAAAGAATTAAAATATTTTTCCAAAGCACAAGTAAAAGATACCGATGGTAATATCAACCTTATAGGGCAAGAACGTGCCAAAGAAGCGATAAACTTTGGCTTACACATGAAGGAAAAAGGCTACAATGTTTATGTTGCGGGCTACAACGGTACGGGGCGCACCACTTTTGCCACAAATTTTGCAAAAGAAATAGCTGCAAAAGAAGCTACCCCACCGGATTTATGTTATGTATACAATTTCGAAAACCCCAAACAACCCAAACTTTTGCGCATCCCTGCGGGTACGGGCAAACGGCTTAAAAAAAGCATGTCAGAACTTTTACTTCACCTTAACACAGAAATTCCTAAAACATTTTCTAACCGAGACTACGAGCAAAAAAAGAATAGCATCGTTAAAATTTTAAAAACCAAACACGAAGAAATAATTCGCAATATGACAGAAGAAGCCCGCAAAGCCGATTTTGAGGTTAAAAACTCAAACTCCGGTATTTTTTTCTTGCCCATCGTTAATGGCGAAGTTATTGGCGAAGAGCAATTTGATGCACTATCGCAAGAGCAGCGAGACGATATTTCCAAAAAGTCCGAATCCATTCAGCAGCGTGCGTCCGATGCATTGCGAGAAATGAAAGAATGGGAAAAAGTAACCAAAAAAGATGTGGATGACCTAGATTATTCTCTTGGGCTTTTAACCGTTGGGCATTACATGAGCGATATTCTACAAAGTTTTGCCGAGGAGCCGGAAATTTTAAAATATCTGCAAGCCGTAAAAGAAGATATTTTAGAA
>Ga0131853_10012702_pt1 | contig 15436 bp, 7 predicted proteins | sample TergutLab28metaG_FD_92764 | JGI IMG/M metagenome (GOLD analysis project Ga0131853, IMG submission 92764) | Labiotermes labralis P1 segment gut microbial communities from Petit-Saut dam, French Guiana - Lab288 P1 (version 2) (version 2) | ecosystem: Host-associated > Arthropoda: Insects >...
CCACAATGCCATCACAGCAACAAGTGATATAAGTAACTTTAGCATGAACTAATAGCTCCCTGAAGATGGTTTAAATATAAACCGAAACATGTCGGAGATTTTAACTATTTTAACAAATTAAAGCTTTATAGTGTCATTTAAAAAGTGTGCATGTGTTGGTGAATGTATGTGAAATAATCCATATGCTTAGCTTTTTGGCAGATGCTTTTATGTACAACATAAAACAATAACTTTCGGTTGTGGGGGAAGGGGGGGGGCGGGGGTGGCGGATATTTACAAGTCTTCTCCCTGTTTTAATAGAGAAAAAAAGTCACTTCTTCCCCCCTAGCGATATGGTGGCCCAATGGTAGTCCTACCGGAGAATTCGCCGCTGAGTTCGAAAAAAGAATTTCATATGGTAGAGATTTATAAAACAGATGTCATTAAATATTCCTTTCCCACTTGTTTCCCATGGATTTATTAACCCTTAACATACTACAGTTAACGTGAATTACATTTCAAGATTCAGCACATACCGCCCAATTAACTTTGAAGTCAATCCGTTAATTTCTGTAGAGGGAAATAAGCACTGTTGAATTTGAGATCCATTCAAAACACGCGAATGTGTTGTGTGGGCAGAACGCATAATTTTTTAACGTCAAACCTGGTGGCACTTCCAGTATAACCAGTTCCTGAATTATCAAAGTGCAGTGAAATACAAAAGCATCGTATTCGTCGTCACAGCTAGTGCTCTGGTGAGGATTTCGCTTGGCTTGAAAAACAATGCGAGAAACGGAAACAGAAATGACGTCATACCCTTTTATTACGTCACGACAGGAACTGGTTTTGTGTGCAGAGTGACTGTTATAACTATGCTGTATGGTTCACCCTGTTGCTATTTGTACAGCTCTACGTCATGAAATACAAAGAAAATTGAATGAAGTATTCCCCTTTCTGACGTTAGTCAAGAAATTTCTTGAAATAGCTGAGCAATGAGAATATTTGCTTGTGAGGTAATTATGTTCCAAGGCCACCTTCTATTGCAAGCATACTGCGATGGGATGGAGTCATTAGGCTACCCAGCTGCCTTGCCATCATATGGTACTCCGCAAAGTTGCACAGCAAAGCGCGGCTTTATTGCATGGTTTCAGGCCGCCTGCAGGGTTATAATGTACACAATAATATTTTTGCCCTTGTTTTGTACGGATTGAGTGAAACTTGGTCTGTCACATTAATGGAAGTACTTTGTGAAGAGAGAGAGAAAACCAACAAGATGCAACAATCAGATGTTTATTGTCAACACTGTGTAATGGAAGTACGTCGGCTTACGGTGTTTGAGAATGAGAAGTTGACGAGAGTATTTGGGCACAAAAGGAAGGCAGCAATAGGAGTATGAAGAAAATTAGATAATGAAGTAATTCATGATATGTACACCTCATCAATTACGATTAGGGTTATAAAATCATGAAAAAAGAGATGGGCAGGAGATGTAGCATGTATGGGGGAACGAGAGAATTGTATACAGGATTCTGATCAGAAGCTTGAAGGAAATAGCTGTTAGGAAGAACTAGGCGTAGATGGGAGGATAATATTGAAATATGTCTTAAAGGAATAGGCTGGAATGGCGTAGAGTGGATTGATGTGGCTTAGGATAGCGACTGGTGGTGGGAAATTGCAATCTTGCTAATGAAACTTCGGATTCCTTAAAATGTGGGGAAGTTCTTGAATAGCTAAGGCAATATTCCCTTCTCAAGCAGTTTACGTTTTTTTTTCTCCCGCCAACTACAGACACTTCAGCCATGTTTGTCAACTGTGACACGTGTGAGACAAATCGGTATATAATCTTTACAGTTTGTATTGGACACAAATTCCATTTGTATTTAAAGGAAAGCGAAGCCGAATAACGAACATGACACGTTTATTTTCAATCCAAGATAGCTAAAATAAAAACGCAAACCTCTTAGAGGATTAGCTGATTTGTAGTTGTTTAATATCGAATTTGTTGAGGGGGTATTATATTTCGTGAAACTGGGTTAAGAAAGAAAGAGTAAGACCTCTTTAAGGGTATTTTGGTGACAATCAGCTGGAAAACTTTGTCTGATCCGTCATTCTTTCTTGGGTAAGAAAAAAAAAACTCAGGATAGTATTTGACGTTCATACGGCCGTGCCTCGTAATATTATTTCTATAGTAAAACTAACAAGATGCACCAGTGTATTAAATTTATTTTATTTTGGAATGACACTCTACATGTTTCGGACAGTCTTTCCGTCCATCATCAGGAGTTCAAGACTGTACATACTGCAACTGCTTGCAGACAGCAGTATCTGTTTGACAAATGCCTTTTGCAGTATGTACAGTCTTGAACTCCTGATGATGGACGGAAAGACCGTCCGAAACATGTAGAGTGTCATTCCAAAGTAAAATAAATTTGATACATTGGTGCATCTAGTCGGTTTTACTATAGAAATGATCTGGGTAGTATGTTTCATGGCCGAAAGCATTGCCTCAGGCCGAATGTCTTCCGCTAAACTGTTTCAAATCTCACTTCCGTCAGCGTGTTATTTTCACCCTGCAGTGCACATATATGATTCAGGCCAGTGCTTTTCAAACGGTGGTAAGCGCACGGTCGCCAGATAGTACGTGAATAAATTTAGAAATAACTGTTTTTAAAAGTAATATTTAGTAACGTTAATTGCATAATTAAAATGGGTTTTAACTGTGTTAAAGTTCAGAGAAAAACATTTATAAAGTGTGTACCGAGATACAATTCCAGTGTTCAAACATAAACGTCATCTAAATGCATTAAATTAGAAAAATAACAAATGCAAAATTTTAGTATCTTTATCCTTGCACCGTGCATTTCGTAGAGTCATTTAATTAGCACACCAACTAATGAACATACATAACATTTTTTACATTAAAACATTTAAAATCGCTCCAACAAGTTTCGATCCTAAAATCATCTTCAGGGAGCTACTCTGTTCCTTGCAAGTCACATTTTTTAAAACACTCACTAATTAATTTCCTTATATTAATTAATATAAGGAAATTAATCAGTGAGTGTTTTTAAAAATGTGACTTTAGCAAGGAACAGGGTAGCTCCCTGAAGATGATCTTAGGATCGAAACATGTTGGAGCGATTTTAAATGTTTTAATGTAAAAAAATTTATGTATATGCATTAGTTGGTGTGCTAATTAAATGGCAAAATTTTGTGTTTCCACCTGCCAAGCAGCGCAACATCCCAGAATACCACTATCCTGAAAGTAGGCATTAATATTTTCAGGACCTAGTGGTACATGTAAACGTTTTGAATTGTGACAACAGTATTCCAGAAAAAGTTTGAAAGGCACTGATGTGGGCCACATGCGTTTTGTAAAACGGCTCAAATACGCTTTTCGCACAGGTAAAAGATAAAATTATCATGGGGGGGGGGGGGTGCAAACACACATCTCCTTATCTATTCATAAGCTCAGCACTAGATGGAGGTGAGTGATCAGATCCACGACCAGACCGCCTTATCACCGGTACACATGGAATAACAGGCCGAGCTCTGTACAACGATAAAAGGAGGGCCCTGTACTGTACAAGGTGAACATTTCTTGCTAATCTTAACATGCCTAAAGAAAGAGGACTGTGATGTTTACCATCCGCCAGACTACACTAGCGTCACAACCCACACAACAGCAGTTTTCATGCTTCGCGTCATAAGAACATAAAATTAGCAATATTTATGTGGAAGATTGCAGTCCGTTGTGGAATGTAATCAGGTCTGATATTGTGCACTTTCCATGCAATTAGCGTAGGTAAAAATCTATTTATTTCCATCTACTCGCACATCTGTTGGTAAACATTTACATTATTAACTCTCCAACAGGTTTCGACTGACAATAATAGCCATCCTCAGGGAGAAAATCGATACAAAGGAGCATTTAGTGTACAAAATATTTGTTTCTCTGCCCAGTGCACATCATTTGTGCTATCTTGGAGTATGGTTCAATTAGTATCAAAGAATACTTTCTACTTACGTTTATTGGTCCGTGCATCATCTTGATAGTTGAATAAAGAGAGACCAATTTGATGTCACTTGCTTTATTATTTCATTATTTACTGCTCAACATGTTTCGGATGTTAATACATCCATCCTCAGGAGTTTGCGACTTATTTGTTGAGTTATTTCATGGGTTGTATTGTTCTGGTTCGATGTGTGTTGGTGTTACGTTGTGGTTCGGCTGGGGTGGTGTGGTATCCGTATGCAGGCTGAAGCCTGCATACGGATACCACACCACCCCAACTTTTTATATGTTTGGGTGCAACGGAAATACAGACACAAATATATTGTACAATTTTAACCTAATTTGGTGACTGATATCAAGTACTGATAGTTCAAATTCTCACAATTTACCATTTACGATGTACTTTAGCGTTAAAATGTTTGTGTGAAGGTTCTTCCTGAGGATAGCTACTGACTGTCATTAGTGAAAAAATGTTGGAGTGTTAATCATATACATATGTGTAATAATTTGGAAATAAACATAATTTTACGTAATCATGCCTTTTGCTACGCACCGTAACAAAATTGCCACTGATCTTCGTTGCCTGCAATTTATGTGTTTTACCAACACATACATATCAGCACTCAGTGTACATAAATGTGAAAGTGGAAAGAATGAGTCATGCATTCCTTCCTATTGCTTGCAAAAGTCTTTACTTAGAAGCATTATCAATATCCTGTTAGTTTACACAAGACTGTAGAGGGCCTAAATATCAGCTGAGCTTACGTAATTTCTGACAGTTCATGTAATATCTAAACTCTGCGCCTTGCAGCACATTGATAAACCTTACCACATCCTACCATAATCTCGTTACATTCAACAAATACTGTCAAAATCAAGACCCACCCAGATTCCATGCCGGGGATCGGCATTTACAAGTTCTTCCTTATTCCACCACTTGACCATTTGGAATACGAGGGTGAATCAAAAAGTAAAGGCAATTTTTAAATTACGCGGTAACCGGGATAGAAAGGAGCTGGCGCATTGCGCAGTATTGACAGTGTCTGTTGAAGAGTTCAGCCATGTGCAGTACAGCGCTCTGCCTTCAGTCGAGTGGCAGCAACGAGGGCGAAAACATGGACGCTCCTTTGCAAGATTGCACCACCGAAGAACAACGTGGGGTAGTGCGATTTCTTTGGGCAGAAGGAAATTCACCGTCGTATGTTGGCTCAATATGGACAGAGCACCATGAGTCAACGAAAGGATTATGAGTGGGTGGAAAGTTTTAAATCGTGTCAAACACATGTTACTGATGAAGGTCTTTCTGGTCGGCCATCAACATCGCGCACACAAGACCGTAAGAGCAGCCGAAAAGCTTCTTCTCTGTAGGAATACAGAAACTAGTTGAACGATATAACAAATGCATTGTGTTGCAAGGGGACTATGTAGAAAAATGGTATGTAAAATTGCTCACAGTTACTTCTATTAAAGCCATTAAATGTATTTTGCCTTTACTTTTTGATTCTCACTCGTATTATCATTAGACTACGACGTTTTCCTTCCAATTTCTTTCCAAGTCCTCCGTACACATTTATCATCTCAACTACCGGTAATTTGAAGGTGGAAGTCCTACTGTTGTAAGAGCGCTGCTCAACTTCAAATATGACCAACGCATTTTAAGGCAGTTCTGCGAAAACCCGCCGGTGTTAGTGAAGCTGCTAATCCTCTAGTTAGCTAGACAGCAAGAACCCCAAGACATAAGCATTAATTACGGCCCGGAAGGTACGGCGTCAGTCGAATTTTGCGCAAGTTGGAATCGAGTAGACATCCTGTCAACTATGCTTGTACATATATATAGAAGGTAAAGTGATCCCGTTACAGGCCCGGTGTGGCCCAGAAGGTGGGTAGAGGTATAGCTCTACTCTTCCATAGAAGGGGGTGGTGAGTGGTCAGCAGCACGTCCCGGCCGCACTTTACCCCCGGGAAGGACCCGGTACCCATTTTACTGGAGGCTGGGTGGACCCCAGGGCCGGTCTGGACGGGCGAAAAATCTCGTCCCCACCGGGATTCGATCCCGGACCGTCCAGCCCGTAGTCAGTCGCTATACCGACTGAGCTAACCGGCCCATATATATGCAAGGGAGTCCAGCTGAAACTGGAACACCGGAACCTGATCGGCCGCAGTATGACAGCCCCGCCTCCTGTGTTATTGCCCAGAAGTACTCCTCCTCCACCTTCGCCTCGCTTTGGCTTCATTCCCGCCAGGAAGAATTCGGCGCGTTTCAAAAAATCGTATTATTTCAGTTCTTTTACTTTTTAAAAAAAACTACGTAGAGCTGAATTTCAGCAAGTTGGAACTCCCTAATCGCTACAATGCTTGTACTTGTACTTGTACTTGTACTGGTCCCCTAGACGGCAGAGCAATTAACTTTTTTGTCATGTGTGACTGGTATGATTAACTTGCTGACACGTATAAATACAATGATGCATTTAGGTTGCAAGCAGGTTGTCTGGTATAATGTCAGCACTTTAGGATGGTATCGGGTTCTAAACCTTACCGTGTACCGGTTATTAGGTGCATTCCCACGGATGCAAAAAGCGCCAATTGTTATGTGCGTCCGTCTGTCCGCATCAGTGCGGTTCCCATTAGACCGATTTCCGTCAAATTTTATAGTGGGGACTTTCATGAAAATCTGTTGAGAAAATCCAATTTTCGTTAAACTCGAAACAAAAATATCGGGCACTTTACGCAAAACTTACATACGTTTATTGTTACCGGCTACATAAGATGGCCATAAAAGAGCTATCTTCGAGTGAAATGGTGTCAGACTGTCAGGAGAGCCAAGGAGGTATAAACATTACGTGAACGCCCCACAACTTTACGTAACACGTACTTTGCTTAACTTGTTGGAGAGTTTCTTGCTCCTGCCAAACGAAGCCACAGTCGCTTCCTTCCAAATCCCCCCGGGTTCATTATCTTATTTACACCAGCTAACCTCACAAACAAGCAAGCACACAAAAATGTTCGGTTGTTTAGTCACTGAGTACTTTGTGGCACATTATGACGACTTAGTTGTGAACGACGTTTATACAGCCGCAGAGAATGTATAACGCCGATGAACGATATGAAAAAATAATCACAATATGCAGTATTTGGAAGTGGTCGTGGCCTAACTGCGGTTGATTTACCGGCACCCACCCGAACACACCGAAGCAAATGACAGAAAACCTTATACAAGATACCCAGTAACAGAAATTCGAGTCCGTAACTTAGAGGTTACAAGACGTTACCTCTACATCAAAAGGTAAGGTACTTGGGACGTAATAATGTCTAGACAATGCTGAGTCAACTCAACACACTTATGCCCGTTTATGGAAGTCACGTGTTTCTTTAAACCTTTAATAACAGCCACGAATTAGACGAGAACTTAACATCGCGGCAGAGTTTACGCCTAGCAGTTGTGTGTCTTTGATATTAATTTTAATATTATCCCCCCCCCACACTTATTCTGCCTTCTCTAATGGTCACTTCTCCAAGAGATTCCGTAAAATTTGATTCACGTTTGTATATTTTATTTGTACTGTTATGCTGTATTTCTTAATAAGCCATGCAGTGAAGGTGTGTTTGACGTTCATAGGACCGTGCATCGTAACATTATTTCGATAGTAAAACCAACTAGATGCACCAATGTAACAACTTTATTTCATTTTAGAATGACACTCTACATGTTTCGGACGGTCTTTTCGTCCATCATCAGGAGTTCAAGACTGTACATACTGCAACCAAACAGATACTGCTGTCTGCTTGCTAGCAAGCAGACAGCAGTATCTGTTTGACATATGTCTGTTGCTGTATGTACAGTCTTGAACTCCTGATGATGGACGGAAAGGCCGTCCGAAATATGTAGAGTGTCATTCTAATATAAAATAAAGTTGGTACACTGGTGCATCTAGTTGGTTTTACTATAGAAACAGTATTTAAAGGTTAAGAGAAGGTAAAATAAAATTAAGATTCTCCATAACCCTGAAGGCGTGCCCAGTCTATTCCATTGTGAAAAAACCTCGTGTTGTCAAACAGACACTGCTGTCTAGCAGACAGCAGTGTCTGTTTGACAAATTCCTTTTGCTGTTGTACAGTTTGAACTAGCAAGCAGACAACAGTATCTGTTTGACATATGCCTATGTACAGTCTTGAACTCCTGATGATGGACGGAAAGACCGTCCGAAACCTGTAGAGTGTCATTCCAAAATAAAATAAATTTGATACATTGGTGCATCTTGTTGGTTTTACTATAGAAACTTTTTATTTAAAAGCTGAGAGAAGGTAAAATAAAATTAAGATTCTCCATAACCTTGAAGGCGTGCCCAGTCTATTCCACTGTGAAAAAAGAAACCCTCGTCTTGTCAAACAGATACTGCTGCCTAGCAGACAGCAGTATCTGTTTGACAAATGTCTGTTGCTGTATGTACAGTCTTGAACTCCTGATGACGGACGGAAAGACCGTCCAAAACATGTAGAGTGTCATTCCAAAATAAAATAAATTTGATACTTTGGTGCATCTAGTTGGTTTTACTGTAGAAATAATGAAGGTGTGTTGCTGAGTAACGTACCTCACCTAGTCGCAGGCTCTCGTGTCGGACGCCAAATATATTCAAAAAAGCTAGTCACAGCAAGAAAAAGGGAGTAGTTTGGAAGTCGTAACAGTGACATGCACGGTGGCCTAGCGAAACATAAAGCTGCCTGTAGGTTGTTGTAGTCTTTAAACCAGTCTGATGCCAATCTTCCTATATCATATGTCACTGTTCTGTGTCACGCAGTGTTTGGTGACTTATGGAATGGAGATCCCACAAGTCTTTTAGGTTTTAACCATCTCTGTGTATCATATACCAGGTGGTTTCTTATTCCTTTCCGTTGGTTCATGGGTTCTGCGCGTTCGGCGAATAAATAGAACCCGTTTCTAACATGCTGACATTTCTAAATCGCTTAATAGACCTCGGCTCAATTTGGTATGGGAAGTTTACTTGTCAGGAGTATTCCATTTTGACCCATATCTTCAGCCTTCTGCTACTATAAAAGGTAGGCAATTTCTTGGTCAATTTAGTTTTAATCAGCTTATGAAAAAAAAACGACTCTGATGAACACAGTTATTGTTACAAAGAATGATGAAGAGGAGACCGTGACGTGTTCAACAATCTGAGGAAACCCACGAAATCTGTGAGATAGTGTATGTGTGTGTGTGTGTGTGTGTGTGTGTGTGTGTGTGCGGGCCCGCGCGGTCTGAGATAACAACCCAGGCATTCCCAGTGATGCAGCAAGATGTTCAGTGCAGTGTTTCTATTGAACTACTGCGTAGCTATACCTTTCTGTCTAGCAGGACATCTCGAAAAGTGTTAGGACTTCACAACAATACACAGACGTCTTTTGTTTGCCTTGAGACGGGAAACGCAGCCAGTCAGAGACATAATATTGACTGACTCCCTGGGGTTAACAACCGGTTATTGACTCAACACTTTTTCTTGTATTACATGAGAAATGCTTAAGTAAAATTAGTACTTGTCTTTGTTTTGTGTTTCTTGGCCTCAGCTCACATTCTTGCGTAATGACGGAGGCTCCGGCATTTCAATTGGGTCTCACTGGATCTTGAGAATTGGAACCAACCCGGCCTGCTGTTGCAAGGGGAAGACAGACGCGTTTATATTCATATGATTTACGAAAACTTAAGACTAAGAACACACAGCAGTGGAGAGCAATACTCCAGTTAGAGTCCATGTTTTTCCCATTTACGTTCTTTGTTTCGAACTGCTATTCATGATTATGTACTTCTGCTATTGTTGACAAAGTCACGTGACAACAAATACGAATGCACCGTACCGTGCCTTGCCGTTCTGTATCGTTAAACAAAGCACGTATTGAAAATTATTACAAAACATTTGGTAGGTCGTATTAAGACGTATAGCTTGTGTCCACTCTTGTATCTTACTGTGAATAGCCATTTTCAGAATCGTTCGCAAAATTTCGAAAAAAAAAAAAAGGCTATTAGCTTTGTCATGTCCGCGTGTTCGTCCGTCCGCGTGGAACAACTCGGCTAACAGAAGAAGCATTTTGATGGAAGATGATATTTGAGCATTTTTTGACGTATGCCGAGAAAATTATATTTAGGTTAAAATCTGACAAGAATAACGGGTACTGTACATGAAGACCTATGTACATTTACGATAATATATCGCTGACTTCTTCTCATAATGAGAAATGTTTTTGACAAAAGTTGTAGAGGAAATCGAAACACCAATTTTATGTCCAGTATTCCCCCACCCCCACCCCCGAAAACCTTCCATTTATGAGTCAATGTGAAAAACCACTTTAGATACAGAGACGCCAAAGCTGACAGCAAAATACGGTGCATGCTGCATATACAGCCCCCAAGCTAACAACTTCCACGTTCTGTAATTATAACAGTTGACAGATCACAACGTATTTTATATACTGTATTTTATCATCAGCCTATAACGATCACGTAAACATTTTAATGTTGTCGATTTTATTGAATTTGTAACCTTAATCATTTTTGTAATTTCAGCAAAGTAGAAGGATAAGACTCCCTGAAGATGATGCAGATGCATCGAAACATGTAGGAGTACATACTTATGTGTATGTTGTGCGTTTGTTGGTCTGCACAATAAACTGTACAGGATGCACGGTACGTACATCAAAATACTATGAAGTGCAATTTGTGTTCCATATGGCGCAGGGTTTAAACTTGGCTATACTGGCAAAATAAAAGTAAAGTAAAGAAGTCTTAAGAACATAAACGTAGATGAGGAGAGATTAGCGAAATTTATCTTAAAGTGGTTAAAGTCGGCGGCCAGTATCGTGCTTGTAAGGCGATAGCAAAGTAACATACTTCCAGGCTTCGTGAAATATGAATTTTGTTGATCAAACTTGTGTCAAGGGAAGACCTTACGTATCTGCATCTGGTGACACAAACTTTAGAACACGGGCGACTATCTAATGCCTCGCGGCCTGAAGGCGTGGTCTCCAACGGCGCCCTCACAGAACAAAGGACAAATGAGACGCACCAAACTACAAAAATGGCGAGAGGAGGGGCTGTGTTGTGCAGAGCTACGCCCTCACTAGGAAAGAGGAGGGCGTAGTAGTAATAGTAGTAGTAGTAGTAGTAATAATGGTTGGTTGTGGTAATAGTAGTAGTAGTAATGGTTGGTAGTAGTAATAATGGTTGGTAGTAGTAGTAATGGTTGGTAGTAGTAATAATGGTTGGTAGTAGTAGTAGTAATGGTTGGTAGTAGTAATAATGGTTGGTGGTAGTAGTAGTAGTAGTAGTAGTAGTAATGGTTGGTAGTAGTAGTAATGGTTGGTAGTAGTAATAATGGCTGGTAGTAGTAGTAGTAGTAGTAATGGTTGGTAGTAGTAATAATGGTTGGTGGTGGTAGTAGTAGTAGTAGTAGTATTAGTAGTAGTAATGGTTGGTAGTAGTAGTAGTAGTAATAATGGTTGGTAGTAGTAGTAGTAGTAGTAGATGTAGCAAGCGTAACTGGGCCAGACAAATCCACACACTCCCAAAAATAACTTATATTTGAGCCGGGACGGCGTAGTCCGTATATAGTCACTACGCTACGGGATGGACAGTCCGCGGTTCGAATCCCGGTAAAGGCAAGACTTTTCTATTCAATGGGTAGCGGTGCTTTCCCGGGGATGAAGCGGCCAGGGCGTGAAGCTGACCAATCACCTCCATCTAGGGCCGAGGTTAAGAATGAGTGGAACTATGCCTGTACTTCCCGTATATGTTGTGGACAGAGACGACCTCACCTTTTATCTTTTCCCACAGATCTCGTACTAACTTTGGAGTGATTCACGTTTATATTCATACACATATTCCTTTATTTTTCGCCAGTAAAAATATAAACATTTGCAGGAACATTCTTTGCGGGGAATTAAACGAATCGAATTTCAGCGCTGACTGTACAGAAGACTAACCCAATACAGAGAGACCTCTAGGGGCGACTTCGCGCGGGCTGGACAGACGTGTAGCAATGCATGACGGAGTGTAGAGAAGAGCGGGGGCAGAGTACGTTCGTAGGCATAGCAGCAGTCTGTGACTGGCGCGCGAGGTGTATGGTGTGTTTGTGTGATATGAGTGACGTTGTGACATGGCTGATGTGCACCTTGCGGTTGAAACACCAGTACTGAATCAAAAGTAGAAGCATGCAAATTATTGTGAATAAATGTTTATAATTTTATACATTTTGGATAAGAAAAGGCCGTGTGTGTGTGTTCATTTTCTTTTACGAGTACGTGACTGAGAAAGAACTCAGGAGTGTTGGGAGTAACAAGGGAAATGCATTGTGTTTCTGATTGATTTGGAGGTGCGTAAAGAAAGCAGCGTAACGGTGGTGGGTGAAAATGATGCCGCAGCAGCAGGACACAGTTGTAACGAATGTTCAGGTAATACGAAGCAATTTTAACCCTTTAAAGCTTTGACACTAAAAGCTCTGCTTTTTTTCCCATAGTTTAATTGTATATTTTCTATCTCAGTCGCAATAAACGGCTATTATATTCCTATACAGAATTCACTCATTAACTTTAAAATGGCGCACATTGTTCTCTGTGAGGTGCGAACTGATTATATAGTCAAGTATGCCCTGTCCACGCCATGAAGGCATTTGGGAGGGGGGAGTAGAAGTATACCTCCACTCATTCTTAACCTTAGCTGTAGTTGGGGAATGAGTGGTCAACTTCACACCCCAGTCTCTTCGCCGATGGGAATGAACCGTGTCGTCACCCACTGAATAGGAGGCCGGTTGGCCTAAGCTCTGATCTGTGCGTTTTGGAAAAGAAGAAATATAACTTGCTTTCTGCTGGGATTCAAACCCTGGACCATCAAACCTCTAGCTTAGTCGCAATACCGACTGCGCTACTCCGGCAATGTAATGTTGAACTAGTGTCAGTTATGTCATTCTCATTTCTATAACATTCAGCAATTAGTAAGAAATTCCATTGCTTTATGGATCCAAGCGGTTCATTTCCGTAATATAAGAAGCATGCCACAAATACGTAGCCGGAGCTAGTTCAATCCGGTCACTTTTGCGCCTTTCTATTCCCAAGGTCCATTGACTGGTATCCCGATGACTGCATGTAGGTTTCGAGAGCTGTATAATCCCACGAAATCTTCGAAACAAAATGTGTGCTGCGTGTTCTGTCCATCAAACTTTTCATGTTTTAGCAGTAACAGAAAGTAAGCACGCAAAATTATGAAGGTCCCACCATCAAAATTTGCTCCTCACAGTTTCGTATATTTTTTAGAAATGACACTAAATAGTGTATCTGTTTCAATATTCGGTTATTGAGTGAAGTTTATGCGAAAGTAGAATATTCGGTTTTTTTTAATGAAATTTAAAATTCTTTGAGTTAAAGTTCTTCCCTCCCACGTCCCAAACTAAACAACATATGGGCATGCATTAAAGCAACTCATGCATTCTATACAAGTGCCGTATTACTATTCTCTTTCATTATCCCTAGTATTTATTCCCTACTTTTTCAGACTCATCTTAATTTGTGTCTGTGTGCGTGTGCGTGCGCGCGCGCCAAAGAGGCTATAATAATTGTACACTTGCTGTATACTTCATCGACTTTGGGAGTCAACGAACTTCGTTTTGGAGGGCCAGCACTCCTGCACCGTATTCGGGAGGTCCAGGGTTCAAATCTTGGCCCAGAGACCGGTTGCTGTGATTGGGTGACTTCCTAGTCAGTCAATCAGGTATATTCCCGGAAAGTGCTTCAAATCAGGACATTTCCCGCGTCTGGTACATGATTGCCAAAGCGATGTTCAGTAATCATTCTGTAGGTAGTCGATGCGGTATGCTGTGAGCTCCGGAAATCGCGGTGAAATATTTACGGCAGAACTGTCGAATTCATTTGGAAAGGGCGACGGGGGAACAGGTGACGCGGCAAAGGTTAGAAAGTTTACGAAACCCGCCACTCTTCTTGCAATAGGAACACCGAATTATCACTGTGGCCGGTCTGTCGTTACACCAGACAGCGACAGCAGGTCACGGCTGTCATGCTGACGTGCAAGTCTGGTGTAGGTCGTTTTGTTCAGTTGTACTGGATTGCTAGGATTTTTGGTGCCACGGCCGAGTAGTCACAATGGCCTCCCCAAACAGAAATTATAAACTTTAACATATGGCAGTAATTTTTTGAATTTCCTTTAATTTGGACGAAATAATTTAAAATATATCGAGTACAGAGAATCAGTCTTGTATTTAAAATATTAATTTTCCGCCAGTTTTGCGGCCCCGTTGACTACACTGACCCCTTATTTCTTAACGGGAATATCATTTCTTATTTACCCCGCTTTTTCAGGGACGCAACTAGGGCGTAAAACAAGGACTGTGTTGTATTGGTTTGGCCGTTGCACGCTTCAAATATCCTTAGAAACGGTACGCCATGTGATGTAATGGCATCACGCTGTAGTGATGTGGGTGTGACTGTACTCGAAGGTCCCTGGAGCTGCAGTATGGCGCATGTAGTTGCTGCATTCTTTCGAATGAACTGCAGTGCTGTCTACAGTGTTGTGCGTTTGGCTTGTTTCTAAGAGTACTTCTTAGTGAGACTGTAACGCGTGGGCCAAAAAAAGCGGAGAAATTTAAAAGTTTATGATAGGTAAAGATTTGTGATGAAGTGTTTAATGTCTGCCTATATCCTCCTGCTTGTAGCAGGCATGTTAATCATGGGATAAATTAGTTTGTGTGTGACATCCCCGTGTCTTTGTAACATATGTAATACTATCCAGTCACGTCCTTATACATATAATTTTTATGCAAAGTCAGATATTAGCGAGGTGGGGCCGAAACATGTAGCATTTTGAAAACTGAATATTGTTTTACAATACACTGGAATTTTGTTACTTTTCTTTATTCCTTGGTCAAGTACTTCATTTGTTTATTGTTTATTTGACGGTATAGCGACTGTCTTCTGATTTGACGGTCCGGGGTTCTAATCCTGGCAGGTGTAAGAGATTGTCTCTTCCACAAAACCTTCCAGACCGGCTCTGGTGCACAGCCAGCCACCTTTTCAATGAGTACCGGAGTTCTGTACCGTGGGTAGAGCGGCTGAGGCGTGAAGTTGACCGCTGACCTCCATCTTTGCCGAGGTTAAGAATGAGTGGAGCTATACCTCTGCGTCCCCTATATGGGTTTCGTGGTGTGAACAGGGGCGACTTGTTTGTTTATTTAACCTTTTGACGCATAATGTCAACTATAGTGGTCGTACCGCACCGCTAACCTCTAAAGTTGCATTTTATATATTTATTCAACAAATATAGGGACTGAATATTTTAAAAATGGTATATACTCTCCGTTTCTTTCTCTTCAAAATGCAGTTTGTTTCATAATTCTAACGTATTTGGTTCCTGTATTATTCACATTTTATATACAGGGTGTGCTAAAA
>Ga0131853_10012703_pt1 | contig 15436 bp, 14 predicted proteins | sample TergutLab28metaG_FD_92764 | JGI IMG/M metagenome (GOLD analysis project Ga0131853, IMG submission 92764) | Labiotermes labralis P1 segment gut microbial communities from Petit-Saut dam, French Guiana - Lab288 P1 (version 2) (version 2) | ecosystem: Host-associated > Arthropoda: Insects >...
ATCATCCTAACTAGAGGTGATGAACATGATGTTTGCAAAAAAGTTAAAACAGTGTCGAGATGAAATAGGGATTTCCCAGGAGCAACTGGCAGAAAAATTGGGACTTTCACGGCAGGCGGTAGCAAAATGGGAAGCAGGAAGCGGGATGCCAGACCTGGACAATTTAATCGCCATCAGCAACTTCTTCCAAGTTACCATCGATTCGTTGCTCAAAAAGAATGGCTACATGGCAATCTCAGAAAAAACAAATCATAAAGGTAGCGAGCTAATCGCCTTCATCGTAGAAGCAAAAAAGACCACCTATGCGAGTGCTGCAAGCTTCAGCAATTCCCGGGTTGCTCCATCCAGGTTAGCCTCCAAAGATTTGGCCTTTGAAGCGGAAGACTACAAATACTTGGATACTTACGTAGGTGGTGCCAACTTCTCTGGGACAGAGGTGGTCTACTATCAAGAAAACCCAGTCTGGTCCATGAATTACAACGGTCGGTCGCTGATAGAAGAAACCGATGGTCTGATTGCATTTTTAACCGTCGTTCTTGGGAATGTCCAACCAGACCTCCCTTTTCGTGGACCTACTTTTTACCGAGATGGAAAATATACTTATTTCAACACGGCTACCGGCGCATCTGACTGGTTCCAAGGCGAGGAAAAGATTTACTACGAAGAAAGCCTGATCTATGAACTCGTCTACCATGGCGGGATAGTGAAATAAAAACGTAGCTGTATCAAAATATAAATCTATCTTTAAATATCGCCAATGAGTCGAAAAGAATCGGCACTTGGCGATATTTTTTATTCTCGAAATCCTTAAACAAATGTAATTCAGATGAGAACCACCCTAAATACATCATATATGAGAGTGTCTGGGTGCTTTTTCACCCAGATCGATTAAAATACAAGGGGTCCTGGGTGTTTTTACACCTAGAGGTAGCCAAATATACTGATATCTAAGGAAAAGATCACTAAAAAAATACCTGATAAACTTTTGAGCTAAGTTACCGAAATGCCTCACCAAGTTCCCTTGCAGGTCACCACCAAACCTGACATAATAAAGTTACAAGGAGGTGCTTGCCATGAAAGTTGAAATCCAAACCGGCTTTCCTAATACGGAAGTGTTAATCAAATGTTCGGAAATCACCGATGACATTCAAAAAATCGAAACGTTGTTGTTACATGAATTCGGTCAAAAGTTATACGGCACCAAAGATAATGCCACTTATTTGATTAGCAAGTCTGAAGTTTTGTACTTCGAATCCATCGATAAACGTTGTTTCCTTTATACAAAAGACGAGGTGTATGAAACGTCTTTGAAACTCTACGAAATTGAGAACCTGTTATCCGATGTTGGTTTTTTCAGAAGTGCAAAATCACAAATTTTAAACATTGCTCAGATCGAAGCACTTCGTCCTGATTTTGAAGGTCGACTAGCAGTTACTATGAAAAATGGCGAAAAAGCTATGGTATCACGGCAATATGCCAGACTATTAAAAGAAAGGTTGGGATTGAAATGAAAAAGTTTATCGCTTTAACAACGACACTAAAGGCGTTCGCCGCCATGTTATTCGCAGGTTTTATTTGTTTGTATATGGTAGGGGGTGTCGGGTATGCTATTTTGATCGACGGGGCCTTCGACTTCACCATTTCCTTTATTCACTTGGTGATGGCCATCGGATTCACCATGAGCGTCTCCCTTCTATGGGGCGTATGCTTCGGTCACGTTGTTATCAAAGACTGGGCCTTCGCTAGCCGCTACGCACTGTTCGTTTTCACGCTCGTAATTTTGTTGGCGACCACATTCTTCTACTTCTCCTTCTTAACTACCCCCTGGAACCTTCTCTGGTTGACCGCCGCAACCCTGATTGTCGCCTTTGTTATGGTACTATCTGTGGTGAGCGAATGGTATTTCAAAAAAACCGGCGAGCATTATACAGATGTTCTGAGAATTTATCAGTCACAAATGAGTACACAGTAACACAGAGCCGAAAGGCTCTTTTTATATGGCGAAGAAGAATATTTACCAAAATATCTACATTTCGAATATTTTACCTATTTATAGATATTTTTGATCTATAAATTGGGATTTCAGGCTTGAAAACATCAGGTTTTTGCAAAAAGCGGCCTTCACCTGATAATTTTTGGCTGTAATTAGCTAGAAAATATCTACATTCCGACGATTTTACCTATTTGTAGATATTTCCGATCTATAAATTGGGATTTCAGGCTTGAAACTATCAGGTTTTCGCAAAAATCGGCTTTTACCTGATAGTTTTGGACCTTTTGAAAGCCGAAAGTCTCTTTTTAACCCACAACTGTCTAAATATGTCATAAACCGTCACCACCCAACATAAGCTATAAGGTCAAAATAACTTTAATTCAGGTAGGGGATATTTATGCGTATAAATTCAAATGCTGATTTCCAATTTGGAACATGGATTCCAACGTTACAAATTGGAAACGGTGTGATTCACGGACAGTATAGCGATCAAACAGGGAATTGGACACGAATCGGTCATCAAGTGTTCGTCAATGCTTTTTTCAGACTAAATTATAACGAAGCCGATGTTGAAGCGGCGATTCGTCGAAATACGACAGTACAAGAAATTCGAATCGGAACGTTACCGTTCGAATCGGGTAGTGGAGCCTCCATTTTCAATTTAATGGTTTCTCATAACAATTTTATTCAAAACGATCAACCGTTGGAAAGAGAAGTTTTATCCATTGGCGCACGGAGCATTTGGGGAAGTCCTCGGATGCGAATCTTTGCTAACGAACGGTTGATGAATCACAGCCTGCCCCTTAATGTTGATTTATCACTTCCAGATTTGAAGCCTTCTACCAATGGTAGGTTTGTCGAAGTTCGTGTTTCAGGAAGTTACACCGCATTTCCTGATTTATCAGCGACGGATCCAGTAAACACGCCACCACCAATCATTACTGGACCAGTGGCACCAACACCACCTCCTGCTATAGAGGTTAGCTCTCGAGTAAGAGTCAATGAAACGGCACGGACATGGGCGACGGGACAAAATATTCCTGGTTGGGTTCATGGTCAAGTGTACACGGTGCAACAACTGCGAAAATCAGGTGAAGAAGTGCTTTTACAAAGCATTAATTCTTGGATTAGGGCAAAGGATGTAACGTTACTTTCGTAAATATGAATGTAGGAAAGGGCTGTTATTGTGAACAATGCAAGATAGCTCCTTTTAGCGCTCAAGAGTCATAGATTGGCTTGAAATGAAGGATTTACAGACTCTTTCAAACCCCTTTCTACCACTAAGAGTCATAGATTTGACAAAAACAGGCTAATTAATGGCTCTTCGATCCTGTTTTTGCTCTTAAAAAGCCACAGATCGCCTTTAAATTGGCTGATCTATGACTCCCACGAATGATGACTGATGAAAAAGGGTCATAGATGGGCTTGAAATAAACCTTTCTGTGACTTTAGGAATGCTGCCCACTCATCGCAAGCAGGGTTTGTGATGGCAAATAAAACAACCACACCATATTATGGGCCAGTGCATCGTACCAGTAATCCACTGGTAATTGATTACCTAAAGCAACGTGAAGGTCGCATAATATGAACAGAATCATTCCCCAACTCGCACATTGTTTATTAAATTGCGGCAGCTTTGAGGCCCAAGTCGCGGTGGTTACCGATAAAATAAGAAAAGCATATAGACCTGCTAGCACATACAACGTCTGTGAAGAAATAAAGAAGGCGGATAACATCGCAATGGTTGCTACGATGACGCTAAACCGAAAATAACGAGAGGTAAGTCGTTTTAAGTAGGTGAGTTGTACAAGACAAAAGAAAAAGACGCCGAGGACATGTTCGTTCATCAACACGAGATTCACATCCGCAATCACGGTAAAAAATAGTCCCATTACCACGAACTTGCTATCTCTTTTATTGGTTGACGTCCAGTACAACGCCACGGCAAATAAGAAACATAGTAAAATGCTGGCAAATTTCAACTCATCTAACCATTGATGGCCAGGTAGCGAGAGGAAATCCAAGCTCAGAATGACAAGGTATAATAGCAGCAAAGTAACTAGAAAAACAACGTGCAGGCGATTTCTAAAAAATTGAGTCATAATAGCCCCCTAATACAGTTATTATGACCGGCAAGTGATCGTTTTATTAACTCGTGACGATCTGAGGGGCTAGAAATACCACCAATTATTAGTGTAATTACCCCTGATCACTTCCAAAATGGAGCTTTAGGGGGAAAAATTATCCCTTTTTACCTTCAAAACAGCCCTTTAGGGATAAAAATTATCCATTTTCACGTCAAATTCACCTCAAAAGGGATAATCTTAGAACAAAAAATAGCCTCAATCACAGCAAAAAATCGAGCCTAGCTTCCTAGTGCTCGATTTTCCATTTTTATCTATTCGGATTTTCCCATGGAATCCCTAATTTTTCAGACAGCTTTTCTAACATGTCCACCGTCATTCGGTCTAAATCGTATTTCGGTTTGAACCCCCATTCTTTCTCCGCATCAGTTGGATCAATGGAGTTTGGCCATGAATTAGCAATTCCTTGACGGACCTCATCCACATCGTAATCCATTTTAAACTCAGGCATCACCTTCTTGATCGAAGCGGCAATTTCCTCTGGTTCAAAAGACATGGCCGTGATGTTGAAGGCATTACGGTGAATTAGCTTGTCTCCATCTGCTTCTAGTAGCTGAACGATGGCATCGATGGCATCAGGCATGTACATCATATCCATCTTTGTTCCTTCACCAATGAACGAAGTATACTCCTTATGCTTCAACGCTTCGTAATAAATGTCAACGGCGTAATCTGTCGTGCCGCCACCTGGCTCCGTAACGTAAGAGATTAACCCCGGGAAGCGAACCCCGCGGGTATCCACGCCAAACTTTTCCCAGTAGTAGTCACACAATAATTCCCCTGCTACTTTCGTCACTCCGTACATGGTTGTTGGACGCTGAATCGTATCCTGAGGTGTATTGTCAGGCGGTGTACTTGGCCCAAAAGCGGCGATGGAACTTGGTGTAAACATCTTCAAGTTTAACTCGCGAGATACTTCTAAAGCGTTCATTAATCCGTCCATGTTTAACGACCAGCCAAGCTGTGGTTTTTTCTCTGCTGTTGCTGACAGGAGAGCAGCTAAATGAACAATGGTATCTACTTCATACTCTTTCGCCAGTCTTAACATTTTCTCGTAATCCATTACGTCTAAAAATTCAAATTGACCATCTTCCACAACTGGATTCCCCGCTTCAATTTTGATGTCTGTTGCAAGAACGTTCTCTACTCCGTAGTCTTCCCTCAAACGCTTGGTTAATTCCGAGCCGATCTGTCCTAAACTTCCTGTAATCATAATTTTTTTCATATTACTACCTCCACGAGTTTATAGCACTCAAATTTTTACTAAATAACACCCAATTCCTTACCAACACGTTCATAAACAACAAGCACTTGATCCAACATTTCTTTCGTATGAGCAGCCGTCGGCATGTTACGCACACGGCCAGTTCCAAGTGGTACCGTTGGGAAAACAATGGATTTTGCATAAATCCCTTCCTCTTTTAAACGTTGTGAAAATTTCTGAGTCAAATTTTCATCGCCGATGATACATGGCGTGATTGGTGTTTCCGATTTTCCAATGTCAAATCCAAGATTTTTCAACCCTTCTTTTAAGTATGACCCGTTCTCCCACAGACGATCCATTAATTCGTCGTCGTCTTCCATAATATGGATAGCCTCTATACAGGCGGCAGCCACCGCTGGTGTTAAGGCAGTTGAAAATAGGAAAGGACGCGCCCTGACTTTTAACCAGTCAATCAGTTTTTGCGATCCTGCCACGTAACCGCCAACCACACCGATGGCTTTAGATAGCGTCCCCATTTGCAGGTCGATTTTATCCGCCAGTCCGAAATGTTTCACCGTCCCAGCCCCTTTACCCATCACCCCTGATCCGTGGGCATCGTCAATGTAAGTGATCAGGTCAAATTCTTCTGCGACTTTCACAATCCCAGGAATGTTGGCCACATTGCCATCCATAGAAAAAACACCGTCTGAAATGTACATGATTTTTTCATACAGGCCACTGGCGATGGCTTCTTTTGCTTTTGCACGTAAGTCGTCCATGTCTTGGTGCTTGACTCGGATAATTTTTGCACCAGATAGGCGACAACCGTCAATAATGGACGCGTGATTTAGTTCATCGGAGAGAATGGCATCTTTTTTACCCATGACCGCCGAAATAGCACCCATGTTGCAGTTAAATCCCGATTGAAAGGCAATGGCAGCTTCCGTTCCTTTAAATTTAGCAATGGCACGTTCTAGTTCATCGTGAACATCCATGGTACCGTTAATGGTTCGGACTGCTCCCGCACCAACACCGTACTTTTCGGTCGCTTCAATGGATGCTTTTTTCAGTTTCTCATTGGTAGCAAATCCTAAATAGTTATTCGACGACAAGTTAATTAATTTTTGCCCGTTAATTTTAATCAGCGGCCCATTGGCCCCTTCTAGAGAGTCTATTACGTTATATAGCCCCTTCTCTCTTAACTCTTCTAATTGAGGTGTTAAGAATTTATCTAGTGCTGTAGACATAGCAATTCAGCTCCTTTAGATTCTTCATTAAACATTCGCCTTTAATTATACAAGATCTGAGGGCTGGATGCTAGGAAAAATTAAAAAAATTTAAGCCTTTTCATCGCCTTGCACCAACCCCTTTGAAATCTCCACCGATTCGACTATTTTTGGTAGTTAAATCCTCCTTTTAGGCGTTGCTTGTCGTCGACAAATAAAAAATGACGTTCTTTTTCAAGAAACGTCACCCGTCAACCTTTCAAACGCAGTGTAAATCTGGTCCATTTTTCTCCATCGCTTTCCACTTCCAGATCTCCTTTTAGTTGCCCAGCGGCTCGTTTAGCAATGGAAAGCCCTAATCCAAAACCACCGGTTTCTGAATTTCTTGATTCATCCACCCGGTAAAAGCGGTCAAATAAGTGTGGTAGGTGTTTTTTCTCAATGCCACCACTGTTTTCAACCACCACCTGAACGTCCTTTCCTTCACGTTTCGCTTCGATACGAATGTCACCATCATCCATGGCATATTTCACGGCGTTTTCAAGTAAGACTTCTATTATTTGACACAAGACCTCTTTATGGGTGGTCATATCCAGGGATTCTGAGATGTCTTTCCTTAAAGTGATCCCTCTTTTCCCGGCCATCACTTCGAAGTCATGAACTAGATCTTGAATCACTTCCGAGAGGGAAAATTCAGTTAAGGCGGTCACCCCCGAAAAGTCTTCGGTTTTAGAAAGAAGAAGCATTTGATTGATCAGTTTAGCCATGCGATCGGTACCTACTTTAATGTAAGACAGCCATTCCGACTGGCTTGCAACGGTTTCTTCTAAGTTGCTAGCGATGACGTCGTGATTGGCCATAACGATGGACAGAGGTGTTTTGAGCTCATGAGAGGCGTCGGTCACAAAGCGCCGCTGAGCTTCCCACATGTTAGCAATCGGTTTGATGGACCTGCTAGCAAAGTAGTAACTAATCACAAAAGCCGTGACCAAGCTCAAGGGAACAACCATCAAAAAGGTGCGAAGAAGGGTGTCCAGCAACACTTGTGAATCCGTTACGTCAAGAAACGTGATTTGAGTATCGAAGTTATCTATGTAGAGGGTTTGATACATCCAATAACGATCCGCTAATTGAAAGGTCCCTTCTCTTTCCGTGGCCAGCGCAAATGCCGTGTCGTAGAATGCTTCAGGATAGCCGAGGGTTGAAACAACCGTAATGCCCTCCTCTTCGATGCGAATGGTAAAGCTACGGTCATAATTCAGGACAACAGTACTAATGTTGATCCCTTCTGTTCCTTCCACATTTGACCAATGGAACAAAGAAATACTTTCAACATCAATTCCCCATTCCGCTTGGAAATCGCCTTCTGAGTGCTGAAATTGCATTCGCATCTCCAATTGACTCACTTCGCTTAGTCGTTGGCGATTAGCACGTCCTACGTTTTGATCCACCACGTTATAAACAACAAGCTGAATGCCGCCAATGAGCAAGAGGGTAAGACAAAGGTTGAGAAGTAAAAATTTAGTTCGTAGTTTTTTAAAGGCTGGTTTCATTGAGCGTTCCCTCCATCTTCAAGGATATAACCAGCTCCACGAATCGCTTTTACTCTTACATGGGATGCCACACGGGTTAGTTTTTTTCGGATTAAAGAAATGTGTGATTCTACGTGATTATCTGTCGCATCGCTATCCCAGCCCCACACTTTCTCAATGATCCATTCTTTAGACAAAATGCGTTTCCCATTTTGGATAAGGAGCCCTAAAATTTGTGATTCTTTAAGGGTTAAGGTCACTTCTTGTTGTCCAGAATACAAGGTTAAGTCCGCTTGGTTTAGCGTCAAATCACCAAAGGTTAACCCCTCAATTTGAACCACCTCTGGCCGACGACTAAGGGCACGCAATCTAGCCAGGAGTTCTTCCACGTGAAAGGGTTTGGCTAAATAATCGTCGGCTCCAAGATCTAAGCCTTTCACTCGATCTTCCACTTCCCCTTTTGCCGTTAACAGTAATACCGGTGTGCTGATTCCCTCTGCTCGGATGGTTTCCAGAATGTCTAGGCCACTCCTCGTTGGTAACATGATGTCAAAAATCAACAAATCGTAAATACCAGAAGATGCTCGATCTAAGCCCTCTTCACCATCATAGGCTAAATCAACGATGTAATTTGCCTTTTTCAAAGATTCCCGTGTGGCCAAAGCCAAATATTTTTCATCTTCTACCATTAAAATCCGCATGACTTCGGCACCACCTTATCATTATCATAACATGAAAAAGGTCGAGGTGACTAGACCCTGACCGATTCCTAGTTTATACTCATTCGTTTTGTTACTCCATATCTTCTTCTGTGATGGTTACTGTTTCTCGGAAGCTAGCCACGGTTCCCTCTTCGGTATCCGCAATAGAAAACCACATGATTTCTGTCTCACTATTTAGCAGTTCCTCCGACGGCGTTCCTTCGTTCCACGTTAAACCACCATCAATGGAATATTTCTCGACTGGAATATCGTCTTCATCAAATTGAAACGTCACCGTTTCTCTTCCATCGTCAAATTCAATTTCAATTCCAGCTTGGAATGCCTCTTCAAGTCCTGAAGGTCCTGTTTCAGCAACTTCCGGTGCCATCGTTTCTGGCTCAGTTGTTGGCTCCGTTGCCTCGTTGTTATTTGCCAAAGCAACCACGCCACCTGCTAACATCATTCCTGCTCCAAGTACAACCCCTGCGACTTTTAAGTGTCCAAATTTCTTTTCTTCCATGATACATCTCTCCTTTTCTTTACAATGTCATAAGCAAGTCGGCCTAACTTCCTTACAACACCTAGTATAGCGTAGCAATCTGTGATGAAGCTGAAATAATAATAAAAAATTAAATTGGTGCAAAATAGAAGGAGAAAATGTTATACTAAACAGAACTCATCAAAGGTAGGAATCGACACATGAAAATAATGGGCATTTTAAATACAACTCCTGACAGTTTCTCTGATGGAGGTAGTTACATAGACAAAGAAAAGGCACTTTCAAGAATCAAGCAAATGATCGCTGATGGTGCCGATGTCATTGACATTGGTGGTGAATCGACTCGGCCAGGAGGGGCGCCAGTCGCTCTCGAAGAAGAACTCTTACGAACGGTAGATATTATAAAAGAAATTTCTGGCGAAATAACCATCCCCATCTCCATCGACACTTACAAATCAGAGGTCGCCCTTCAAGCCGTCGCCGCTGGAGCGACGATCATCAACGACGTCGGTGGTGCTAAATTCGATCCTCAGATGCCGGATGTCATGGCCAAGGCTGGTGTGACCGTCATCTTGATGCACAACCGCCAAAATGGAGATGAAACTTATGGCGACATCATCGTCGACATAAAAAAAGAGCTCCAAGAGAGCCTCGACCTCGTCTTAAAAGCTGGCGTAAAGAAAGAAAACATCGTTCTAGATCCAGGATTTGGCTTTGCTAAAAATGCTGAGCAAAACGTTGAGCTAGCTGGGCGCATTGATGAACTCAAAGACTTAGGTTACCCTCTTTTAGTCGGCATTAGCAAAAAGCGCGTCATCGGACACCTGCTTGGTGGTGTCGAGGTGGACCAGCGAGGAATTGGAACGGTTGCTACGTCCTGTTATTTCGCTTTAAAAGGCATTGACTACATTCGCGTCCACGACGTTTTGGAAAATAGACAAGCCGTGGATGTGATGAAACAACTTCAAAACGACGATGCAAAATAATCAAAAACTTCTCCTAAATAAGATAGCGAGCCAAACGTGACGACCACACCATCTTTCCCAGCGTCATGGATGGCTTTTTCTATTGCTTCGCCTGTAGAATCTGCCACCTCTGCCTGGATTCCCGCAGCTTCTGCATGTTCTTTTAACTCTTTAGCATCCATGGTTCGCTCTTTATTAGGCAAAGCGATGGCGTGGATTTTTTCTATGACGCCTTCCATCTCCTCAAGCATGATTTCTATTTCTTTATCTTTAAAAACACCCATAACCCCTACTATCTTCTGGTCAGGGAAGTATTCTATTAGCACCTCTTTCAGTGCTTTTATTGATTCGTGATTATGAGCGCCATCTACGATCACAATTGGAAGGTTTTGAATGATGGTCGTTCTGCCTAACCATTTCGTCCTAGCTAATCCCGCTTTTAACACTGGGGTAGAAATATCTACCCCCCTTGCTTTTAAACTTTCAATCACTTCAATCGCAAGGATGGCATTCTCAATTTGATGGTTGCCAAGCATTTTGATGGTGAAGTCGCCCAGATTTTTGTAAGAAAAAATCTGTTCAAATCGCTGACTTGGCTTTTTTAACGTCATGTGCTCTAGGTGAATTTTATGAAAAGGCGCACGCTGCTTTTGCGCCATTTGTTTGATGATGGTTTCTGCTTCTGCTGGTAAATTTCCCATCACGACCTGACTATTTGGTTTAATAATTCCTGCCTTTTCGGTCGTTAACTTGGCGACTGTATCACCAAAGTACTCTATATGATCTTTACCAACCGTGGTAAACACAGCAGCAAGGGTGTTATCTACGACATTGGTAGCGTCGTTTAATCCGCCCATCCCTGTTTCCAACACAACAAGGTCACACTTCTCTTGTTTAAAATGCAAAAAGGCGATCGCCACTTCTATTTCAAACACCGTCGGATGGGGTAATCCTTTTTCTAATAGATAAGAGATCGCCTGTTTTACCTCTAAAACAAAGATGGCAAAAAGGCCCTCCGAAATGTTTTTTTCATCCACTTGGATGGATTCTAATTCTGAAAGTACGGCAGGAGAAAGGAATCGACCGGTTTTATAACCTGCCGTCGATAGTACCGTTGAAAGATAAGCTGAGACGGAACCCTTCCCATTTGTCCCAGCAATGTGAATGAATTTTAAGTGGTCTTGAGGGTTCCCTAGCTCCATCAACAAATTTCGAATACTTTCCAAACCGAGCACACAACCAGATCGGGACACTTCTTTTAAATAATTTCTTGCCTCTTGATAGGTCACGTCAACCACTTCCTTTAAATCTCATCAACTTATTATAACATATGGACAGTAGTTGAAGCACCCTTCATGTGGTATACTAGAAAGACTTCAGACATTTAGGCTGATTAGTGGGAAAAGTTGGAGGTGTCACGGTGTTCACTTTGCTTATTAAACTCTTAATCCTCACTCTGGGCGTTTTCATGGTGGACAATGTTGTCAGTGCCTCTTTTTTGGTGTCCCTCCTAACAGCTATTACCTTTACTGGTTTAAACCAGTACTTTTTCAATCAAAGACTTACCGTCGGATTATTTAGCACTTTCTTATTTATTAGTAGCTTCTTTTTACCAATAGGTCTCGTCTTCTTACCTCTGCTGGTATTTGATTTAGCTCTCCACTTTAAACTGAGTCATGTGATCCCATTGATACTCACCTTAAATGTGATCTTTATTAGCCTTTTCGAACATCCCTCTCTTCTTCTTTTTATTCATTTAGTTGCCATCTTGATATCTCATATGACCGCTGAAATTGAGCGGTTATCCGAGACAAATCGGAACATGCGCGATGACAATTTTGAACAAAAATCAAAACTTAAAGAGCAAAACAAAATTTTGATGGATACTTACAACAGCGAAGTCCACATTGCCAGATTACAGGAGCGAAGCCGGATTGCCAGAGACATTCACGATAACATCGGTCACGCTTTATCACGCGCTTTACTCCAAACAGGAGCTCTCCAATCCATTAACCGAGACGACCAATTAAAGGAGCCACTGGATGGTCTGCAAACGACGCTCACCGAATCCATGAATAGCATCCGAAACAGCATTCACGATTTAAAAGATGAGGGCATCGATTTGGAAGCTGCCATTAAAAAAATTTTACAAGCAAGCAAAGCAGTTCCTCATTTGAATTATGATATGACAGAGCCAGTTCCTAATCACATTAAAAATTGTTTTTTAGTGGTTTTGAAAGAGGCCATTACCAATACGAATAAACATAGTAACGCCACAAAAGTTGATGTGACGATAGCTGAGCATCCCGCATTATTCCAATTACTAGTGGTTGACAATGGAACGATTTCACCGGATACAGTAGAGCCAGGCATCGGACTGGAAAACATTAAAGAGCGAGTGGCCGAGCAGAATGGCTACTGTCGAACCGAATACCGTGGTGGATTCCGCATTTTTATTACCATTCCAAAAGATAAAGCAGGTGATTTAAAATGATTAAAATTACAGTGACAGACGATGACGCTATCGTGGTAGCGTCCTTAAAAACCATCCTTGAAGCCAGTGGCGAAGTAGAGGTTTTAGCAACTGGTTCTAATGGATTAGAGGCGGTTGAATTATTTAAGCAACATGCTCCTAGCGTCACTGTGATCGACATTCAAATGCCGGTCGCAACAGGGCTTGAAGCTGCTCAGCAAATTTTGAGCCTAGATCCAGAAGCTAAAATCCTTTTTCTGACGACCTTTGCAGACGACGAATACATTGTTAAAGCCCTGAACATGGGTGTAAAAGGTTACGTGTTAAAGCAGGATTTTAATCACATTTTACCAGCTTTAAAAACCGTGGCATCTGGTCAAAGCGTCTTTGGAACCGATGTCGTTTCTAAATTTACGACCCTAATCACCGATAAAAAGACTTTCAACTACACAGACTTCGGTATTACCGAAAAAGAGGAAGACGTCATCTTACTCGTTGCAGAAGGTCTCAATAACAAAGAGATCAGTGAGAAATTGTATTTAAGTGAAGGGACCGTTCGTAACTATTTAAGCGCCATCTTGGAAAAGTTGGATTTACGAGATCGGACGCAATTGGCCATTTTTCACTTTAAACAAGGTGGGGAGTAGTTGACAGAACCATACGAAAAGTCACTGGATTGAAGAACATTCAACTTTCAGTGACTTTTTTGGTGCCGATTTAACAAGGAAAAGTCATCTTTTCAGTTTTTTCTGATTTTTAGTGACTTTTCTACCGACAATCTACCCTTAAATGGTCACTGAATTTACGATTTGCATTTTTTAGTGACTTTTGTACCGTCTTATTAACAAGACACCTTTCCTTTATATCCATTTTCCGTTATAATAGAGCTACTTCAAGCTCTGCTTGATTAGTAGCCCTTAATGCCACTCATAGCGAAACTAGCTGAGGGAAACGAAGCCTGTTCCGCATGACAGGTATAATGTAAGGATTATACGCATTTGCGAATGAGTTAAAGGACGGTGGTAATTATGGAGAAAAATCTTGCACCTAAATATGCCCATAAAGACGTTGAAAAAGGAAAATACGACTATTGGTTAGCCCAGGATAGTTTTAAAGCGGATCCGACCAGCGATAAGCCGAAGTATTCGGTGGTCATCCCGCCACCAAACGTCACGGGGAAATTACACCTTGGTCATGCATGGGACACGTCACTACAAGACATCATCGTCCGTAGGAAACGGATGCAAGGGTTTGATACGTTGTGGTTGCCAGGAATGGACCATGCTGGAATCGCCACGCAGGCGAAAGTTGAGGAACGGCTTCGTGCTGATGGGATTTCTCGTTACGACTTAGGTCGCGAAAAGTTCTTGGAGAAAGCATGGGAATGGAAAGAAGAATATGCCAGCTTCATTAAAGACCAGTGGGCGACCCTTGGTTTATCGGTTGATTATTCAAAAGAGCGCTTCACGTTAGACGAAGGTCTTTCTGCTGCGGTACATAAGGTTTTTGTTGACCTTTACAAAAAAGGTTTTATTTATCGTGGAGAGCGTATCATTAACTGGGATCCTGCTGCTAAAACCGCTTTGTCTGACATTGAAGTCATCCATAAAGAAATCGAAGGTGCTTTCTACCATTTCAAATACGTGATCGAAGGTAGCGATGACTTTTTAGAAGTGGCGACCACTAGACCCGAGACGATGTTTGGAGACGTTGCCGTAGCCATTCATCCAGAAGACGAAAGATACAAGGACCTCGTCGGGAAAAACGTGTTGATTCCAGGCAATGGAAAGCCAATTCCGATCATTGTGGACGACTACGTGGAGATGGACTTCGGAACCGGCGTCGTAAAAATTACGCCAGCTCATGATCCAAATGATTTTGAAGTGGGAAATCGCCACGATCTAGAGCGCCCGATTTGTATGAATTTAGATGGATCCATGAACGAAATGGCTGGTAAGTACGACGGCATGGATCGTTTTGAAGCTCGTAAACAGTTAGTCGCTGACTTGCAGGAAGCAGGTTTGGTTGTGAAAGTTGAGGAATACATTCATTCCGTTGGTCATTCCGAGCGAACCGATGCGGTGGTTGAGCCTTATTTATCGACTCAATGGTTTGTTAAGATGGACGAGCTGGCGCAACGTTCGGTAGATAATCAGTCGACGGATGAGGAAATCAACTTCGTACCGAACCGTTTTGAACATACCTTCTTACAATGGATGGAAAACGTCCACGATTGGTGTATTTCCCGTCAATTATGGTGGGGGCATCAAATTCCGGCTTGGTACCACAAGGAAACCGGAGAAATTTACGTCGACTGCGAACCACCAGCAGACATCGAGAACTGGACACAGGATGAAGACGTCTTGGATACGTGGTTCTCCTCTGCCTTATGGCCGTTTAGTACCATGGATTGGCCGGATACAGAATCAGATATGTTTAAAGCTTATTTCCCAACTTCAACTTTGGTTACGGGATACGACATCATTTTCTTTTGGGTGTCCCGGATGATCTTTACCAGTTTGGAATTTACAGACAAGCGTCCGTTTGAGAACGTCTTAATTCACGGACTGGTCCGCGCCGCCGATGGACGTAAGATGTCGAAATCCCTAGGAAATGGCGTGGATCCGATGGACGTGGTGGAGAAATACGGTGCCGACTCGTTGCGCTATTTCTTGACAACCAGCTCAAGCCCAGGTCAG
>Ga0131853_10012705_pt1 | contig 15433 bp, 11 predicted proteins | sample TergutLab28metaG_FD_92764 | JGI IMG/M metagenome (GOLD analysis project Ga0131853, IMG submission 92764) | Labiotermes labralis P1 segment gut microbial communities from Petit-Saut dam, French Guiana - Lab288 P1 (version 2) (version 2) | ecosystem: Host-associated > Arthropoda: Insects >...
CGCCGCCGCCCAGAGCGCGGGCGACACCATGCACGAGGACAGCCCGGCCACGCAGGTCCACGAGTCCCTCACGCCGCTGGACTCCGAGCCGGTCATCGTCAAGCGCCGCGTCAGCGCGTTCAGCGGCAGCGACCTGGACGTCCTGCTGCGCGGGGCCGACGCCGACAGGCTGGTGCTGGCCGGCATCGCCACCAGCGGCGTGGTGCTGTCCACGCTCCGCCAGGCCGCCGACCTCGACTACCGGCTGACCGTGCTGGCCGACGCCTGCGGCGACCCCGACGAGGAAGTGCACCGCGTGCTTACCGAGAAGGTCTTCCCGAAGCAGGCCGAGGTCACCACCGCCGGCGAGTGGGTCAAGGGCCTCTGAGCCCTCCGGCCATGACCCCGCGTGGTCCGCGGTGGTTCCCTATGCACCCCCGCGGACCACGCACCCCCTGCGGACCACGCGAGCCGGGTGAGCCAAACCACATTCCGGCGCTGGAGAAGGTCCGGTGCGGGCTACGTGACCCATATCACAAAATGTTATTGACCCTTTTCTCGCGCGTACATCTTGCGTCCACCTTGCCCTTTGGCTCACTGGTCCAGACCGATTGACGTCCCAGGTCAGGACCGTGAGAAGCCACACGCTCCGTCTCCCTCGATTGCCTGTCAAGATGAATGAATCGCACTGTGCTTCAAGCGACGGCTTGACCGAAGACGAGAGGACCGAGTTCGTGGTCGATGTTGATGGCGTGCTGGAAAGCGCCGGGCTCAAGAACGACAAAGTGCGCGAGTACGTACGTTACTGGGCGGGAGTTACGAGCCCGGACAGCATCGAGGTCGTCAGCGCCGCTGATGACGACCGGCTGATCGCCGAGGCGCTCAAGGCCGGCGAGATCGTGCCGGCGGGCAAGGATCTCTACTACTCCCGCAGCTACCACAAGGACACGGCGCGCTCGGAGGAGCGCACCATCGTGGCCACGAACGACCCCGCGGACAAGGGCGTCTATAACAACTGGAAGCCCGCGGCCGAGATGAAGGAAAAGCTCACCGGCCTGATGCGGGGGCAGTCCAAGGGCAAGACGATGTACGTCATTCCCTACCTGATGGCCGCCCCCGGCTCCCCGCTGGAGAAGTACGCCGCCGGCGTCGAGCTCACCGACAACCGCAGCGTCGTCCTGCACATGAACCGGATGGCCCGGGTCAGCCCCGAGTACCTCAACAACCTGGAAGACCAGGACAGCTTCGTCCGGGCGGTGCATGTCACCGGCGACCTGCCGAACCTCGGCCAGGGCACCCCGGACGACAAGCGGTACTTCGTCACCGTGGCCGACGAGCGGACCATCCTGCACTTCGGGTCCTCCTACGGCGGCAACGCCCTGCTGGGCAAGATCGCCCACGGCCTGCGCCAGTCCTCCTTCGACGGCTGGAAGTCCGGCAAGTTCCTCAGCGAGCAGTTCATGCTGCTGGGCATCACCGACAAGCAGACCGGCAAGAAGTGGCACATCGCCGGCGGCTTCCCCAGCGCCAGCGGCAAGACCAACCTGGCCATGACGCTGTCCCCGGACGCCCTCGGCGACCGCTACTACGTCGAGTTCTACGGCGACGACATCACCTGGATGTGGGTCGGCGAGGACGGCCGCCTGTGGGGCATGAACCCCGAGTTCGGCGCGTTCGGCGTGGCCAAGGACACGAACGAGAAGACCAACCCCACCGCGCTGGACGCCATCGCGCCCGGCACGAAGGCGATCTTCACCAACGTGGCCTACAACACCAAGACCCAGGAGGTCTGGTTCGAGGGCCGCACCCCCGAGCCGCCGGCCGACCTCGACGGCTGGATGGACTGGAAGGGCCAGCCGATCGCGGAGCGCTCTGAGGACGAGAAGAACGCGCCCTGGGCCCACCCGAACAGCCGGTTCACCACCACGCTGGCCAACGTCCCGAACATCGCCAAGGACTACAACGAGCCGCAGGGCGTGCCGATCGACGGCATCATCTTCGGCGGCCGCACCCGTGACCGCGAGCCGCTGATCCGCGCGATCACCGACGTAGCCGAGGGCGTGTACGACGGTCTCACCCTGGGCGCCGAGGCCACCTTCGCGGCCGAGGGCGTGGAGGGGCAGCTGCGCTACGACCCGATGTCGATGCGCCCGTTCATGTCCTACTCCGAGGGTGACTACGCCGCGCACTGGCTGAAGATCATCGGCGCCTGCTCCGACAAGCCGATCTTCGCCCACGTCAACTGGTTCCAGCGCGACCCCGAGGACGGGCACTTCCTGTTCCCGGGCTACCGCGAGAACCTGCGGGCGCTGCTGTGGCTGATGCAGCTCAAGGACGGCGAGGTCCAGGGCGCCAAGACCCCGGTCGGCATCCTCCCGACGAAGGAGGAGCTGAACACCGAGGGCCTGGAGATCAAGCCGGCCGACCTGGACAAGATCCTCACCATCGACACCGAGCGGTGGAAGCAGGAGATCGGGTTCCGCGAGGAGCACCTCAAGCAGTTCCCGAACCTGCCGGAGGAGATCTGGACCGCCCACCACCGCGTCGCCGGTGACCTGGGCGCGTAGTTTTCCAGGGAGGCTCCGGCCTCCCGCGAACGCGCCGGCCCGGGAAACCGGGCCGGCGCGTCGGCGTATGTACCTAAATTTACAGAGATAAACGGATACTAAAGTTCTTCGGGTATAGCATCGCGGCGTGGTGGGGCGTCCTTCTCCGAAAGTGGCCGAGTTCAATACCTCCGTGCCCAACGTCGCCCGGATCTACGACTACTGGCTGGGCGGCCGGGAGAACTTCCAGGCCGACCGGGACGCCGCGGACGCGCTGGCCGCGCTGGCGCCCGGGATCAAGGAAGCGGCGCGCGACAACCGGGCTTTCCTGCACCGGACGGTGCGCTACATGGCCAGGCAGGGAGTCACCCAGTTCCTGGACCTCGGCGCGGGCCCGCCGGGCATGCCGGGCACCACCTCGGTCCTCGACGTCGCCCGGGAGGTCAATCCCGAGTGCCGGGTCGCCTACGTCGACTACGACCCGATGGTGATCTCGCACTGCAGCGCGCTGCTCGCCCATCCCCATGCCGTCGTGGTGAAGGCCGATCTGCGCCAGCCGGAGGCGGTCCTCGCTCACCCGTCGGTCCGCGGCCATCTCGACCTCGGCCAGCCGGTGGGCGTGATACTCATGGCGGTGCTGCACTTCGTTGCCGACGAGGCCGACCCGGCGGGGATCGTGGCCGCGTTCAGGGACGCGCTCGCGCCGGGTAGCTACCTGGCGGTCGGGCATGTGACCAGCGACAATTTCCCCCGCGAGACGGTGGACACGGCGGTCACCTCGTTCGCCCAGGCCAGCGCCGGCAGCCTCTGGCCCCGCTCCGCGGACGAGATCCGCCGGCTGTTCGACGGATTCGACCTGGTCGACCCGGGCCTGGTCCCCCACCAGGAATGGCACCCGGACGGAGACACCCCGCCCGCCCGCGAGATCACTTTCTGCCTCGGCGGCGTCGCGCGCAAGACGTGATGTTGAATATGCGGCATGGCTGGCAATATCGATGACGACGGCGGCACCGACGACCTGCTCGTCTCGTGGCTGGATTCCCTTGGCTACGAGGACCTGGTAGACGAGATCATCGGCCTGGCGGAGGGCGATCCCGGGATCGGGGCGGTCCTGCGGGCCCGGGCCGCCGTCCGAACCGTGGACGACATGCTCTCCGACGGCGACGTCCACGAGGCGATCAGCCTCGCCCGCTCGGAGTTCACGCTGGCCGCCCGGGCCGCCAGCGTCGCCGGCCCGGTTCCCGGGTCACTCGCCGACGAGGCCCGCCTGCTGCTGGACGCGCACCTGCGGGCCTGCCAGGCCGCGGACCCGCCGCCCGACCCGGTCGGGCTCGGCGTCTACCTGGCCAACCTCATCCTGGACGACACCGCCGGGCTTACCCCGAGCCTGGAGGCGTACGGGAGCCTGCTGGGCCGGGCGGGCACGCTGGCCATCCGCGACCGGATCACCGCCGTCTACCAGGCGAATCCGGGGCACGCCAACGCCCGGCACATGACCGGGTCCCTGGCCGGCCCGCCCGCGGACGCCGCGCTGCACCAGCGCCGGGCCCGCCACCGGGCCGAGCAGTCGCTCGACAGCTACCGGGCCCTGCGCGCGGCCGCGAGGCAATCCAATACCTGGAACGCCGAACGGATCTCCGCCCTCGCCCAGCTCCGGCCGCCCGTGCTCGTGGACGCACTGCTGGACGACGGGGACCTCAACTACGCGTGGGAGGTTCTGCCGGACGACGCGCCGGAGGAGCAGCGGCTCCGGCTGGCCGACGCGTCCCTGGCGCTGAGGCCGGAACGGGCCCTGCGGGAGTACCTCGCGGTCATCGAGCCGCTCAGCCGGCAGACCGGCGAGGCGGCCTACGCCCGTCTGGTGCGGCTGCTGACCCAGGCCCGGGACTGTCACGAGGCCCTCGGCTCGACCGACGAGTTCAGCCGGTACATGGCCGGCCTGCGCGAGACCTGCAAGCGCCGGCGTAACCTGATCACCCTTCTGGACCAGGCGGGCCTGTAGCGAACGGTTCCGGGGAACTGCCGGATTCCCCGCAAACGATCATGCACAATATGTAATCTATTGAATACGACAGGTGATAACCGCGATCCCGGGGAGAGTTCACCATGTCACGACAGAACCGGCTCCGGCTACCGGGCAAGGCTAAACGGACGACCCTCCTGGAACGCTCCGCGCTCGCCAAGGCGGTCGCGGAAGCCGTGACGACGGAAAAACCGGCCCCCCGCCGGAGACGGCCGCCCGCCGGGGAGGCCCCGGGCAAACCCTCCGGCGACGACGGCTGGGAAGCCTGGCAGGAACTGCGGGACGCGGTGGACCGGTGGCTCTGCCGCCAGGAGGGAGCCCGCTACCAGACGGTCATCGACCGGCTGGCCGGCGACTGGCTGGGACTCATCGCGGGACAGCCGGGCTGGGACGCCCCGTCCGTGGACCTGCTCGGAGACCTCGCCGTCGAGTTCGGGCTGGTCATGCATCCGGACCGCACCGGCGGCGGAACCGACGACAACGCGCTGCTCGCGTTCGCCGCCGACCCCTTCACCCCGCCGGCGCTCGCCGGCCGTGCCCGGATGTGGCGTTCGGGCATCCGCTACGGGCTGTGGCGCGTCGACGCCGAGCCGTCCCGGCGCCTGGCCGGGGCCGGCCTGCCCTGCACCGACATCCTCAGCGGCCGCATGCGCACCATCGTCTTCCCGGCCCGGGTCACCGAACGCCTCGTCCGCTGGGCACTCTGGTACGGAGCTGTCCTCCCGGACCGGGGACGCTGGCACGCGACCGGCCTGGGCGCCCGGCTGAGCCCCGCCGAGGGAGACGCGGCCGCCGAGTTCATCCTGGCCGGCGCGGCGGCGGCCACCCTGGGCCAGGCCGGAGAGCCCGCGGCGGCCCTGGCCTCGGCGACCCTCTCCAAGCCGATGCGGTTCGGCGGCGCGGAACCGCACGGCGTCGCCGTCGACTACGAGCCGCCCTTCCCCGACGACGTCGCCGTCACCGTCAGCCGGATGGCGGGGGCCTCGATCGCCCGCGTCCTGGGCGAGACCTACCGCTACCGGGCCATGTCCCCGGCCCCGCGCAACGGCAGCGACGAGCCCGCCTGCCTCATCGCCGCGCGGCTCACGGTCACCTCCGCCTCGCGGCTGCGCACCGCACTGGCGGGCCGGGATGACTTCGCCGTCTCCCGGGAGGACCCCGCGGTCGTCGCCTGGATCGAGTCGGGGCCGCCGGGCTCGCCCCGGGTCGCGCTCGGATCACTGCGGTTCGCCGGCGCCCGCGGGTGCCAGAAGGACACCGTGCTGGCCCAGGTCAACTCCGCCGCCCGGTTCGGGTACCTGCTGGCCCTGCTGGGCAAGCTCGACCCCGGGCTGACCGTCATCCACGAGAAGCACGTCGACCCGGTGCTGCACACGGCGTGGCCGGGCGAGACGCGGACCGAGCGCTCGGCCTCCGCGGACGGCTGGGAGCAGTTCTGGCTCGACACCCCGCTGGAGGTCCTCGGCCACCAGACGCCCCGGCAGGCCGTCCGCTCCCGGCGCCTGCCCGAACTGCTGACCCTGCTGCGCCAGTTCGAGTACCAGGCCGCGCTGCTGGTCTTCGAGGGAAAGTCCGGCCTCGACACCGGCGCGATCCGCGCCGAACTCGGCGTCGCCGAGCCTCCCGCCAACTGCGGCCACGACGGGGATCTCGGAACCCGGCCGCGGGAGGCCGCGGCCCGGCCGTGGCCCTGGTCCCGCGAATTACCGCTTCACCGGCGGAGCGAGCAGAGCCCGCGGGAGTTCGGCGAGGGTCGCGATCACCGGGACGCCGCCGTCCGGGACCGGCAGGCCCCCGCGGTTCAGCCATATCCCGGTCAGGCCCGCGGCGGCCGCGCCGCGGGCGTCGGTGTCGGCGCGGTCGCCGACGTAGACGCAGCGTTCCGGCTCAACCCCCAGCAGTCCGGCGGCGTGCCGGAAGATCCGCGGGTCGGGCTTGGCGATGCCGATGTCGGCGGACGCCACGACCGCGGCGAAGGTGCCCGCCAGACCGAGGGCGGCGACCTTGGCGCGCTGCTGAACGCTGTCGCCGTTGGTGATCAGGCCCAGCTTCACGTTCTCCCGTCGCAGGGCGGCCAGGCAGGGCCCGACGTCGGGGAACGCCGCCCAGCCCGACTGGTAGCCCTCGCGGTAGGCGGCGAACCATTCCAGTTCGTCGCCGGGCGGGACGGCCGCCCCGGTGCTGGCGGCCCAGGCCCGCATCCGGGCGGCCCGCTGCTCGTCGAAGGTCAGCTCGCCCGACAGGTAGCGCGGGTAGTGCTCCTCGTCCGCCTCGTGCCAGGCGGCCCGCGCCCGGGCCGGGTCGAGCCCCGGGCACCGCGTCAGCAGCCGGGACAGGCCCGCGGCCATCGCGGCGGATCCGTCGAGCAGGGTGTCGTCGAGGTCGAACAGCACGGCGCCGAACGGGGCCGCGCCGGGGATCTGGTGGGTCACTCTCCCATTGTGCCCGGCCCCGGCGGAGCCTTCTCTAGCGGAAACCGTAGAAACCGATATATGCCTATACCGATGGTTACGACCAGTCGGCGAGGACCCGGTCGATGACGGAACGGATCCGCTCCCGGGCGTCCTCCCGGGGAACCCCCGCCATGAGGAGGTCGTCATAGTCGGTGTCCAGGTGCCGGATGGAGGCGACCACGGCCAGCCTGACGGCACGGGGATCCAGTTCCCGGGCGGCCGCCGAACGGCCGACCCGGCCGCTGCTCCGCACGGCGGCGTGGGCGGCGATCTCGTCGGCCCGGTCCGGCGGGCAGCCGGGGTACAGCCGCCGGATCTCGTCCGCGAACCGGCCGGTGAAGGTCACGTCCTCGCGGGCGCGGCGTTCGGCGTCCCGTTCGCGGCGCCGGGCCCGGACGTCGGTGTCGGCCAGGCACTCGGTCTCGGCCTGGGCCCGGGCTTCCTCGGTGACCAGGAGACCCTTGCGCTCGTACCGTTTCCGGCTCCGGTTCCAGCGCACGACCACGGCGGACAGCCGGCTCGCCTTCTTCGACCTCCGGGTGAGTGCCGCGTTCCCCGCGGGCAGGAAGACCAGATGATCCATGTCCGCGCAGCCCAGGCAGAGCGGCCCGGCGTCGTCCATGATCAGGAGATCGCCGCCGGTCTCGTGGCACTCGGCGCACGAGAACTCCTTCGACGGCTGGATAACGACCAGGTCCGGAGCCGCCGACTGCCGCTGGGCGATCCGCTCCGATTGCCGCTCGGTGAGGTCCGGGGACGTCCACCGGGCCCGCCACTGCTCTTCCGGCCCTGCGCCGGAGGTGAAGCGCAGTTCCCGGCGGTCCCGGGTGGCGGAGACGTAACTGGACTCGTCCCGCTTCAGCCCGGTCTCCGACGCCCACTGTTCCAGGTACCGGAGCAGTTCGGCCAGCTTCCCCTCGTCGACGCCGATCGCGTCGGCCAGGACGGCGATCCGCCCCTGACGCCAGCTGTCGACGTGCGGCGGCGCGAGCCAGCCGATTCCCACGCACACGTCCAGCGGCGTGACGTACTTCTGCCGGGCGAGCGCCTGCCCGGCCGCCGATTCCACCCGGCTCCGCAGTCCCTTGGTCATGGGAGTGACAATAATCCCAGATCGCTATGCGCCTGATAGATCCGCTTCTGACCAGTAATCTTCCGAGGTGGCCGATATCAAAGACGGGTACGGGCTCCCCGACTCCCTCCCAGCGCTCCGCCTGCCTTCCGACGCCGACCTAGCGCGGGAGGCCCGCGGCGTTCCGCTGGTGCGCGAGCTCGCCGCGCTCGCGGGAGGAGATTCCCAGGGTATCGAGCCCGCCCGGCTGCGGGTGCTGCGAAAGTACGCCGGGGCCGTCGGCTGGACGGAGGCCGGATCCGGCGAGACCGGTTCCGGCGGCGACGACTCCGACGCGCTCGACGCGTGGGCGTCCGCCTTCGCGGCGGTGCTCAGCGAGGCCATCTGCGCGTCGTCCGGCGCGGAGAACGCGGATCACGCGGAGGAACCGGACGGCATCGACGTCCACGCGCCTGGCGCGGCGGTGGCGATGGTGCTGTTCCTGACCCGGCGCGAGGGGCTGTTCCGCTCCGAGGCCCGGGACCTGGTCCGCGACGTCATGTCCGGCGAGCACCCGGTCCCGCGCACCGCCCGGACCGTCGAGAAGTGGGCGGCCGCGCACGGCGAGCCCGCGGACGTGCTCCTCGCCGAACTGGACCGGGCGGGCGCGGTGACGCTCCCGGCCACCGACGACGGCACCATCCGCTTCACCCCGCTGGCGCTGCGGGAGATGCGGAATCAGCTCGCCGACGGGGGCATCGACATCCCCCTGCTCCCCTCCTCGGACACCGAGCTCACCGCGCGGCAGCTGCTGGCGCTGGCCGAAGGCATCAGCGTCGAGGAGTTCGAGGGCCAGGCCGACTCCTGGCTGACCGCGCACGGGCGGGAGGCCGCGGCGGCCGAACTGCTGAGCCTGGCCGCCGAGGGCGGGCCGGCCCAGCGGCTCACCGCGGTGTCCGTGGTCACCCGGGCCGGCGCGGCCGCCGAGCCGGCGTGGCGCGATCACCTCGGAGAGCCCGTCCTGCGCCCGTACGCGAAGGTGGCGCTGGCCAGCCTGGCCATGGGCCTGATCCCGCAGCGGCCCGGCTACCCGGGCGGCCTGGCGCTGCTGCCGGACGCCGTGCCCAGCGAGGGAATCCCGCCGGAGCTGCGCCCGCTGGACGACGACCTGGCCTGGATGACCACGGACGTGCTGTCGCTGGCCTGCCGCGACGACGACACCGACCCGGACGAGATCGCGGCCGCGTTCGCCCAGGCCGTCCCGTCCGGCCAGGAGACGGAGGCCCTGGACCGGGTCTGGCGCGGCCCGCACCCGGACGCCGAGCGGGTCCTCACCCATGTCGGGCGTTTCCACCCGGACAAGGCGATCGCCAAGGACGCCCGCCGCGCCGCCCGCAAGGCCGCCGGCCGCCGGGACGAAAGCTAACCTCCGCCCCTGCACTGCTGACGGCTTCCGCGGGCAGGGGCCGGCCAGGCCGCCGACGGGGGTGTCGTCACGCCGGGTGAAGTCCGGCAGCTGGAACCGGCCGCTCGCCGCGAGCGTCCAGATTGAGGGAATCCCGCTGCTCCCCGGCCCGCGTTTCCGTAATGAGAGCAAGGCTCTTGGAAAATACTGATCTAACCTCCGCGCATCGATAGCTCACTCATCGTAGTCTTGCCTGGGAACGGCATCGATGGGTCACGATCGCCGAGGGGGTCAGGTATGACGGAGGAGGCGGAACGGGTCATCCGGCTCTGGCGGGCCGCGGAGATGTTCAGCCCGCGCCCGCTGCCGGAGCCCGACATCCGGGAGAACGTTTTCAGTGTCGACGGCGGACCGCTGCCCTGGCAGCCGTCCGGGCGGCTGTACGGCCGGGGCGGCGACTGGCGGCACGAGGTGTTCGGCGGGATCTTCCGGCTCGGCGGCGCGCTGCCGGCGACTTCCGGCGAATCAGCCCTGTTCACCTGCACGGTCTCCGCGTCCGGAGAACTGCTGGCCGGCCCCGACGTGTCCGAGTGCGCCTGGGCGGCGGGCCAGCTGGCGCTGGGCGAGGAGGCGGGCGCCTCCGGTGACCCGTCCGCCTGGCTGACCGCGTCCTCGGGGGCGGGGCGGCTGCCGGTCGCGCGCGAGAACCTGCCCGGCCTGCCGTCGGCGATCACAGTCCCCGCGCTGGAACGCTTCGCCGCCGAGCTTGCGCAACTACTCGGAGTCACTGCCCTGCTGTCCCCGGCGGGCCTGCGGGTGCGCAGCTACACCGGCCCCGCGGCCGCCGGATCCCCGCTGGCCGGCTACTTCGCCGCCGACCTGGCCCGGGTGGCCGGGTCCGGCAGCGGCCCGGCCCTGCGCGCTTTCCTTGAGGCAGAGGCAGAGGCAGAGGCGAGCGCGGGAAACAGAGTGGACGTGCGCGTGAATCCGCTGGCCGTGCGGGACGGCTGCTCGCCGGGCCGGATGCCGGCCGGGCGCTGGCCCGCCGACGACCCGCTGGTCCTCTCGGAGCAGTTCGCCGTTAACGAGATCCTCGCCTCCGGCGCCCCGCTGAGCGCGGTCGGCGCGCCGGACGGCGCGACGCCGGTGTTCCACGACCTCATCGCCGCGATCGTCACCGAGCGGGCGCTGGCCCTGTCGGCGCTGCCGTCCCCGGAGGCCGGGTTCGGCGAGCCGCTGGCCTGGGGATCCCACTCGGTGTCACCGCCGAAAGCATCGCTGACCGGGTTCGAGATCGTGGCTGCCTCTCCCGGGCCCGGCGAGCCGTCCGGACTGGGCGACGCCGGCCCCCGGTGGCGGGAACGGGCGAGCGGGTACTTCGCCTCGACCGCGCGGCTGGCGGGCGGCGACCCCTGGGCCCTGATCCGCGCGCGCCTGGACGGCGCGGCCGAGTGCCGGGCGTTCACCAACCGGTTCTGGCACGGACGGATCCGCGGCAGCGAGGTACTGTTCGTGGCGGGCGAGCCGCTGCGGTCCGCGCTGCGCTCCGCCGGCGGTCCCGGCGGCGGGTGGCCGGCCTCGGTCGCCGCGTTCCGGGCCGCCCTGGACGAAACCGAATTCCTTTCCTCCGAACGGATCAGCGCGGCGGACACGCTGGCCCGCTTCTCCGCCCTGGAAGCCGAATGCGAAGAGGCGTACTCGCGCCTGGAGCAGGCCGAGGCCCGGGCGTCCGAAATGGTGTCGCGGGAGCCGGCGGTACGGGAGGCGGTGGTCGCGGCCGAGGAACGGCGGCGCGCCGCCGCCGACGACCTGCGGGCCCACCAGTCCGACCGGCCGGGACTGACCGTCGCCATGTCGACCGGGCTGCGGGCCAGCCGGGAATGGTACGCCGCGCACGCGGATCTGCGGTCCGTGCTGGCCGCCGCCATGGCGGCCCGGGACTCCGCGCTGAGCCAGGCGCAGGAACTGCGTTCGGGGCTGGCGGCCGAGCGGCAGACGGCGGCGCGGTCACGGGAGACGGCGGACCGCTGCGCCGCGGCCATGGAGGCGCTGCAGGCGCCGGCCGCCGCGGCCCGCAAGCGGTGGGGCGACCACGTGCCGGAGGGGCCGTCGTACGCCGAGACCGAGGACGCGGCCCTGATCGAGCGCCGGGAGAACTCGGCCCCCTGGTCGGACCCGGAGTACGCGTCCGCGCGGACGTCCGCGTTCCTGGCCGCGCTGGCGCTGCACGAGGCCTGGATCCGCGCGAACGCCGGCGTGGTCGAGGCGAACCTGTCCGCCTGGGCGGAGATGGTGTCCGGCCGCCCCGGTCCGGCCGGGCCGGAGGAATCCGCCGGGCCGCCGCCGGCCGAGGTGGCACTGGCCGCGTGGCAGACGTTCTTCCTGGTCGTCCCGGTCGTGAGCGTCAGTCTCGGTTCGGCCGGGGCGCTGCTGGACGGGCTGGGCCCGGATTCGCTGGGCTGGCTGCTGGCCGACGGGTGCGGAGGCGTGCCGCCCCGGCACCTGGCCGGGGTGCTGTGGCGGGCCCGGCGCGCGGTGGTCGCCGGCTGCCCGGATCCCGGGTCCGCCGGGGATGACTGCGCGCTGACGCGGGCGGCCCGGGCGACCCGGTTCGGAACCCTGCTTCCCGACGGGACCTGGACCGGGCTGCCGCTGTATCAGCGTCCCGGGCGGGATCCGGTCCCGGATCCCGCGGACCGGTCGGTGTCCGACACCGAGATGCTGCGGGCCGTCCTGTCCGATCTGCGCCAGCGCGCCCGGTCCCGCCGCGGCACCCGCGCCGGCTGAGCCCGCCGGCGCCGGGAGCGGCTAACCCGTCGCCACCAGGCGGGCGAACAGGCGGTCCAGGTCCGCGGCGGGGTCGCTGGTGACGCCGCTGTGAACCGGGCCCGGCTGCACCATCGCCGACCGCGGGGCGGTCAGCCAGCGGAAACGTTCTCCGGGGGGGCACTCGGACAGCGGCCCCTCGGTGCATGCCTTCTCGAACGCGGTGAGGGCGGCGCGGACGGCCTCGGTGTCCGCGCCGGGGGCCAGGGCCAGGAGCCTGCGCTCGTCCAGGTCGATCCTGGTTTTCAGAAACCGGTGGGACTTGGAGTAGACGATCACGCCGGCGTTGATGAACTCGCCGCGTTCCACCCGGGGCATGACGCGGATGAGGGCGTACTCGAAGACCTCGCTGCTCACCGGCGGATCGCCTCCGCCACCAGGGGGACACGGCGGCTGAGGTAGCCGACGTAGGCGTCCGCGCCGCGTTCGCCGAACCAGTCGGGCGGGACGTCCGCGACGACCTCGGCCAGCAGGCTCTCGGTCACCAGGGGCGCGAGCTTCGCGTGGGCCTCGGCCAGCCGGGTGGCCTGCCCGAGCAGGACGTGGTGCTTGGCGGCGAACGGCTTCGCGGGGTCGGCCCGGGACCAGTCGTGGTGGAAGTACAGGGCCGCGCCGTGGTCGATCAGCCAGATGTCGCCGTGCCAGACCATCAGGTTCGGGTTCCGCCAGGTGCGGTCGACGTTCTGGATGAGCGCGTCGAACCACAGCAGTTCGCTGGCGAACTCCTCGTCGGCCGTCCACCCGAGCGGGTCGAACCCGGCCGAGCCGGGCAGGTAGTCCACCGCCAGGTTCAGTCCCTCGCTGGCCCGCAGCAGGTCCTGGATCTCCTCATCCGGCTCGCTCGGCGCGATGCGCCCGTCGAGCCAGGCCAGGGCCAGTTCCGGGGTGCGCAGGCCGAGGCGGCGGGCCAGCTGGCCGGCGATGATCTCGGCGGCCAGGGCGAGGGTCCCGTGGCCGGCTCCCCGGAATTTCAGCACGTAGGTGCCGAGGTTGTCCGCCTCGACGATGCCGGGGAGACTGCCGCCCTCCCGGAGCGGGGCCACGTAACTGGTGACCGTGACGCGTTCGAGCACGGGCGACAGAGTACCGTGCCCGGTGGTAGAGGCACTGTCGTGGAGGGATCCTTGAAGGAAGCGGAGCCGCGGGAGCGCCTGGCCGGGCGGGTGATCGTGCTCGACCCGGACGGGCGGACGCTGCTGTTCGAATACGACGACCCGGAGCCGAACGGGCATCACTGGAACACCCCCGGCGGCGGGCTCGAGGCCGGCGAGGACTACCTGGACGGCGCCCGCCGGGAGCTGGCCGAGGAGACCGGCTGGCACGACGTGCCGGTGCTGCCCGGGGAGGTCCACCGCCGCGAGATCGTCATGATGCACGCGAAGACGCGGATGGTCCGGCAGGTGGAGCGGTTCTTCCTGGCCCGGGTCCGCGAGCCCCGCCGTCCGCTGGGCGACGTGGGGTCGATGCACGTCACGGACGGGATCGGTTCCTTCCGCTGGTGGACCCTGGAGGAGCTGGAGGCCACCGCCGACAGGATCTGGCCGGAGGGGCTGGCGGACCTGGTCCGCCGCCTGCGCTGAGCCCGGTCAGCCGCCGGCGTCGCGGTTGAGGAAGTCGCCGCCGGCCAGTTCGCCGATGAAGTACCGGGCGTCGACGGTCCCGACGCCGGACGCCAGGTCGTAGCCGGGCCGGGCGGTGAAGCCGCGTACCGTGACCCGTTTGCCGCCCTGGTCGAAGGCGACCGTGTTGTTTCCCTTGGTCACGTCCACGATGCCGGGAGCGCGGACCGAGGACAGCATGTAGAGCACCGGGTTGATCAGCCCGAGCGGGTGCCCGGCCCTCGCGTCGGCCAGGGCCACGATGCCCGCGAATTCCGGTGCCGCCTCGCTGGTGCCGCAGTTCAGCGACCAGCCTCCCGGCCCGCCGCCGTAGCTGCCGTACACGGTCACGACGCTGCTGCACGCGGCGTTCATGGAGATGTCCGGGACGCCCCTGGCGTTGCCGGTGACGGCGGCGTCGTTGTCCTGGTAGCGGGGGCGGGGGAAGAACTCCGACCGGCCGCCGCCGGCGGCGCTGGGGCTCGGCACCGGGCTGGCGACGTTCTTGTCGTAGGTGTCGTTCCACACCGCCGGCGAGTAGGCGTCGTGCGCCCCCGGGACGAATCCCGTGCCGCCGACGGCCGTGACCAGGGGGTCGCTGTCCGGCCAGGACGTCACCGGGCGGGTGTAGTAGGTCGTTCCGTCCCGCCGCATGTCGGTGGCGCCGTTGTCTCCGGAGGAGGCGAGGACGGTGACGTGGTCGCGGGCGGCGAGTTCGTAGGCGGAGCGGAGCGGGGCCAGCTGCCCGTAGCCCGTAAACGTTTCCTCGGTGGCGTCGAAGCTCTGGCTGATCACGTCGGCGAGGTGGTGCCTGATCACGTATTTCTCGGCCGCGACGATCTGCGGGAAGCCCTTGACGCCCTCGGTCTCCGACGCCGGCGTCTCCACCACCAGGATGTTCGCGCCGGGGGCGATGGCGTGCGCGTACTCCACGTCCAGCGTGGTCTCCTGGGCCCAGCTGGGCATGGGGCCGTCCGGGCGGTACTCCGGGATCCGGCCCGCGGGGGCGATGGCGCGCAGGGACGGCGGCGCGGGGAGGCGGAACCGGCGGTCGAAGGTGGCCAGGTCACGGGCGATGGTCGGCGACCCGTAGGGGTCGACCACCGCGATGGTGGCGCCCTTGCCGGTCGCCGGGCTCGCGGCCCCGGCCGGGGGCAGGTGGTAGGCGGCCCGGAGCTGCGCGGGCTGGTAGCAGGCGATGCCGTAGGTGCGCTCGCAGTACGCGGTGGACAGGGGATCCGGGGACGACGGGCCGCCCACGCGCACGACGCCGGGGCGGACGGTGACCCGCGCGGCGGACGCGGAGAGGGCGGCACCGGCCGGACGGCCGGGCCCGGCGCCCGGGGCGCTCCCGGCGGCAGCGGCGATCGCGGCCGCGCCGATGGCGCAGGCGGAGACGATCGCCTTTCGCATGCGGGCTCCAGGGATAGCTGCTGTCCAGTGCGGTCACCATCATAATCACAGAGAAGGCACCATCAGCGAACAGACGCCGGGGCCGGGTCAGGTGACCGGAACGGCGCCCCAGTCCTCCCCGGCCGCGCGGAAGTCGTAG
>Ga0131853_10012706_pt1 | contig 15433 bp, 9 predicted proteins | sample TergutLab28metaG_FD_92764 | JGI IMG/M metagenome (GOLD analysis project Ga0131853, IMG submission 92764) | Labiotermes labralis P1 segment gut microbial communities from Petit-Saut dam, French Guiana - Lab288 P1 (version 2) (version 2) | ecosystem: Host-associated > Arthropoda: Insects >...
GAACCACTAGTGGTTCAGCCTACACAACACAACAAGTACGCGCTAGCTCCTGAAGATGGACGTATTAACGTCTGAAACATGTTGAGCAATATATAATAAAGCAAGTGTCATCTAGTTGGTCAAACTTCATTCAAATTCATTAACAACTACAACACGAGTAATTATAATCTGCCTTTAAATTTATCTCATCATTGCTTGACGAACTACAATATGTGGAAAACTCATCGGCCCATTGCATTATTTCTTTATTCTGACAGCAAATCTTACGTTAAATTCATCGATCGGAGTGCTTCCGGCTGGTTACACTATGTTACATAATGTGCCCATGCTCTACTCTTTCTTCAGCCTCACCTCGTACCTCACAGACACAGCAGTCAATACTCAACCGTTTCCTCGTCCTCACAAAAACAAGACAAGCAAAGTATGTATAACGCAACTTTCAGGCGCGTTCATGCCAACATTTTTGCAGTGGAAAAGCAATGAATATTACACATTCTGATATTGCATTTTTACACTTAGGTATAATTTTGCAATGCGCATGTAACATACTGTAATCTGTGGCCTGCCCGGCTCTACACCACATTATCTCATAAAAGGCACGATTAAAAATTTTTGGGACATAAAATGTTTTTTTATTTTCTCTATAACTTTCGTCCGAAACATTTCTCATTCTAAGAATAATCGAGTGAGGTTCGACCAAAAATGTATTACGGTCCTCACGTAAAATACCTGTTATTTCTGCCACGTTTTAATGAAACTTTAATATTCTCGACGGGTTTTCGAAAAATACCCAAAATGTAATTTCATGAAAATCCGTCGGGTGGGAGCCGAGCACGCGAACAGATGGAAGGACGGACGGATATGACGAAGTTAATATTCGCCTTTCGCAATTTTTCGAACAGGACTGAAAATGGAGGAATGGAAAAATTGGCAGCAACGATGATACTCAGGTCACTCATCATTCGATGAGGGTAGAACGCCACAGCTTGACTCCGTTCCAACGGATTTTGATCATATTTAGTGCGGCATAAGTCACGTTCGTCCTCAAACTACTGCCACGATTTCAAGCTCTTACTTGTATTTTCTGAATTGTTACGGTTGCCACAGACAGACAGACAGACAGAGAGGCAGGCAGGCTGGCAGACAGGCTGCCACAGACAGACAGACAGACAGACAGACAGGCTGGCAGACAAACACAGAGAGAGTGTCTTTCATTATACTAATGCCCCATAATAACTTGGCAGAAGTAAAACAATTAGCTTAATACACCGTTATTAATGAAGTACAGCACATAAAACCAGGCTGCAATTTATATCGTTTTGGAAAGAAAATATAAAACATCTTAAACACTAAGTCCTAGACTACATATTGACAAAAATATAAAAACATTCAATAAAGAATTTAATTTTGTAATGTGATTTATAAAACGAAACCGGGCGAGTAAAGTTAACAGTCGATATCAGGCTTGCTATTATAAACTAGCTCATTCTGCATACGCGTGACGAATTCCGTATTTAAGCCTTGGGATATACAAAGTCTGTAGAGTGCAGAGAAGCGACAAGGTCAACTGAAAGCACACATAAAGAACAATTTCCATACTGCCGTCTGGTGCGTGTAAAACAAGCACAGTCGCCGTGGTGACAAGTTGACTTGTAGCTATATCCATGCAACAGAATTCCTATGTGTTCAAACAATATTTAATAACTAATAAACCCAAGAAAGTCTTCAAGTTCTGACACAACTGGTTATTCTTAGCTTGCTAATAGCACATTATTATGGCGTAACTGAGATCTAACCATCGCGGATGAGGAAGTTCTGTTTATATAATATGCTGATTGAATTGGTCCTAACCATAAGTTCACGCCCGTTGTCAAAAGCCCGCGAAGTATGTTCTACGTACGACACAGTTGATAGAAAAGCACGTAATTTCAACTTTCTGCGCGAATCGCATCGCTTCACAATGCTGAAAGACATCATTTCACAAGTATGATCCAAGTTAATTTCCACTACTTTCAAAACATGATACTGGGAGGGTGTTCTTGTTCATGAGATTCTCAACATCTCATCGCTACACACATAAAAAGTCGGTAAAATAACGTTATTAAACCACAGGACACAACACTCTATGAAGGTCACGATAGTCCCGTATTTTTCTTATTGCGAGCAATGACTTTTCACATTCCATACATGTTTTGTTATGGCGGTGACTTTGCAGTTTACTGTAACAAGCGGCAAATCTCTTATTGACTTCAGATTTGTAATGGATAACGTTGGCTAGAGGGACCGCCAAGAGAAGAAGGACGATTGTAAAATGAATGTGAAATTTGTAAAATTTAAAATTTCTATTCATCCCGAAATTTTAATGGAAGGCAATATTACATTGTGGGTCAAGAGGTGACAATTTATTCTTATGAAAAGATAAATGAAAATGAGTCTCTTACGCATGTTAACGTGGTAGTTATAGACCCCCCACCACCCCCTTCTTTTCGATATAAGGAAATAAGTATTAAAAACTGTAAAAATGCTATAAAGGTAGAGCGAATAGTAATTAATTTTCAGGCTGACATACAAAATACAAAAAATATGAAACTGCTCTTTGTTAATGACGTCTTTCATTCACTTTACTGAACCGTTTCGATTGAAATTTATATGTTGGTCACTTTATCAGTAATGAAATATGGAACACAGCAGAAATCAAAGCCCACTTTCTTGTAGTAGAGACCTGGGGTATTCATCTCCAGAAACATCTTTCGACGAATTGTTCTACTATCCAGAAGATAAATTCAGTAAGTTTTTGAAAAACTTTCATATATTTCTACCGGCTTATATGGCTTTACCTCTCAGAAAACAGTATTCCTCTTAATATTTCGACAAGTTTTTCTCGAAAATGTCACTTTCAGAAAAAGGCAAAGTAAGAAAGTTTTTAAGATTTCAGTTCACACCTTTGAAACAAGACCCTTAGATGAAACAGGTAGTTCTGAGATCGAAACAAGGATACTGTAAACTAAGAACATAGAGTATTATTTAAATTTTTGTATCATACATTATGATACAATTGTGCAACAAAAACCAACGGAATGCACACTTTTCAAATTAATGCTTTAATTCGATTTTTTACGTCTTCTACATGTTATGAACCTTACGGGTTCATCAACAGGAAGACAGTTTGAACCTGCTGTTTTTTATGGTACGTTTTCATGCATTTAAGTAAGCAATGTAGCAGGTGGAAGAGTGTGTTCAAACACCATAAAAAAACTGCGTTTACAACTGTCTTCCTGATGATGAACTGTTAAACTTAGAGCCATTGAATAACGTAAATAAACCAACAATCATTCGTTGCATCACGGTAGTGTTCAACCGCGCCATTATTGCTGAACATACTTACCGATCTATGTACTAGCAAACTGCTGTACCTGAAGCGTCGCTGGTAGAAGCTGTAAGTATCACAAAGGAGAAGTATAAATAACGCAGGCTGGCTGTCATCAACGACAGTGAACCTTACGTGTTTTTCCCTATGATCTTTCTGTGTTGCTTCTCACTTACATGGCGATCAGAAGAAGAAAATCACCCAGTTTAGTCGTGGTTCGCATTCAGTTCTCTATATAGCAGTTAAGTACAGGTTGACTTTACAAAAGGTCACAGGTTCATACCGTGACACTTAGATAATTCACTTACTCTACAGCCAGTAATCTGCGGGTGAGCTTGCTGTGTTCATATAGTCGCCCAATTCTTATGACATTCCCGGTACTATTCCAGACCAGTCTATTTGAAACTTATTGTAGACAGTGTAGCACTGAGACAGCTTTTTCCCAGGACTTTGGTTTTCCCCTTGTCACTATCATTCTACCAAATCCCGCAATCACATTCAATCGCTTATCATCGGTGATAACTGAATAACAGAGAGCGTCTTTAAATAAAACATTCATGTGGAAGTGAAAATCATTTATTTTGCACACTTTAGCTATTCTGACCACTGCATATGTCTGCCCTTATGGTACTGCTATCAATTCCCTAATTGTCATTGCATCATTTGTATGTGGGTCTGAAGGCGCGTCCGTATCCACGGCTATAAAGGGTGTCTTTTGTGTTGAAGTCCTTTCGAACGGAACGTGATCCAAAGAGATATTCTGATTGAAAATGGCGATTACTTTTCTTGGACACGATCCGATAAACCCTACATCTACGTGCAAGGATACATTAGACATTAACGTTTGAACTACTCTTGGATTTTTTCAGTAATAGCGTGACCCCAAGCTGATTGGATTTACTTTCCAGTTCTTCTTCATACTTAAGGTCTGACATGCTATGGGTAATTGTTACTTTTAGTACCCCTATTTGATGAATGTAACCCCTCTCCTTACACAGTTACAGAGTTTGTAAGCGTTCAGTCTCATATATGAAATTCTTTATATTTCAGTGGTATTCAAACTGTCTCTCGTGGAAACCTGGAGTTTCCAGCAAGATTTCTGGGTTATCAGCAAGCACTTTTCCTTATAATTAAATATATAAAATTATTCTAAATTTTGTAATTTCATTTTTACTTATCTTCCCATCTTACTCACGATCACTAAAAAGCAGAATCCAGGTTTTCTTAAATATGAGGAAATATTCTTTTTTTTCAACTAAAGCTTAATTTAAAATATTTTATTTCATTTTTACAACCGAAAAAGTACACTTTACCTTGCAGGGGTTGAGCGAAAAATCGGATTTAATCACTAGCGTTCCAAAGAGAGTTAAAAGTCTGAAAAATACTGTTGCATTTATCCACTTAACCATTATAACCAAGTAATTATTACAGGTAATGTAGAAACATAAGCAAAGTTGGACTCAAGCAATATTAATCATATATACGAGTGCCATTATTTCGTAATTATGGATTTCAGCCAAATATTCTTCCCGAAGAAGCAAACATTAAGCAGGGACATTGAATGTTTTGACCGCAAAAGTTACACGTTAATTTCTAATTCTGTAACAGTTTATTACCTCAGCACCGTCTGATGAGGAAGTTTTCCAACGCCAGCAACCGCACTAGAGTGACATCTGCCGATGCCTATTTGTCAGCTTCGAAATCTTGATCGGATGCTCTTCTTTAATCTTTCGGATCACATATATGCTGAAAATCAGAAACATAAATAGCATCATATCTAAAATCACCGTAAAAGCAAGGCAAGGGGCAATGAAAACAGTTAACATAAATATTGAGATTGTTTTTGAAAAAAATGGAGGGGGAAACAGTCTTAAACTAATAACTCTAATTTTTCTAATTTACGAGGCGTCATAAGAATAATAGTCATAGTAACAACTGTAACGAATTAGGTACATAATTCTGCATACGAGAGGGTTTACTGATTTGTATGTGTATTACAAGACCATGTACACACGTAACGCATATATCACACTGCTGTAGCTTGCACATACCAACACAGTTGGTAGATTTGTGTTCTTAAGTGTAGATCTAAACGTGGTTCTAAATACTACTGTTAAATTTTTAATATTCTTGAAGGAAGGTACTGGATTTGTGTGTATAAATTCTAACTACATTTCTCACATCCGCAAGCCACTAACTTTCGGCACTGAACTTTCGACGGCAATCTCACATACTTTCATGAGTAGCTGAAATATTTTCCCCACATCTCATCCCACAGAAGATGGCTGCCTTGAAAATCCACATATTGCATCTCGATATCCTAGGTGACTTTTTTTCGCACAAATGTTTACTTCCAAGCAAGTCAAATTAGTGCGGCTGTGGTGCAGCAAAAGTCAGTGAATCTGGTTCGAAATTATGCTATGTTACCGGCTGTTTTGAGGCTCTTCCATGTGATCCAGAACTGAATTCTGTCTCCATTCAAGTAACTATGTAGTATTTTTACAAGAAACTAAAATACAATCCTAGTTACTCTTATCAGTTAGGCTTGAAACAATAAACATATTTTTAAGCATCTCATTTTTAAATTATCAGAGGGTGAAGCAAAAGTTCACCTCAAATTGAGGAGCCCACCTCCAAAAATATTTCTGCTTATTCAACTGCCATAATAAGTAACATTACTAATAACACTGGATCTGGTAAGTCCAATAAATGCAACATCGTACGCTTCGAAAAAAAAATTCAGAATACTGCCCTGCTCTGATATCAGCTGAACCTCCTGCATCCGAGCTGTAACTGATAACAAAGGTTTCTCTTAGCAGAAGTGTCGGGGAGTGTTTGAGCGCAGTGGCTACTGGCACTACACCACATCCCCCAGTGTACCGCCACATCTACAATCCCTTCGCAGGTCTTCACTTCTTTCCTCCACCAGGCTACGCAGTCGTAAATGTCCATGACGTTGCAGTTCTACCTGCAAAGAATAAATTCACATTCGATTATCTAAATCTTGATAAATACAGGTAAAATGTCGTTTGTGCGAAATTGGCTGCCAGATGGGTTTTGAAACGTTCATAGCAACGGACTTTGTCTTGTAGGTATTTGGCATGCAGCAGGATATCCACCGTGTTGTGTTCGGGATGCATTCTGCACATGTATCTGCTGCCATTTCAGAAGTGAAAACAGTGAAATTTTAAGTTGCTAGTTACATGTTACACTTTCGGGAATATTTAGACCAGGGCTGGCTAAAATGCTCCCCTCGAGGAAAGTATTTGAGGCCCTCGGTCACCCGAATAGTTTCAGTAATACAATTTAATATAGCATAATTGGTCTACGGAACATAATTTGGCAACTTAGAAACTATAGCTCATCACTTCTAAGGCAGCACACAGTAAACCTATCATTAGTTGTGTGTTACCGAGTTTGGAACGGCTTACTACCTTGTCCTGCAAATCGTACTTTCAATGTAACGTGTTGTTGGCAAATAATGGAGATCTAGTCAGTTCAATCCCATCTTCTTCTATATGCATACACAGACGTGCGACCTCTAGGCGAGTCCTAAAAGAAACATTTGGCCCTCCTGTGGGTTGATGTTCACCAGACTGACTGAGACTGTCAATACCTTTCGCTGAAAACTAATTCTTGATCTGTCGGAAAGGAGAAAAAAATGTCTGAGTGAAAATTTGTATTATAAATTTGCTGTTTTTTCCTTCGCTGTGCATACTGAAGAATAGTCGTTCGATTCCCGGCAGGAGGAAGACTCTCCTGTCAAAAACCTCCAGACCGGCTATGGCTCGCATCCAACTTCATATTTCAGGGTCTAACGGAAGCTCTTTACCTTGGGGTAAAGTGGTCGAAGCATTTTATGCTTCCAGTGCTCCGAAGTTTTATAGCTGGTGCAGTGAGAATTTTACTTTTCACCTTATGATCAGTCAGTTTGAGTTCAAATATTTATCGTACTCTGTAATCTGAACGAAAGATAATGTTCTCATTTCTACAGTTTTCTTTGTGCATTTGCGAATAAAAGGAATCCTTTCGCAAAGAAAATAAGTTCGTAGGGTTCGTGAGATTGAATGATTTGAGATACTTATAATAAATTACATTTTGACTGTGTTTATTATTAAGAGAGACATTCGTATCTACGTAGCTGCAACCCATCTATTATAAACCTACCCATTCTAAAAGCATTCTGTTTAAACGCACATGACACCCACATCTGTGGACTCCCAGGAAGCCTCGGATAAACGTGTCCCTCGTCCCCAATTCAGATGACCATTATCTGCGTCGTGCGTTGTTAATTGTTACACTGCTATATCAAATGACGCATTTTAAAAAGTAAAAAAAAAGGGTCATATACTGAATACTGCTTTGAAATGTTCTGAGGATAGAGTATAAGAACAGGCTCGAAGAGAGTTCTGAACAACCTCCTTCATCTTAGGTCTGTTGCGCCATCGAATTCTTTGACAGAGACCAGATCTTTCTAATGGACCCAGCAGATCAGGGTTTCTCTCTTTCAGTTCCATCTGAAGACTAAAGAGATCCAGGGGTTTCGGAAACTTTGTGGCTATGAAGAGCATAAACACAAAGTACTTTACAAAGAAATCAGATATCATTTATTGCACAAAATGCGGTAATAAGTAAGTTACGTTGCAGAAATCACGGTGCGAACGAATCGATATTTTCGCACCCGTCCAGAGGGGCTCTGGAGTCCACGTGGCCTCCTGCACATTGGGTACCTGGTCTTTCCCGGGCGTAAAGCGGCCGAGGCGTGGCGTTAGCCACCAACCCCCATCTAACGCCGAGGTTAAAGAAAAAGTAGAGCTATACCTCTACTCCTCCTCTGGACCTACGTGGCCTGTTACAGAGCAAACTCTAACTTTATGTTACAGAAATAACTTCACTTATTACTATACTATGATTATTATTATTATTATCATCATCATCATAATCATCATTAACATCATCTTCATCATCTATGTGTCAGTTCTTCATTGGTCCACCGGATACTGGTTATAAGTCTCCATAGTTGCCGGTGTACTTCGTCGTCGGATGTTAGACCTCTTAACTCCCTCTTCCCTCTTTACGTCGAGTCTTCCTCGTCGTCATCTTCTTCCCGGTGAATAGGTCAATATGCGCTTAAGCCACCTTAATCTCCATGCCTACTACGTGTCCATAACATTTCAACGTATTTTCCAGTCTTTCCAAAATTATTGTTGTACCCCTATCTGTTCTTTGACGAGTGCAGCGCCTTGCAGCTTTTCTTCAAAAATCCCAATTCTGCAAACTATTTCTTTCCGGCTTGTTATCCATTGCCCAAATTTCCCAACCGTAACTTAAAATGCTTTCTATCAATGTATAAAATATTATTTTCTTTGTATTTACCGAAATATATTTACTCGAATACAGACTATTTAGTGCTTTTGTTGCTTTCATGGCTTTCTCAGTACTGTTTGACACTTCTTCGTTGCATTTTCCAGAGTTCGTAAAGATAGATTCTAAGTACTTAAATGACCTAGTTCCCTTAATTTCAGTGTTATGCTAGCTTTATATTCTGCATGTCACTTCCTATATTTAATACTGTGTTTTAAGACCATTAATCTCTAATCCCAAACTCTAATATTCTTCTATTAATTTTTGTCATATATTCTTCATCATTATTGTTATATTAGCCCTGGTTGGAATTTATTTCTGTAACATAGCCTTATTTATTACCACATTTTATACAAAAAAAATTATATTTCATTTCATTTTATAATACTTTATATTGATAATTTCCTCCCGCGTATTCCGCAGACGGATGTGTTACCTTAAGATGGCCAAGTTGGCCGAAACATGTTGCCAAACTCATTAAATTTCTGAAAGAAATAAAAACAATTTGTGACAGACGAATCTTTACTTTACACTTGATATATTATCACAATGGAGTGTTAAAATAAATAGTTTTGCTAAGATTTATTCGTTTTTTTAAGTTATTTTCTTCTGAATTTAAATTTTGTTTGGGTTTAAATGACGTGAGAATTTCGGTAATTTTAATTCGACGCCTGCATCTCACATTTATGCATGAAGCACCTCTTAATAAGTAGCACTCATGACATATTTTATAGCTCTGTGGCAGTTTAAACGTCGAAAGACAGAGTAAATAACATAAGAATATAAGGCAAATATGTTATATATATATATATATATATAACATGACTGTATAGGGTTTCATTTAAGTATGTATTTTTGCTACATCATTTTTTAAACTATTTATATTTAATTTCCTTACTGTGTTATTCTGGATATCGTAGTCGGTATAGGCTATGGGACTGACTGTCCTTCTTTCTATTACCGGCAAGATCAAACAAATTTTCTCGTCTTCGAAACGTCCAGACTGGTCCTGACGTTCATCCAGCCACCGTTTAATGGGCACCAGAGTTTTCCTCCCGGGGGTAAAACCGGCCGTGAGGTAAGGCTGACCATAAACACTTGTCTAGTGCCGAGGATAAGCAGAAATAAAACTGTTCGTCTGTTTTGCCTTTATGCCCTCATGGGATGTACATAATCTTTACCTTGTACCACACTAACCTGACAATTGTTACAAAAAAACTGAAGACAGAAAATTTCCATATATTAATATTCAGGTTTATTGGATGACGAATAGAAGTAACTACAACTACCTCAAAAATTCTTCAGTCTTGTTTTTGGCGATATTGCTCAGATTACAGAGTTTATCAGAGTTAATTTTTTATACAGAAAAACACAAAATCGCAAAAACACTGTAGAAGAAAGGACGTAGTTACTTGCAATGTCTAAGAGATGGGCGTTAAGGCTCGCATGATTTCAACGTGTACATTCCTTCACCTATTACAGAGGGTAACAGATGACGTTAACGCTTCAAACAATGCTGGTTAATATACACTGAACCTACCATAACATTAAAAACTCTGCATTAACCAAAAGAATTTATTTATATATTTCTTACTATTCGCAGGCACACGGTGGTTCAATTGGTTGAGACGCCGCGCTACAAGCCGGATCGTCGCGGGTTTGATTCCCAAAGATACCACTTGAATTTTCATTGACATAAAACTTCCGGCCTAACTATGGTCCTTGGATCAACACAGCGTCTAGCACAAATCAGTACCAGGTATATTTCCTGGCGGGTAAAAGCCGTCGGCGCGTAGGGCTGACAAACTTACAACTTTATGTGCCGATTGTCTGAAATCTGGGATCCTCTGCGTCCTGGAACGTTCAGGCCTGTCCAGGCCTGTATGTATTTCGTATAATTCTTAATACAAACATTAGTAATTTTCATAAATATCATTAAGAATTTGGCGAGTAGTTCCGAACAACTGAAAAACGGCGTTATGCCTCCGAGCCATAATTTTTTATATAACAGTCTTCATGTTGAATTTTCAAACGACCTTTCAGTATGTTAAAACCCTTTAAATCCGGGTTCGAAGAATCAAAGAAGCTAGGTCGCCACGACTCCTACGGATTTCGCAATGGTGCACAGTATTTTATATAATGTTTATTCAGATTTTCTTTGTTTACTTATTTTGAACATTTTAGCTTGGCAACGACTGTGCCATAGACATGCGCATTTGCTTCACGAAATAATGTGAACGTCCAAGTTCTTTTGAGTGGTCTTTGTGGTCGCTTGATATACAGTGAACTACTGGTAGACATTTGGCCTTCAAGCAATTTCGTGGCACGAAGATCGGTTTATTGTGCTGTGTACAAGACATAAAGCAATCCTCAGAGATATAACCTACCTACCCTGATGGCAATAAATTTAATAGCTCCTGAATTTTTGAGCCGGATCCTAGTCAAATCCTCGCCTTAGCCCTCTCCACGAATTGTGCCCGCTGCCGGAAAGTCAATGACTACTACACCGTTACGTCATGCACGAGGTGTTGTCAGGAATTCCTTCAGGCTTCCACGGTCATGCCGCAATGTTAATTGTTTCATAATAACAATCTGACAGAAACAGCTAAATAAAATGTCGCTTCACACAAGAACTCTCTTCCGGCAGCAATTTAACTCCATTAGCAGCAAAGAATATCATAGAATCTGATATCGTTTACTTGGTCAGGAAATTTTTGCGAGGACCCAAAAGTTTATTAGCGTGTTCGCAAAAGTCTAATTTCGGACAGTCTCCTGGTCCAACTAAACCTAGTCAAATAACTTCACAAACTATGTCTTGAATATCCACTTTAATAGCATCATCCAATTTAATGCAACATTTCTGGCGTGGTATATATATATATACAGTTGCTAACGGGAACTTTGCTGGAAAAACTGAAATATATATATATATATATATTTCAGTTTTTCCAGCAAAAATTCTGTACGCATTTCCCACGACCCTGTCTAGGTCTATAGAGGTGTAGTATTCACAGGGATTTCCCCGGAACTCAAAGTTCCCGTAAGCAACTGTCTGAGGTTCAGTAAGCAAATTTATTTTACAATATAATTCTGATAATTTTTAACTGTATTATTTATCTTCCTCCACATAACTGCGCACAATTTGGTCTGGGTTTACTGACAATGTAAGTCTCCAGCAATATTTTTTTTCACAAATATCCGTAACTTTATTAAATTCCAAAAAATAAAAATAAACTTCCTAGGCCATGTGTACCTTGTTATTTTATTGTACATTATATTTTCTGTCACGGGTTTCTGAATTATTTGAGTCATGATCAGGGAGCTGCAGTTCCATGGATTGTAGCTCCCTGATAAACGGGTCAAACAGAGCCCAAACACATCAAAGGAAATGTAACGTACAGTAAAATAATGATTGTGTGTGTGTGTGTGTTTGTTTGTGTGTGTGTATGAGTGTATATAGTCTAAGAGATATGTTTTGTTGGAATTGAATAAACGGTGAAGTAAAATACTCAGAAGATGCAAAATACTGAGAACCGTGACTCATTGATTCTTTAAATAAGAGTTTTTTTAACCTTCGCTTCATCGTAACACAAAGTATTACACTTATCCTTCAAAGGGGCCCCTAAAAAAATTAGATTTTCGCATTTTCCATATATATATATATAAAGCAGTCCCATTACAGGCCTGGATAGGCCCAGAGGGTTCTAGGAAGTTAGGTTTCCCAGATTTCATGACAACGGCACAGGATGGTGGTAGGTTGTCAGCCTTGCGCACCGGCCGCCTTTACCCCCAGGAAATGCTCCTGGTACTCATTTATGTTACAGGCTGAGTCGACCCCATAGTGCGATCGGAGGGATTTTATGTCAATAAAAGATCCACTGACACCAGCTGGGATCGAACCAGCGACCTTCCGATTCGTAGCACAGCACCTTAACCACTGTGCTACCGCGGTCCCCATATATATATATATATATATATATATATACATACATATATAAAAACTTCAAGACCCGTGCTACATAGACCCTGAATTTCCAAGTTCCAAATTTCATATAATTTTTTCACTGTTTATGCCGTGTCAATGGATTATATTTCGAAGCCCTTCATGACGTTCAGTACGTGATACATTATTAAAATAAGAAGTGAGCAGCTACTCTTCCAGTTTTGTAACTGGAGGATCACCCTCTGTCAGCTATTCTGAAAAGATAAATCAGTGTATTTGTTGCTGACATCTGTATCCAGTGGCAGTTTCCTCCATCTGCAACTTCAGGTCGGGTCTGGGCTTGGTTACATAAGTGTGGAGAATTTATGTGTGCGTTTTTCGGTAGATTGTTTTCCGTGTGTTCAAAATCAAATCATATTTTATGCACAATAAACACTGATTATTCTTAAAAACATTTGTAACTGTTTCGTCTTCCTAACTGACACGGACTCTTTTACCGGTGATGTAAAATTAGCAGTTTTGTATATGATTTAGAAGAGTCGTCTTCTGGTTCTTAATATCTCCAGAACGCTTTCGGGTAAATATGAATTTTCGCTAACATTTCTAAATTAAACTTTAATTTGCATGCAAAAATTAAGTTACAGCTAATTGTATTTTAAAAAATGAAATATCTTGATACAGGTACGAAGAATATAATTTTATTTTTTTTTCGCAATACACAGTTAAAGTAAACCGAGCGCCAACTGTGCATGAAGAACAAAGTAACTTAATTTCTGGTGCGTCAAAATAAAACCCCCAGACACTTTACAGACTCCAACTGTGTCGAAAGCTTAGTTGTCAATATGTAATATAATTTCTTTCCGAAATTGTCGCTCACTATGCCCTCTGAGGTTCAACTGAAATTTAAGACTGAGTTAACTACATTTAAACATTATAGTCACGTAAATTTCCTCTATTCACGACAAATAATTTGGCGAATTAAACAAGAGTGGACAGAGAAAATAAACTGTTGTACTGCGGTAAACTGAATTCCATCATTTGAATGCTGATTACTTTAATTATTTTTAATTTTAACAATATCTACGTATATAATGAGTTACAACAATTAAAAATACCAATTTTCAACTTCACCGTTACTCTTATACAAATATTTTGGGAGTTTGATATGTAGTAATTATACTGACCCAGGTCTTCAGTTAACGGGTCGGTGCGTGTGTTCGTGCGGACGGTAGGTTGTTTCGTTCTGCCGCATTTCCTTGAAAATTGCAGATATATAAAAAGCCAAAAGGCCTTAGATGAGACTATTGAGGAAACCGCTACACTTTGAGTTGGTGTTACTATAATCTCAGTTGTCTTGTCACTTGTTTTTTTTTTAAAAGTCCTACATTTTACTCATGAATTTCACCTATAGAAATCAGTACCGTGACCTGGTAACTTAAAGTACATCGTATTCATTCCCATATAGGGAAAAGAAGTTCCACTCTTCTCCATGAATCCTGCCAGGGCAAGATGATTTTCTCTTTTCCAGTGCGTCAAGACCAACCCTGAGGGCCACAAAGCCTGCTATCGAAAAGGTACCGGTGTCTCACTTGGAGGAGTGAGGTTGATCTCCTGCCTCCACTTAGTAGTGAGGTTAAAAATGTATGAAACTGTATTTCGAACCCCCATGCGTCTTGGTGGATTGGTGTTTAATTAAGCACAGGCGCAAATTCGCCTTTGCCGTAAATTTTACTTTCTCAGCTTTGGATCTACTGCCCTTCAGCGAAGGAAATGGCTGCATGCTGAGAAACATAGATTTGGATTCCTCTAGTAAGTAGTATTTTATATTACAGTAGAAAGAAGCTACATGTAATATTAGACCTAAATTACAATTCAACACACTAAGCCCTCGAATTAAAGTAGTTTAACGGACTGAATAAATAACACGTGCTGTCCTCTGGGGCCGACAGTTCTGCTGACTGTGTTTTGCGCATGCGCTGACATGCTGTGTGTGCACTTGGACCTCTCCCGTGTCGCCCGCTTGCATCCAATCACGTTAATGCAGCCAGGAGAATTTGGATTGAAAACACATGTGCCTTTGTAGGACAGTTTTTGTGCTAGAAGTCAATAAAGCAAGCAAACATGGCTTTTGAACATGGTTAAGGAAAAATAAATAAAGAAAATTTAGCTGTTAAACGAAGTATTGGGTTTATGCAGCAGCTGAAATAGTGTTTGTGTTGCCCGCGCTTGTGTGAAAATGATATATAACCCGGGCATTTATACCGTGAATCGTCTTCCGAACGGATATCAAGCATTTACTAATAATTATTCTTTTACGAGTCGATTAAATCGATGGATTACTGCACAGTTTTTTTTTTTGCGTAAAGAGCGCCATAAAAATCTGCATCATACATTACGTTTTCTATTTCAGCAGTCTTTGGTCGAAATGTGGTAGGCAAGAAAATAATATTTATGCATGCATCTAGAAGCAGTTTTAGAGCTTCTGTCTGCTGTAGCAATGTACCTGATACATTGACCCTAGAGCTCAATGGATGAACAAATTCATTATCGAAAACACTAAAGTCCAAATTACTACATAAAATATCAGTTACACAAAAACACTTCAATGTTAATAAAATCCAACCAGATGCAACAGCATGCAGATATTTATTTACTGCAAAGTCACTCTACATGTTTCGGGTGTCACAGCACCCATCATCAGGAGTACTAAAAACTGTAACCACAGCCTCCGGTACAGGTCATAATACTGGTACAGCTAC
>Ga0131853_10012708_pt1 | contig 15432 bp, 6 predicted proteins | sample TergutLab28metaG_FD_92764 | JGI IMG/M metagenome (GOLD analysis project Ga0131853, IMG submission 92764) | Labiotermes labralis P1 segment gut microbial communities from Petit-Saut dam, French Guiana - Lab288 P1 (version 2) (version 2) | ecosystem: Host-associated > Arthropoda: Insects >...
ATGCCCGGAGCCATTTGGCCGATTGCAAAGGTTAGAACTTCGCCGTCCAGAGTAAGTGTTACCTCTGAAGTTACATTGTTCCACTCAACTTCTGCGCCGAGGGCGTAGGCCATGAAGCGAATCGGCAACAATGTGCGATCATTTTGTATAACAGGAAGAACGTCCATAGTCTGTGTAGGCGCGTTTCCTGCGAGGTCAGTAACAACATATGAATCGAGCGCTACGCTGATTCGCCTGAGCGTGTTTACATGAGCTATGGCAAAAGTGCCTGTCATGTTAGTATCAAGTTCAAAGCGAGAACCCCGGCTAAAGCTGCCGCCTAAATTGCGCTCATTATGTACGCCGGTAATTCGCGCGCGGTTCATGTTCGTAGGGATTCGGCTTTCAAGATTCGCGGTAATCGTGTACGAATTTTGGAATCTTGCAACAACATTGTTTCTCGCTATAAACTCAAACTCTCCTGCCACTAATGCACCGCTGTCCTCGACATATACGATACTGATTACAAACTCGCCATTCGTTAAACCTCTTGAGTGGAACTCGTTCAAGAATGAAGTAGGCAGCAGAACTTCAAAGATACCGTTTGCCGAGCGTACAACTAAAGGAGCATTGGCCTGAACCAAAGCCGCAAGCGATGAACCTTGGAGCGCAAGCTCGTTATTAGCAGCAACGCTCATGATAACTGCAGGCGTGCCTGCAACATCTGCCGCAGCAAGTGTTGTAATTTGATTTTGGATATTTGTATGGTTTTGCCTTGCAGGCGATGCTGCTTGATTTTGCTGCGCCGGAGCTGATGGACTCCAGTTACCCGTGCCAACTGACGGAGGACCAGGGTCAGGCTCTGCTGGTGGAGCAGTTATAGTAAGCGTCAGCGATGAACTAAGCCCGGAATTAGTGAAATTGCCCGAACCGATAGCTCTAACTTGTACAGTATGCGTTCCTGCGGCAAGCCCTAATGTCGCAAGGTTAAACGATGTAGCAGGTGCATTTACAACTGCTACTCGCGAGCCGTTTATATAAACATGATAAGCGGCTGCATTATTAACAGCGTTCCAGCTCAATACCCTGTCCGAGATGTTAAGGCCGGTTGGAGCAGGGAGCGGTTGAGTTGGCTGAGTAACATTCGCCGGGGTGAATGTGTGGACGACTACGAGGTCAGCCACCGCACCGGCCGGCATGGTGAAAGTGAAGGTAAGTTCCGTCGACAATGCATCGCCGGATACAACTGCAAAACTATGTACAGGCTCAATCTCAACGCCTGTTGCGCTGGTGAGGGCTATCGTATTTGTACCTGTTGCAGCAGTTGTGCCTGTAAGGTCTACTGTTACGGTAACCTCTTCGCCTTCGGCTGCGGAATCAGTAGGTATTACTGTTCCGGTGGCAAGTATGCCGTTTCGTGTTACGTTGTTTGTTGTGAAGCCTATTGGGAATAAAAACGCAGGGTTTACAATAAAGCTCACAGTAAATGATTGTGTGTCTATTGTTATTGTCGCGGTATAAGTACCTACCGGTAAACCGGTCGCTGCTCTAACGGCAAATATTTCATAATCACCAACGCCTATGCTGTCTATTACAGCGTGAGATAGAACAAATGCGTCTATATCGCCCGTAATAGATACTGTCAACGCGCCGGTTTCTTGGTTACCGATATTTACTACAGGTATATGGAAAGCCTGTTGTTCGCTATATCCGTAAGCTGCTGACGATAAGTTGACATTTTCACTTACCATAAGCAATATACCTTGAACCGCTTCGGGAGTATCATCAACAACTGTTACTATTGCGCTGGCAAACACGCTAGAGTCCGATAACGATGTGGCAGTAACAATAATTTCAGTTCCGGGAGGGACGCCGGAATCCACAACTAATAAGCCTGTTGTAGTTATTACAGCGTTTGTAGCATCCTCTATACTCCAGCTTACTCCCTGACTCGGGTTATTTGTTCCAAGCACGGCTGCGCCAAACTGCTGCACTGCGCCGGCCTGAACTTCTATTGCCGCAGGTGAAATGATGATGTCCGTTATTTGCGGCGTAATTCTTTCAAAGTTTGCAAAAAGCACAACTTCATTAGCCGGCATGTCAAACACTAAAGGATTAGCAGTATCGTCTAAAAGTGTAATTGCTGTAATTGCAGCTTGCCAATGTGAAAATACATAACCGTCAGTTGCCGTAGCAAGCACACTTACTGTTTCGCCTTCTTCAAACATTCCGCTGACGTTTTCTGTGAAGCCGCCGCTGTTAGCTAAAACCGTCAACGGGAAGCTGCGAATATCAAATACATGAACCCAATTAGCAACAATAGTCACAGGTCCATCCGGCATCATAAAGCTTGCTGTTTCGCCAGCTGTTGCAAGTGCGGTTGATACGCTTGTGTTCGGCTCGTTTGTAACTGTCCAGCCGTCAAAAATGTAATCTTGTCTTGTTCCGGCGTTGATGTTTACTATATCGCCGAAATAGTGGCTGCCTGAAGCAGTTTGACCTACAACGTACGTTGAGGTTACGAGTGCAGGATTGTTCTCAATCGTTAATGTATGATCCGCACCTTCATTGAGTGGGTCGAAAGTCATTACGAAAGTGATATTCCAGTTGCCTGAACCGCCGGCAGGGTCGCCGTGGTTAGCGGTAATGCTCGTAAGGCCGTTTTGACCGGCAACAGGAAGACCATAGATATTGTTTACAAACTCTGCAAACGCTCCGCCTTGTGGCGTGAATATGAGGTTCTGATTACGCGGATGCATGTTCATGCAAAGAACCAACTCAGCAATATATGTTCTGCCCGGGATAGAGCCGAACTCGTAGCCGTTAGGCAAACGGTTCGCAACTATTCTTGATGTGTGATACCAATCTATTCTTGTATGAGTTGTGGCATTATTGTACGCTAAGCCTGCCCAATTAGTTTCAAAAATGAAATATGGACGATCCAACGGATTCGGAGTGTATGGGAAAGGAACAGTTGCTGCCTCTCTGGCAGTTCCCGTTGCATCTCTGTTTACAATTGGCCCATCAAGTGCGCGAGTGGCGCAGAAAGTCAAATTATACGCAACTCCGCCAAGCGCAGGCGCGTCAAACGTACCCCATCTGAACGACGGAACAACTCCATCAGTACCAACAGTACCCAATGGTATACGAACGCCTTCCGTTCCGCCGTTTATTTGGACACTAAAGCTTCTGTATGCGTTATGGAATGGGTCAGCATCGCCGAGTGGAGATGTAACTGTAGCGGTTACTACGGCGCTAAAGCCGGCGGCTCTCCAAGGCATGATATGGCCTGTTTCGCTGGTCGGGAACAACTCGACTGTTCCGTCAGCTCTTGTTTGGATAAACCCATTCGCGCCCGGCTCGACAAACCTTACAGGAACAGAGCCAATGCCATTGGCAGTATCCGCTATACTAAGCAACTGCGCATGTGTTGCATCAGAAGGTATATTTTGAATCGTATACGTTACGGTTCTGCCGTAACCTTCCCAGCCTGTGAGCGGGTTGTTCCACGGCTGCCAATTTGGCCCGTCAACAAAGTCAAACATGTTAAGAGTGATTGTAGCACCCGGAGTTGAACGTGCAAAACCAAGTCCTAAATAGTCAATGCTAAACCGGCGCATAACCTCGCCATTGGCTGAAAGGACTACGATGAAAATTCCGCCAGCCACATAATCAGCGTCATCTAACTCGGCAAGATTATGGAAGTCGTCTATTGTATCAACCGTTGTACCGGCAGGGAAAATCTTAAAAGTCCCGTCACGCATAGCGTTAAGCCCTGCTCTCAGCTCGCCGATTGTAAGAACGTCAACAGCGATTGCGATTGAACCCGGCGCAACAAGCGCATCGTCATTATTAACCATGAACTCGCCGCCCGGTGACTCAAGTGCTGCGATATTATCGAGCTGCGGCACGCTTGTATTGTCAACAACGTAGGTTATGCCATTGCCCATGATAACGAACATGCGGAAATTCGGATTTTCCATAGTCTCTCTTGACAAATCTATGAAGTTCGGATTACGAACAGGAAGATAGTTAAATCTGGTCGTGAAAGGTCCTGAGAAGACGATGTCAGGCACAGTTGTCCAAGCGATATAGCCATTTGGACGCGGCCTTGGAGTTGAGTCAATAACGATTTGCTCGCCATCAACTGCTAGGCGGAAAATGTTTTCGTCAGTCTCTACTAAATCCGCATGGACGCGGTTTGGCAAAGTATTTTCAGTCGCTGAAAGCGGCTCGATACCCGGTTTAACAACGTATAAAACCGTGCCGGTGTATCTGAGAACATCCATAAAGTTTGACATAGGAATTTCGCGGTAAACGCGTGAGTTATCTATGTATGGATTGTTCGCCCAAGGTTCATAAACGATAAGATATTCAACGTTATTTCTCCAAACAACGCCTAAAATAGCGATTAAGTGGCCGGTTGTCGTTCCATCCGTACGCGGAAGGAAGTTAGGAGCAGAAGGGGAGGCAGAAAATCTAACAGATGCACCTAGTGCGTGGCCTGAAAGAAGGTGACGCTTGATCGTTTCACTTGCCAAATGGCCATCCAGCCTGTCATAATGCTCAACATGAGCACGAAGGCCGTATGTGCCTGCGATACCAACCGTAAATTGCCAGTTACCATAGCCGTTAAACTCATGGTCGAAAACGCGCATCGAGAACTCCTCGATAAGCATAGGCGCTTCATTGCGCCCTTCCAGTTCCCAGAAGCCGTTTATAAGCATACCAATAGTGGTTGGACTACAAATAACGCCGCCTTCAATCGGACCTCGGGCTTGTTGAGAATGCATTGGGAAACCTTGCAGGTAAATTCCTGTGCCTACGCCCGGTGATATCACAGTAGCATTATCGTTCGGATGACGATTGCCCCTCCAATCAGGCGATCTGTCAAGCTCGATTGGGCGTGTGCGAAGATATGCATCAATCGACGCTAAATCAGGGAATCTAGCCGTGTTACCGCCCGGGACTACTTGTCCGCCCGGCAATGTTCTCGCCGGAAACTCCATTTGTGGGAAATCTTTGTTTTGCACATCACGCTCAGTAAAAGTATTTCTCGTTGAGCCGTGAACATGACGAACAACCGGAGAATCCATACTTGTATCGTTTCTATGTAATGTTACGCGAAGCTGGACTACGTTTGCCATGAACGCCGGATTGTATGTCCCGCCGGGAGTTGCGCCGATGCGTATAGTGCCAACTGCCATGTTGGCCTGTTGAGTTGTTACATTCGCCGGAACAGGCGTTGAAGTAGTATGTCGTATGCCCTGTTGCCAAGTTTGCGTAAATGGACTCCATCGGCCGAAAGTTAAGAATCCGGCAGTCCTGTTTAAACCACTTATTTGAGTGGTTGCCAAATGACCAGGAATAGGATTGGGCGGAGTGACAACATTCCATCTGATATTATCCATATCGCCGTTCGGAGCGTAACCTGTTCTCGCGGAAACCTCAATCCATGTGCCGTTAGGCGTGTCCGCGCCCCAGCTCATGTTGAGATTGTTAAAAGTATGGTCCACGAGAAATGGCAATGTTTCGTAAACTGCAGTAGTAGTACCCGGTGCAAGCATAAGCGCGCCGCGCTCATCTCTTTGATAAGCTGCGCCGCTAACAGTCGGGTCAGATGCGAAACCTATATTCGCGTCGATTATTATGCCCTCATTAATTGTTGTAAGGGCATTTGTGCTGGTAGCGCTTTGCGCCCCGCTCCATTCCGCAGCAGAAGAAATCGCAAATTGCGTGCCCCATGTGCGAACATTAGCCGAAGAAAACGCGCTAATCGGCGCGGCTTCAACCGGTAAATGCCCCATAGGAACAACCGGGAAAACCAACGCAAAAACTAAAAATAATGCTATAAAGCTTTGTAAAGACTTCTTCATTGATGTAACTCCTCCTTTTAGTAAGAAATACTTGAATGCATCAGTCTTGATTATAGTCGTTTAACCTGAAAACCATTTCGTTCTTGCATGTATTTTAGTCCTGGTACTTCGTCATGAAAAACCTTCCATAGCTTTTGGTTATACGCGGGTTTCCGCTTCTCACCTCAGGCAAAAGTCCCACACTACCAAAAGCATTGGTACGTTTTCCAAGTTAAACGACTATAGTTTTATATTCAACCCTCCCTACTGTGAAAAATTGTATGTAATTTTATTAGCGACATAAAGATTATTTGACAAAAATGAATAGGTGTGAAAAATTGTACATTTGAATAGCGAATCTATTATTCCGTACAGTATATCATGGAGAATATTAGTTGGCAATGTATGGCAGAGCGTGTCTAAGCTTTTTGTCGAAAGTTTGTGCTGGACTGCTAATGGGCAAATTTTACATAAAAGTACGGATAAATAGGCGTTTATTGACGAATCCGACAAAAAAAGTTTTTCGGCGCGCTACGAAAGCATGGCTATATTTGTCGAGATTTTTATGTTTGTGTTGAAAATAAAACTACTTGGTATAGGTGCTTTGCGCCATTGCCCTTAATTGTATAATGAGGCATTGAAAAGGAAATGTTAAAAGAATGAACCAAAGGTCGGGTATTATGTTATACTATGTACACATAAAAGGAACGTGAAGCGTTTCTTGCGATGAGTGTAACGAGATCTTTTGAAAAAGTGTTTTTCTTTTTTAAAAGTCGAGCAAAAAGTGAAAATTATGTTACAATATGCACATAACAAAGAACGCTTTAGCGTTCTTTCCTAAATTGTGCAGTGAGATCTTTTGAAAAAGTGTTTTTCTTTTTTAAAAGTCGAGCAAAAAGTGAAAATTATGTTACAATATCTACATAAAATACTCACAAAAATAAAAATCTAGGAGCAAAATCATGTTTAGTTCAATCTTCGGCAAAAACCTCGCAATCTACCTATGTATAATCATAATAAGCTTCACCGCCTTAGGCACATCGCTTGCTACCATTTACCGCTCATACTTTATCGAGCGGCAGGAGGGGACGCTTACTCAACGCAGCGCGATATTGGCTGAGTGGTTTTTTGAGCGCGAGCTTTTGTGGCCTTTTAACTTGGCTCAAATTATTCATTATCAGGAACTTATTGATGTTGAGGCAAGGAACTTGAGGGAGTATCTTGGATACACTTTTTTGATTGTTGATAGGGATTTTCGGGTTGTTAGTATGTCTGAGGGCGTGCCTTTTAGTGGGCATGTGGGCTTTGATGCGCCGGTTTTGATTCCTGTTCAAAGTGTGCCGGGGCTGGAGTTGGTTATGGACGGGGAAACAGTTTCTGTCGATGGGACGCTTGGCGGTTTTTTCAACGAGGCAATGCTGACAATCGCCCATCCTATCGGCAATGAGGAGATTGTTATCGGCGCGATTTTGATGTCAACATCTATGCAGAGCGTGAATGAAAACATTTCGGAAGTTGTGCGCATTACGATAAGAAGCATCGTGTTTTCGTGTATTGCTGCGATTATTATGATTTACTTCTCGTCCAGGCATATGACAAAGTCACTTAAACAGATGAACGAGGCCGCGAAAGTCATAGCCAGCGGCGACTTTGAGAAGCGCATAGAGGTAAAGTCGCTGGACGAAATAGGGCAGCTTGCTGAGAGCTTTAACAACATGGCCGAAGGGCTGAACATGCAAGAAGCCGGGCGGCGCGAGTTTGTCGCGAATATTTCGCATGATTTGCGCTCGCCCTTGACGTCGATTATCGGCTTTTTGGAGGCGATGAAGGACGGCACAATACCCGAGGAGCGCAGGGATTATTATTTGAACATCGTTTTGACGGAATGTAAACGGCTCGCAAAGATTGCGAACGATTTATTAGACATTTCAAAGATTGACCTTACGGGCGCGCTTGAGATTATGCGTGAGGATTTTGAGCTTAATAAACTGGTTCGCGACACCATGATTCAGTTTGAAAACCGCATCAGGCAAAAGGCGATTGAGGCGGATATTTCGTTTGCGGAAGAGATAACCGTTGTTAGCTGCGACTATGAAAAAATTCAGCGAGTGCTTCATAATTTGCTGGACAACGCGATAAAATTCACCCCTGACGGTGGCCGCGTGTGCATAGAAACAACGATTAAGGATAAAAAAGCACTTATAAGCGTGCGCGATAGCGGGCGTGGGCTTTCAGATGAGGAGCGCAGGCATATTTTCGACAGATTCTATAAGTCAGACTCCTCAAGAGGCATAGACAAAACCGGGTCAGGGCTCGGGCTGGCGATAGTTTGGGAGTTCATCAAAGCACATGATGAAAAAATTAGTGTCGAATCGGCCGAAGGGGTGGGCTGCAATTTCATGTTTAGCTTGAAGCTTGCAGTTGATGAGAAAGGGCGACGCGTGGGATGAGAAGATTTTTAATGGGGCTTGTTGTAATTTTCGCGCTCGTGGGATGTACTCATGCGGCTTACGTTGAAGAACACGAAATCGAAGAAGCCGCTGATAGGCCGGCATTTTGGATAGCTCCACAGATAAGCGCCTTGCCGCCACTAGACAGTTGGCCTGGGGATGGATATTGGTTTAGTGCACGCGAGCTGCCGGTTTACCCGATGAATGAGCTGATTTTTAACGAACTGGAAAACTCCGGACGCTGGTATGTTCGGCCTGCGCCCTTTGAAAACCAAAGAATGCGCAGCCTGAGCCAAGACGATCTAAACGCAGTATTTCCAACGCTTGAGCTGGATGGAGTTCGGAGCTGGGTTACATTTTCTGAGCGCGCGCTTAGGCAGATAGACATCTTTTGCGAAAACGACCAATCGTTTGCGATAATAGTAGGCGTAGGCGATATTCGTGACACGATTGCGCCTGTTTCGTTCGATGTTTATTTTGAGTCAGAGCTATCATACGTCCACGGCGTTCCCGTCAGAGTAATCACATATCCTTTTGGCAGGGACTTTGGAGCTATGACAAGATTCCAATTCCATGCTGACTTTGCTATGGGCTCCGTTAAGTATCGCGTGCGTTTTACGGATTTGAAAGATAGAGGGAAAGAGCGGATGACGGAGCTTGTGAATAAGATAATTTGGGGTGGAACCGAAGGGTTGCACTTGACTTTTTATATAAGGAGCGATTAAAATGAAAAAAGCACTGGAAGGCATAAAAGTAATCGACCTAACAAGGGTCTTGGCAGGCCCTTACGCCGCCACAACCTTGGCGGATATGGGCGCAAGGGTAATCCATGTTGAAATGCCTATAACAGGAGACGATTCGCGCGGTTTTGGCCCGCATGTCAATGGCGAGAGCTGCTATTTCATGAGCCTTAACCGCAACAAAGAGGGCATCACGCTGAACATGAAAACGGACGAGGGTAAGGAAATTTTGAAGAAGCTGATAATGGATGCCGACATTGTTATCGAAAACTTTAAGCCGGGGACAATGGAGAAGCTGGGCTTCGGTTACGAGGATATTATTAAATGGAAGAGCGATATAATCTATGCGGCTTGCTCGGGCTTTGGGCATACGGGCCCTTATGCGAGCCGCCCGGCGTATGACATGATAGTTCAGGCCATGGGCGGCTTGATGAGCATAACATCCAGCAAGCCGGGCGGCGAACCGACACGCGTCGGTGCCTCCATTGGCGATATTTTAGCAGGAATATATACCGCGACCGGCATACTCGCAGCCCTTCATCATAAGAACATAACAGGGGAGGGTCAAAAGGTCGATGTTGCCATGCTGGACTGCCAATTGGCGATACTTGAAAACGCCGTCGCGCGCTATTTCGTTTCAGGTGAGGTGCCTGAACCGATGGGCAACAGACACGCCTCAATCACACCGTTCGAGGCATTTGTCTGCGGCGACGAAGCCTACATAGCAATCGCTTTAGGTAATGACAAGCTCTGGGCAACGTTTTGCAACGTGGCCTCGCGCGCGGATTTGATAGAAGACGCGCGCTTCAAAACTAATGCCGCAAGAACCGATAACCACAGCCAACTAAAGCCGATTATGGACGAAATTTTCAGTACAAAGAGCGCGGACGAGTGGATAAAACTCCTTGAAGACAACGCCCTTCCGTGTACGCCGATAAATACTATCGACAAAGTTATTACCCATCCGCAAATAATCGCCAGAGATATGATAGTAGAGACAAATCACCCCAAAGCAGGCGCGCAAAAACTAACAAACCTGCCAATAAAGTTCTCCAAAACTCCCGGCGCGATTTATAAAGCCGCACCGCTCTTGGGCGAGGATAATGTGAAGGTTTTGAAGGAACTTGGGTATTCGGATGAGGACATTGAACGGTTTTTGAGGGACGGAACGATTTAGGGGAGCGATGTAAGAGCTAAGATTTTGCTAATCATATAAATGCTGTTTTCTCCGAACTACAACAGTCTTACAATTGTCGAGATATTTCGATTGCAAAAATAGAAAAGCTGTGCTATCGTTAAATAAATTTCAATATGTTAAGGAGGAGTAAGAATGAAAAAAACGCTAACTTCAGTTTTGGCAATCGCACTTTCATCAGCGCTGTTTTTATCTGCATGTGCGCCAGCGCAACAAACAACTCCGCAAGAGCCCGTAGCACCACCTACAGGTCAACAAACGCAAACGCCCGCAGCCCCTCAAGTGCAAGAACCTGCTGCAACGGCCACAGACCCAATAACGGACAGAGGCATCACCGTAGCTATTCAAGGCGAGACACCGTCGGTAACGCCTGCGAGGCATACCTCGTTAATTGGCCATTTTAAAAATGTTATGACACATAACGGCCTTTTTAGAATATGCTATGACACGCTTAACCCGGTTCCTGATTTGATTGAAAGCTGGGAAGCGATTAGTGACACGGTTTTCGAGTTCAGGCTCCATCAAGGCATTTATTTCCATAACGGCGATCCGCTTACGGCTTATGATGTTGTAGCATCTTTCATTTACAACAGAACATATCCGGACACAAGAGCGAACCACACAAGCTTTGATGGCGAAGATGCAACGGTAGTTGATAGATACACGCTTAGAATTGACACGGGTGTGCCAAACGCTATGATCTTTTTCGAGCTGGCTCACCAAGCAAACTTTGTAACATCAAGCGCCTTAATAGATGCAGGTCACGACTTTACGTTTGACCCGGTCGGTTCAGGCCCGTTCGTGTTTGAATCATGGGCATCGGGTGATTCGTTATCGTTTGTTGCCTTTGATAACTATTTTGATGTTAATCGCCAGCCGATACTTACATATGTTGACTGGAGAATCATCCCTGAAGGCGCGTCAAGGACGATTGCGCTTGAAGTAGGCGAAGTTGACTTTATCGTTGAAGTTGCTTTCCCTGATATCGCAAGAATGGAAGCAAATCCTGATATAACAGTTTTCCAGCGCCCGGGAACAGCGTATAATTTCTTACTGCTTAACAATGACTTGCCGTATTTCGATAATCGTTATATAAGACAGGCGATTGATATGGCGATTGATAAAGAGGCCGCAGTAATAGCGAGCGTTGACGGTTTTGGTATCCCGATTTGGGAAAATACGCCAAATATTTTCCCGGGTGCCTCAAGACAAGGCATCAGAAGCTTTGACCCTGAAGCTGCAAGAACTTTACTCGCCGAGCAAGGCGTAACTCCGGGCACACTCAGCTTTGAAATGTTTGCATCGAGCGAGGAAGCAAGACGCAGAGGCGAGGTTGTTCAAGCGAATCTTGCGGATGTTGGGATAGCGACAACAATAGTAATGGGTGACACGGCGACGTATCTTAACATAACGCAGTTTGGCTATTACGAGGCGGCGTTCGGCGCGTTTACGACGACGAACTTGTTATCTTTCCTAAGAGGAACAAGTCATATTGACACAATTGACGGCCAAAACAGAAGCCGCATGTATAACCGCGAGCTCTCTGACTTGGTTGACCAAGCGATTGCGACAATTGATGAAGATGTAAGAACTGCGATTCTTTATGAAGCTTCAACAATCGCAAACGAGCACATCGGATTTATCCCGATGCACTTGAGCCTTTTAATCAGAGCGTTTAACTCGAATCTTATAGTACCTGAGATTGCCGCTAATGGTTTTATGAACTTTAATGTGGCTTATTGGGCAGAATAAGGGTTATGGATAGATGATCTTATAGGAGATGCTGATTTTTCAGTGTCTCCTATTTGCTTGGAATAAAAATATTTCGCTAAATCAGTTGAAGCTCCCTCAGAAGTTTGTTATAATACTATCAATGGAAACAACAATTGAAACACCACTACTTCAAAGAGAGGAAAGTGAAAAAATGCTTAATAAAGTTGGGCGTGAGATACCTGCTGCTATTGAACATTATAGGGAAGTTGTACCGTTTGCGGGCGCGTTTGCCACACCTAAGGATGAAACAAAGATCGGCGCGCGTATGAAAAGTGTAATGCGTGGCGAGGATAAACTGGTTAAAACGATTAAAGAGGCGATTGAGAAGGCGAATCCGCGCGATGGCATGACGGTTTCGTTTCACCATCATATGAGAAACGGCGATAAAGTCGTTAATCTCGTGATGGAAACGATTGCGCAGATGGGTTATAAAGACATATGTTTAGCGGCGTCGGGGATATTTGAATGCCACGAGCCATTGGTTAAAATGATTGAGGACGGCATTGTTACGCAAATTGTGACAAATACGTTTAATCCGGGCCCTGTGGCTAAGGCGATAACGGCCGGTAAGCTTCAAAAACCTGCTATTCTCATGACGCACGGCGGCAGACCGCGCGCAATTGAGGCGGGCGATTTGAAAATTGATATAGCGTTCATTTCTGCTCCTTCTTGCGACAAAGAAGGTAATATGAACGGAACGAAGGGCAAAAATGCCTGTGGTTATCTTTCGTATGCCTACGCTGACGCGCAGTATGCAAAGACGACAATCGCTATAACCGACACATTAGTGCCATACCCAAATTGCCCGATTGAAATATCGCAAGACTTTGTTGACATGGTAGTAGTTGTTGATAATATTGGTGATCCGGGCGGCATAGTTTCGGGAAGCACAAAGATAAAAACCGACCCGATAAGCGTACAAATATCTACAAACGCGACTAAACTGGTTGACGCGATTGGGCATATCAAAGAAGGCATGTCGTTCCAAACGGGCGCGGCGGGCGCGTCTTTAGCGGTTGCTGCACAAGTTCGTGACATCATGAAAGAGCGTGGTATAACAGGCTCGTTTGGCATCGGTGGGATCCATGCGTATTTTGTTGAAATGCTTGAAGAAGGCTTGTTCAAAGCCTTGTTCGACACGCAATGCTTCGACCTGAACGCGGTAATTTCTGCCGGTAAGAATGAGAATCATATGGCAGTTTCTGCTTCGCTTTATGCAAATCCACATAATCGCGGCTGCGTGGTTCATCAGCTCGATACGGTTATATTAGGCGCGACAGAAATCGACACTAATTTTAACGTGAACGTTATCACCGGCTCAAACGGCGTTATTATGGGCGCATCAGGCGGCCATAGCGACACGGCGGCGGGCGCTAAGCTAACGGTTGTCGTTGCGAATCTTACGCGTAAAAATATTTGTGTGGTTCGCGAGAAAGTTACGACTGTTACGACGCCGGGCGACACGATTGACGCGTTTGTAACGGAGCATGGAATCGCGATTAACCCACTCAGACAAGATTTGATTGAAGCGGTTAAAGACAGCGGCCTTCCACTCGTTAGCATTGAAGAACTCAAGAAAAAAGGCGAAGAAATTGTAGGTCCGCAAGAAAGACTTGAGTTTGAAGATAAAATAATCGGCGTAGTCGAGTATCGTGACGGAACGGTTATCGACCTTGTTTACCAGCCGAAAGGATATACATTTTAGTAACTAATGTATCTTAGGAGGAAAATAAAATGTCATTAATGAGATCAGTATTCTACGTACCGGCAAGTAATCAAAAATTTATCGACAAAGCACTCACGCTTCCTTGCGATATCGTAACTTTCGATATCGAAGACTCTGTAGCGCCGGCCGAAAAAGCGAAAGCCAGACAAATGGCGGCGGAGGCATTGCCAAAGTTTATGGACTCTAAGGCGCAAGTTTATGTACGTCTTAACAGCTGGCCGACCGAGTTTACAAACGATGATCTGGAAGCGGTTGTTTATCCGGGTCTCGACGGCGTAACAGCGACAAAAGTTCGCGACGCTGACGACATTAAGCGAGTAGAGTGGAAATTATATGAACTCGAAGCGCGCCGTGGCATCCCTGAAGGCACGGTTAAGATTTGTGCGCTCATTGAAACTGCTATCGGTGTTGTAAATGCGTATCAAATATGCTCGGCAAGCTCGCGTATGGTTTCTGCTATATTCGGAGCGGTTGATTTTTGTGCGGACATGCGCGTAAAGCTCACAAACGAAGGCGCAGAGCAACTTTACGGCCGCTCGGCAGTAGGCGTTGCAGCACGCGCAGCAGGCATAACTGCGCTCGATGCGCCGTTTGCTGATTTCGCAAACCTAGAAGCGTTTGCCGCCAACACCGAAGCCGGTAAACAACTCGGCTATGAAGGTAGAATGATCATCCATCCATCTCAAATCGAGATAGCTAATAAAGTCTACGCGCCGTCTGACGCTGAGGTTGAACATGCGAAAAAAGTTGTGAAGATATTCGAAGAAGAGGGTCTTGCGAAAGGCCTGGCGGCCGTTGCACTTGACGGCAAGATGGTTGATATCCCTGTTTATGCAAGCGCGCAAGGCGTTTTGAAAAGATATGAGGAAATTTGCGCAAAACAGTAGTTTTGTACATAGAAAAAGGGCGGCTCTCGGCTGCCCTTTTTTAGTATTGCTCCACCAACTAAACCTTGTCAAATTCCTCACAAATCTTTTGGCAAGGTTTAGTTGGTGGAGCAATATAATCACCCAATATATTTCTTCATATTTTTCAGCGCGCTTTTTTCGAGACGAGATACTTGCGCTTGACTAATACCTATTTGCTCCAGCGAAATGATATTATTGTTTTCAACCTCCGCAAGATAGGAACTCCCTAACTTTAGTCGTATTTCTAAGCGGATGTGATTTTTATTGCTGCCTATCTTGTGGACGATGATTTTATCGAGCAGAGTATTGTTGAGCTCTGTGTTGAAATCAGCGTTTTTATCAAACTCTTCTTCCAAAGTTCGCTTGAGGCTTTGTAGGTCGGTCTTGTTTTTGGACCGGAGTTTCACCTCGTTTTTGATGTCGTTTATTTCAGACTCGATCCGCTCGATGTCCTCATTTAACAGGTCATTTCGTCGCTTGAAGTCTTGCTTTGAGATAAGTCCTTCCATGAGTAGGTCGAGTAATTGGTTTTTGCTTTTGTCGAGCTTTGTAACATCGTTTTTCTTTGCGGCGATTTCTTTTGCGTAGTCGTTCTCATTACCATCAGCACTTGAGTATATCTCCATCAGACCGTTTATAACTTGATCTCTGCCGTCATAAATCGTTCGGTAAATGCCGCCTAGAATATCCTGCAGCTCCGACGTGTAGAGAGTGGGGCTGTCACAGCCGTCAACCTTGCCTTTTAGCCGATAAAGCTTGCAATTCCACACTTCCTGCTCGCCACGTCGTTTACTTTTATATATGTG
>Ga0131853_10012709_pt1 | contig 15432 bp, 7 predicted proteins | sample TergutLab28metaG_FD_92764 | JGI IMG/M metagenome (GOLD analysis project Ga0131853, IMG submission 92764) | Labiotermes labralis P1 segment gut microbial communities from Petit-Saut dam, French Guiana - Lab288 P1 (version 2) (version 2) | ecosystem: Host-associated > Arthropoda: Insects >...
GGGTGAGGAGAGGGGGGTGTATAGGGTCTTGGTGGGGAAACCGGAGGGAAAGAGACCACTGGGGAGACCTAGGCGTAGATGGATGGATAATATTAAGACGGATCTCCAGGAGGTGGGATGTGGGTATATGGACTGGATCGGGCTGGCCCAGGATAGGGAAGGGTGGAGGAAGCTTGTGAGTGTGGTAATGAACCTTCGGATTCCGTGAAATGCGGGGAATTTCTTGGTTAGCTGCAAAGCACCATGGAGTAAGTAAGTAAGTGTTTGTATATATGTATGTACATTTTTACTTACATACTTTCTACGATCTTACCTACTTATATATTGTATACGTTTACACATTCCTACATTGTCTTCTCTCTCGTCTACATATTTATTTTACATTATTTTATCATATATTTTTGTTTATTTTCTTAAAACTCCATTATTTATTTATTTATAGATGCCAAAATAAATCATGACTTAGTGCAGCCTGAAAGGCCAACGTCTGATATACAGTATTCACCAAAATTGCCCCCCCCCCCCGCTTCCACGTTATGCAGACTTTTTTGAGACCTGCAGAAATTCTTACATTTTTTTCCCCCCAGGTGTTAAACGGGCTGATCAAGTCGCTGACGGTTGAATCTTTTGCTATAAGAATGGTATTCAGACTTTTAAATTCTGTGTAACTCCCGCAATTAATTGTAAATTGTTTCGAAAACTCTGTACATAGGTTCGTACATTTTGGGTACAGATACTTACTCCATAGTGCAGAGTCCTTCTTGAGAAGCTAACTGGTTTGCAGCTAGTCAAGAAATTCCTCACATTTCACGGAACCCGAAGGTTCATTACCGCACTCACAAGCATCCGCCACCTGTCTCTATCCTGGGCCAGCCCACTCCAGTCCATATACCCACATCCCACATCCTGGAGATCCCTCCTAATATTATCCACCCATCTACGCCTTGGTCTCCCCAATGGTCTCCTTCCCAATGTCGATTATAATACACATCTAAACCAGTTGTATTAAAAGAGTTCTTTTGATATTGGGTTGCAAGCGCGATTTTCAAGGGGATTTCAAGAACATTTCTTTTATTTAAAAAATGTCTAAAAAATTTAATTTTATTTATTTTCCTCCTCTTTTTTTTCAGAATAGGTACTAGGTTTATTTTCAGGGCATGACAGCAGTATTAAAAGTGTATTTTATATCACTGCATTAATATTATATTTAATAAGATAAAATTTCATGTTCTAATAATTTTGTTTCTTATTTGCACCCAAAATTATTAGAAGATGAAATTTTATCTTATGAAATATAATATTAATACAGTGACATAAAATAAACTTTTATTACTGCTGTCATACCCTGAAAATAAACCTAGTACCTATTCTGAAACAAAACGGACGAAAATAAATAAAATTGAATTTTTAAAACTTTTTTTAAAAATAAAAGAAATATTTTTGCAACCCCCTTGAAAATCGCTTTTGCAACCCAATATCAATAGAACTCTTATAATACAACTGGTTTAGACGTGTTTTATAATCGGTATTGGTTTACAAGCAGTTTTATTTTTAGTATTGTGTTTCAACACGAAGGGCTGATATGGGATAAACTTGCCAACACATGGGTATTCAGATGATAACAGTACGGTATTAACAACGGCCACCGCAACAAAAACACTTGTCAGAGAAGAGGACGCATCCCACAAAAGGGGCGAAACGTTGATACGAGCAACACTGTTTCTGTTGCGAAACGTTTATCGCAAGAAAAAATATATTCGTGCTCCAAACTACATTAATGAATTCAATGACATACATTAGATACTAGTGGAATTCTACAGGAAAATCTTTTATGTAAGTTCGACATCTATAGACCAACTAGCCGATCCCGGGGGTTCCGCTGTCAATGACTACGGAGGCTAGGACTGCTCCCGTTCTCTTGCTGGGATTGCAGGTTCGAATCCCTCCGACAACGTGTCTGTCTTGTGCATGCTGTACTATTTCAGGTAGAGGTCTCTGCGAAGAAGTCCTACGGAATGTGGTGTGTCTTACTGTGTGTAATATCGAAACCTCAATAACACGAAACTCTAAACCTATGATAAAATATATAAAACTAAAAAACCAAATTTGCATGGATCTCAGATATATATTTATTGTTTTCTCTAAAACATCTTCTGATGAAAATTTGTACGTAACAAGATGTGCAAAGCTGATCGAGGTCTGAAAATTTGCTTAAGTATTTTGATGTATTAATTGTCTATAAAGGAAAATATAACAATTTATGATTTTGTGTATATTCCTTGAGCGATTGTGGTAAATTTGAACATTCAAAGTAATGGTGGTGTTTGTGGGCACATATTTATTCTGCCTGTTTGTGAAAAAATGAGGGTCACTTATTTAATTGGTAACTTTTCTTATAATTACAATAGATGTTATTGCAAAGGAAATAAAACTTAATGAAAATCAAATATAAGATAATACTTGATCAAGAGTTAATTTTATATTTTATGACTGGAGAAATAACAACCACATGTAAATGAAGAATATTCTTTTGTTAAAGGGTCAAGTCTGTTCTAGACAGGTATCCTACTGAAGTATTTGAAAAAGAGACTTAAGAACACTTCTATCCACGACAGTAAATATTTACCTGGAAGAAAGTAAGTAATGAGGAGTTCCGTAAACCTTTTCTTTACTAAATATTACCAAGAGCGATCCAGTAAAAAATGAACAACATGGTAGGATCATGTTACGTATGGAAAATCTGAGACGTTTAATTGATAACCCCAAACGAAAAAATGGAGAAACCCAGGCGTAGTTGAAAGAATATCACTACTGACATCGAATGAAGGTGCAGTCTTTTCAACAGGCAGAACAGGTTAATGATTTCCCGTGTTCCCTAACAGGTGATACATTTCTTGATAACTGAACTAATGGAAAATTTCCTATAAGGACAGCTTTTCACGTATTAAATTCTAAATTTGAGTTACTGCCTGACATGTACGCGCGAAAAGTAGCTTTAGGTCAAGCATGGTCTTTTTTTGAAAATGATGAAATTCGATTCGTGTCAAGAACTACATAAAAGTGGATAAAATTGGAGTGAAGAAATGTTTTGTAAATCTGGGAAAGTTTCCTACATGTGACATTTACTTTACATGGTATCGTGTTGGTGCAATCAAGATTTGTTTAACGGAATTAAACACGTGCTTTAAAGATTAGTAGTTGTAGTCCTGCTAAAACTTCAGAGAACAGGATGAAGCGGAAGTGAGATAGAAGAGTGTCAAATTGCTGCTGACGGTGCAGATAATGCATTTACTCTCAAGCAACGGTAGTCGGGACGTTCGATACATTTCACTAAAACATAGCAGATGGATCTGACATTCATTTCCTTCTATTACATTTTCTGCTACGGAATTGAATAATTAATTTACTGCGCATTTAACTTGAAGTAATGTAGTCTATTAAGTGGCAGAAACTTGCCTCCGAAAAAGAACACAAAGCCTTGTGTTCATAAAAAATTTTGGAATATTGAGATGTTAAGACTTGCATTAAGTGCTACTTTGTGTTATATTTATAGCAAGAGAAGTAATGGATTTAAAGTGAAATATTGCACACAGAGCGTAATGTTAAAGGCAACGATAATGCCTGCGACATTAGCGGAGGCTATAGATGAGAAAAAAAATTGCTACGTTGGTATCAACTGGAAAACGGAGCTGGAGAAGAACAAAGACTCTGAACCTGGAAGGAAAAAAAAACGGGTAGGCTTGTGGACGGAATTAAGTCTTTAATCAGTTCTTCATAGTATTTACAACAGTATTTACCATTTGCTGTCAAATTTAAGTTAAAATTCTGCGTTTGCCTTCACAGATTATTTATGATTTCAAAACCTTCCATACAATAAACTTGCATTTCCCTCTTAGAGCAATCATCGATTGGTGTTTCTAATAGAAGCACACTGTGTTCTGCATGCGGTCCGAGCTGACTTGTTATACATAATGTCGGTTACAGATGCTATGAAAGAGACAAGCCATGGCTCAGGCAGTTAGTCGCTGACGTTTCTTCTCGGAGACCTGGGTTCATTCCTATTCAATGGGACAGGTGGGGTAGACAAAACGGGGCTTTTTCTCCGAGTGCCTTGGCATTCCCCATCAGTAGCATTACACAAGTGCTCTGTATTTATCTTCATCTGCATGCTGCTCTTACCCGAAAGACGAAAGGGCGAAGTCTGGGCACCTTAGAAGATTGTATTATGAGAATGAATATGTTGGCAAATTAAAAAGAGGGGAAGACAAATACAAAATATAACAGGCTTAAATCTGGCGGAGTTAAGGCTTACGGCCGTTCAGCTGCTTTATCTCTAGTTATACATAGTGCAAAATGAAGAATATATGGCCTGGCCCCTACACAAACACCAAGACTAACAGAGATGTCGTATATGATTGACAGGCCTGTATATGTGACTTTGTATAAAGTATGTCATTTTCTTAGTCCTCTCGTAAGAAAGTGTTTAAATATGTATGCTTTACTAAGACCAAGATATTGGACATGAGACACACTAGCCTGTCATTAGAGTAGACAACCCAAGGCGACTTTGAGTGCAATCAAAAGACATTATTCAATAAGAACTGACCGTGAGGCCAAGGGTGAAGCTGACGAGGCTAAAACTGTCAGATGCAAGGTGAAACGGACTAAACTGATTTGACGATCTTTTCCCAACATGTAAGTTGTAAACTTTATTGGGAGAATGGCTGTGAGTGGCAAATTACTAAGAACATATTTGTGTCCTGTTATGAATTATGATCCACGCCTTCCTACAAGGACTACAGGAGCTCCGGCATATTGTCTGTAACGGGACCTTGCAAAGAATCTGTGCTGGAACCGCTGTGTTAACCACACTACCGCGATTACGGTGAAGAAAATGTACAACTTCGACTCATGGTCGCCGACAGCGGGTTCGAGCTTGGGCGAAAAAAAATTTCTGGCCCTCCAGCAAGTACACTGTCGTACCGTCAAGGTAGCAGTTGAGAGCGTAATACTAAATATGGCCGCTGGCTGCAAGTACCGCAAAAATGGCATACCACTATCTAATTATATTCGATACTGCCGAGAACGAAAGAAACAATTCAACTTAGCCGGTACTTGGGCCCTCTTCCGGACAACAGGACCCCGGTAATTTGTACCCGCTCCCCTCCCAACCCCCACCCCCACCCACCCATGGCGTTCAACTTCCGACGTGTATCTAATTCATAGTGATGTATAAAACTTAAGCTCCTAAGTCACTGAAAGTAGTCTGTGTCAGTAAAAAGTGATCCCGTTATAGGCCCGGTGTGGCCCAGAGGGTGGGTAGAGGTATAGCTCTTCTCTTCCATGACCGCTGCACTAGAAGGGGGTGAGTGGTCAGCAGCACGCCCCGACCGCACTTTACCCCCGGGAAAGACCTGGTACCCATTGTAAAGGAGGCTGGGTGGGCCCCAGGGCCGGTCTGGACGGGGGAATCTGGTCCCCACCGGTATTCGATCCCGGACCGTCCAGCCCGTAGCTCAGTTGCTATACCGACTGAGCTACCAGGCCCACAGTCTGTGTCAGTAATTAGTTAATATTGCTTGTGTCATCACTCGATACTTATTGTGAGAGTCACGTGCCACAAGTACAATTTGTGGGGGAATGAAGTGTTTCTTAATAACACAGCAGGCGCCATATATAGTTATCAACTAGGTAGCTAACTTCATGGAACAGAGTCCTTCCTCAGAAGCTAACAGGTCCTCAGCTGGTCAAGAAATTCACCGCATTTTATGTAGCCTGGAAGGTAATTACCGCATTCACAAGTGCCAACGGGCTGTCCCTATTCTAAGCCAGAGCAATCCAGTTCATGCCTCCCCATCCCATACCTTTAAGATCCATTTTAATATTATCCTTCCATTTACGCCGATATCTTCCAAGTGGTCTCCATCTTTCAGACCTTCCTACCGAAACCTTGTTACCAATGGACTTTAAGTTTTTGAAGGAAAGGAGCTTCAAAACTCGAGTGAGAAAGCAAAAATTAAAGAAAATGGGGTAATTTTAGCGAGGATGGAACGCGATTTGCTTTAGACTTGTATATATAACGTCATCGAAAATGAATATTGTTGTAGGTAGGTTTTAAAACGTAACTATAAAAATTGGTACCTTTTCTGTTTCCGTAATGTCTGACGTTCAGCAATCTGGAGGAAAATGTGTGCTGTGTAAAGCTGATAATTACACTTTTTCTACGTTACGTCAGAAGCTTAGCATCTTAATTTTGTAGCTGAACTTAGGTACTTAATGGAACATACACGCAGATACCTACTTATTAAAGCCTCAGGTGGTGTTTTATGTAAGTGCAGCCACAGTAATGGCTGGCAATGAAGCTTCCTTACCCAAATGCCTCAATTTAACCTGGCGTGAGATGCGTTCCTAGATTATCGAGTGTTAATACTAGAGTTACTTTCTTAATGGGGCATGCAATGGCGCAGTTGGTAGAGACACTGAGCTACAAGCCGGAAGGTCGCGTCTTCGATACGCGATAGTGTCCATGGAATTTTTATTGGCATTGTTATCCTGGCCGCACTCTGCCCTGAGCCTCAACTGAAGAAGAAATATTTCCTAGGGTTAAATGCGGCCGGTTCGTAGGGCTAACAAACTTACCTCCTCTTGTGCCGATCATCTTGAAATCTAGAAACCCCTTCGGAGAACCGTCAGGGCCTGTCCAGGCCCATACAGGGATAGCGTTACCTGCTTTTACTTATTGTATAAGGTTACGAATAAAGTATTCTACCGCCTACTTAGGTGAATTTCGAGAGCACTTGAAAATTTGGATTCTTTTTTTAGTAATTCTAACAAAATAAAAGCAGAAAAATGTTTTAAATTAGTAATATTTTGGAAGGTTCTGACCCAAGATACGTTTAGGAAAATGTAAATTGGTATTTAATCAGTTCTTGTAATCATTATTAATTCCATTGCAACTCTTATGACTGCAATCATTGTTGACGGTTCAAAGGGTTCGGTATATGTCAGGATATTACAACAGTTGTGGAAATGCTTTCAACACCCAACATGTTAACACTGATGGTGCTTATTTTGCCGGTGATTTATTTTATTAATCAAGTTTAAAATACATTTCTTTGCGTGTGACCAGATTCCCCGTGTGATGACCGAAAAAAGAAAATCCCCTTGCATTCCATGTAAGTCGTAAAAGGCGGTCAAAACGGGCACCCTGTGCCTGGGGGTATAGCTGGGCCACCCTGCCCAAGGGGTTACAAATGCGATGAACTGTCTCTCTACGTTGGGGTTGGGCGACAGGCCGACAACCTGTCACCGCAAAAAAGCTAACTGTTAGGAAACCCAAATGGTGGTCTCGGAAGAGTCAGAAGGAGTGGAATCGACCTGGGCAAGGGAAAAGGATTAAAGAGATGAGGATAACAACTTGGAATGTAAGCGCATTGTGCAGGGCAGGAGCCTTGAATGAATTGGTGAAATTGTGTACAAACAGATGTTAATAAATGCAAGACTACAAATTGGAAATAGATGTCAAAAAAACAGAGATGACTGGAAGAAGTCCATGAAGGTGACGAAGATCCGCTTTGGACTGTAGTGTCAGAGAAGAAGAAGAAGAAGAAGAAGAAGAAGAAGAAGAAGAAGAAGAAGAAGAATAAGAAGAGGGAGGAGGAGGAGACGAAGAAGAAGAAGAGGGAGGAGGAGGAGGAGAATAAGGAGGAGGAGGAGGAGAAGAAGAAGAAGAAGAAGAAGAAGGAGAAGAAGAATTCACACAGTTGGGTTATAAGCCATTCTGTTCTGTACTTTGGTCAGTATACAGTCAGGAGATGCGTGAGTCTGTAGTGCATTTGGTAGGTTTGCTTTCCCTTGTTTATGAACGTAACGATAATCAAACTTGCATATTAGGGCCTATACGTCACAATAAGTACATCTGTAGATGGCGTTCGGCCCATTTGCACAAAAGCAGTACAATTGCTCCAACCATGTAAAAAGCGACACTTCACAAGAGCATGTGGCTATCTGGTTATTGTTTCAAAAGCTTTAACAAATTTATTGATTCTGGTAGCCCAAAGCTGGTACTTCAGTTCCACTGAACAAAGTATTAGCAGCCTGTTTCCATTAATTATTGATTCTCTGTATTCTCGCAACATTTCGAAACGCTTTCTGATTTACAGATTGTTAAAGCAGGTGTGGATTTACCCAAAATTAACACAATATGTCCTGCATTACTAAAATGAGCAACTATTTACAATTTAAAAGTGAATGTATGTTCAGGTGTATTTAACTTTTTCAAGCCTACTCGTTACTTTCTGCACCAATAGGTTTAACATTCCAAAAATGTACATTCTGCCCACATTAGTATTTATGTGTTTTGTGATTATGTCAGAAAAAAACAACAACTTGTCCTATGAAACATAATCTGATTTTTTTAATAGAGAAAAATGTTTACTGCGCGGTACGACTTGGATCTTTAATTGTAGCAGTTTAACGCTTTGTCTTTAAAGGGTTAATGATGCTGGCAATAGCTGAATAGAGAATTGGAAAGAGAGTAAGTCTAGGTGGTGACCTAATTTAAGGTAATATCTCCACATATGTTTGGGTGAAATGAGGAAAAAATAAATGCCAATTTGTAAATACCTAACTAATCTCAACCCCACATATAAACCCTGAAAACAAAGCAGGAGTCCCACTGTATTGAGACTTGCGATGATTGCGTCTTTTTATAATCGAGGATCTCATAACAGTCTGAATAAATAAATTGTACTATTCGGTAAATATAAATATATTCTGTTGTCTGACACATGGCCGTTTTCTGTTACACGATTATACCTCCGCAATTCTGAGAAATCTAGTAACCTCCCCTACAATAGGTGGCCTTCTTTTCCACCTCTAGATTAGTTTCAGCGTTATGTTCTACCAACGGTAGAAAGGAAAACAATGGTATATAGCCTTAAACACTGATTATTCGGCCACATACAGGACACTAATACAGTATGTGTGTGATGTCAAGCTTCCACCGCCATGCAGATTAGAACTGCTCTCTTCTGGTCTGTTACGCAGCGAGCAGACCACCACTCGCTGCGTAATAGCCCAGAAGAGAGCAGTTCTACCCTGTGGTGTCTAGTGATTTTTCTAACTGCAGCATACAAGTGGTCCCTATTCTAAAGACATGATACAGATTTCGCAGCCTTGAAAGCCATAGGAACTCAGAACTATACCGTGTTTATAAATGATATAAAATATCAAAAGCAAATAAACTTATTTATTATAAAATCACGATTTATCTCCTTACTTTTTAATGTATGGAATATTGTGTATAGCTTTTTTTTTAATAGCAATCGTTACGAATTTAATAGCAGTTTACTTTCGGGGAACGCACATTACCATTGACATCCGAATCCTTTTTCTTCTGTTCCATATCAAAAAACATAAATATTGATATTTCTTTTTTTTTTGTATGTGTCACATTTGGTGTCTCACGCTAAAAGAGAAACATAGATTGATGATATTTGTTGACAGATTGCGGAGTTGAATATTTACACTTGAGCAGTTGAAATAGCATGTCATGAGAATGGAGAGAAAGGCACGTTCTTATGATTTGTGTCTCATACGAATGTATCCTTTGGATAGTGACATCACGGCAAAAAGGATAGAAAGGTAAGGACGCAAGCAGAAAAATTATTCATGATCAAAGGCAAAGGAAAAACCCTTGCGTAATTTTAGATGAGACTGTACATTAAAATGTGCAAGGAAGAGAGTCGGAAGTTGTGTACATTAAGTTGGTTCAATATTGGGTCCAGAGGGGAAGTTGTGCGGACGGTGTGATAAAACTCTCAGGTTCTATGCAAGTCTAGTGAGAGGGAGGTTTGACTTATTGGTCTCTTAAGGAACTACCAGTTTTTCATAAATTTCTGCATTGTTAATTAAGTCAAATACATAACTAGACAACTAGTTAAACTTACTGATGTAAAGACATTCCCACTACTTATGTTTACATAACCTGACAGGTCTGTATGTTAGTAGTAACCACATTATCTTTATTTCATGGTCATTAATCTTGTGACATCGATAAAATAATATTTTTAAATGTCATTTTAGTGTCACCGTTTTTTTTCATAGGAGTAATGTGCTGTGACTAGGAATTAATAGAAATGTAGTAAATATCCTAAGATATAGGATATGAACTAGTAAATATAATGGGTGACTATATCAGCAGATATATCCAAGCAAAAGTTTACTTGACACCAACCCATAAATATTTGAAATCTGAAAAACACAATGGTCATAAATTTTCGTTTAATTGTTTTAGCTTAGTTGAAAATTAGGGAAAAGAAAATTGTTCCTGGGCAAATTTAGAATAAGTGTATTACTAGTTCTTAGGATTTTTGCTTTGTACTCTTCTTCTGGTGTAATGAAGGGGCACTTAAGAAGCAGGCCATAATCTCCTTATTGTCCTACCACTTAGCTCTTCAAGTGACGTCATTAATTAGATCGTAATCAGAAACTGCAGCAAAAGACGAAGAGTTATATAAGAAGGCAAGAAGGAAAATAGGGTACAAAATATTAAACTAGAAACAAGAGAAAAAGTGCTGCTTGTTGCAAACCCACTAGATATGAATTAGAACGTATTAACGGGCAGGAATTTTCTATTTTTTTTTGTGACGCAACAGCTATGGAATTTTGTGTTGCTTGATATATTTATTACGAATATCCAGTCAGGTAATCACGTTTTTCACCAATATTATTTTAATTTCTTATGACGACTAAATGACCAGAGAGAAAAGGAGCCTCTTGCGTAATCTGGGAGTCGCTGAGCTTTACACAAAAGTTGTCGGCTCGTCATGCGCCCCAGATTTTAATAGATTATTTAAAACTATCTGGTTCTATATCCTATGCAGAACAAGATGAATCTATTACAAATAATGAGGCTTTGTTTCTCTAATATGATTTTTTTTTAACGAAGTTGATTTTATTTTTCTTGTTGTCTTTCACTTGGATTTCGAATTTTCCTACACGCCCGACTGCAATAATGGTGTTAAAGTCAAATAAATATGCTAGTGGTAGGAGCGGTGTGTTTTACACATTACGTGCTTAATATATACGTATGTATTCATCTATTCAAATTACTTTTCTACATCCTAATTAGTTCTCTATGGACACGAGTTCGGTTACAATGGTGTTGCAAAATTGGAAGCTTATTGCATTAACCTAACCAAAACTACATTTACAAAAACTGTGCATGTGCAGGTACAGTTAAGGTACCTGAGTTTCTATCATAACTACGAATATTTCGTTGCATATAATACTCATTACTATTGGTAAAAATAACTTACTTGTTAGTATTTTTGTTCTTATTAACATTGATATTAGTAACAGAATATATTGAAAAATGCTTACCAAAAAATTAATATTTATAATATGTATTTATAAATGTAAACTTTTAACTATGCTACTTAGAATAAAAAAACCGGTATGTGACATACATAAATCATCCAAACGTGCAGATTTATTTGGAATTTTTTTCCCACCTGGAGAATTATTTTACCAAATAAATTCTGACAATGAATTGTGATAAGACTATCTTGCTATTTATACTTCCGTGTTAACATATGTAGGAATTTGTATGCTATGTCTTCAGCAGATGAGCACGAAGACTACTGAGGTTTGCAAATTGCAGAGAGCGTACAGACATTTAAAATATATTATTTTACAGTTTGGAGAAAAGGTAGTTAGCAAACTGAGAACAAAACCAGAAATTGTTACATTGCAGAGGGTTTGATGTATACTTGTTTTCGAAACTTAAAACTTGAATTTCATCGGGAAGCTTTTATTTTAAGCCGAATTACGAAAAAAATTCCGACGTATTTAGAAATCCTATCTGCATCATTATGGCGTATTTATAAAGAAATAAATGTTGTATAGGTGTTATGACAGTATAATGCGCTTAATATTACAAATGTAACTTCTATGCGTGTCTGCTTATATTGTGCCGTTTGTTAGAGGAAAATGTTATTTAAGTGTATGATTCCTTAACTGTTTGCGATGAAACTTTCACGTAAAAAGGTTCTTGCTTTTGTTAAGTTCCTTTCAGTGTTTTTAACTCTTTCTCATCTATTTTATATAGTGAAAGTTTTTGTGTTTGTCTTAATCCTTATACATCATAGGTTATATTTTTTTTATGTAATTATTGATAAAATTCTCCACATTTTTTACATTTTTTAACCTTTCTCAACGACAGCACGGATTTTGATTTTGTGTACTTTCTGCTCGACTCCTACAACTTACTTGTTATAGGCATCTCTCCATCCGAGCAAACAAATAACACATTTCTGTCTTTTATTCCAAGCAATGCTCGTCACCCATAGACCTTCGTAAAACTAAGATAAAAGAGGAGAGACGTGTCAGATTCTCATTATTGTCGTATATAAATTGTTTCTGTGTTTTGTTTTGAACACCTTTATGTCCATGAACTTCATTAATTAAACTTCGGTAACATGATAATAATTTACACTGCCAAGGTTCGTTTTCACATTATTTTGTTGCGTTTTCGTTACACTGTGTCTATTTCAGTTAGCCATGTGTTGTGCGCCTCTTCTACTGGCTCTATATGGAACAGAGGAGTTAGTCGAATCTGTATTTATGATAGCTTATAATGTGGGCAATCCGGGGTGAAATTAGCGGATAACAATACACGAGGAGCTTTATTCATTCAGATCCTTATGTAATCACGAGGTTTATTACATTATCATTCTTTTCAAATTCGATCACGTGTATTTTACAGTAAAGTCGTTTGCAAAGGCTTATAATTATATCGTAAAAGGCAACGTATTATCTGAAATACCTTGAAATTTAATTATTACCGCATTCCATTCAAATCATGTATGAATACGAAGAGAAAAATATAAAATGTGAAGAAGTGGTTTTACAATTGTTTCTTCCGTTCTGCGCTACTAGAAAAATGCATGCTCTTGCTACTAGACGAGAAACACAACAAGACAAAAAAGACAAAATATCGATTCCATAGAACGTGCACAAGGAGAAATTTATTAAAATACTCCTTACGAAGCGATTCAATTCGAAGACGACCCTACACAAATTGAATTCATCCTTACTTGGTTATGTTTTGTACATATCGAGTACGTGTTCTGTGATTCGGTGACTGTTTTGTGTGTTCCATTATTCAACTTCGAGTACCTTCCCTGGAACGTCACTCCAAACCACTAATCGAATCGTGGAGGAATAGGGAATATTGAAAACGTTGGATATCTTTGAAGCTGCCGAAAGTGTAAATTATTTCTATTTTCAAAATCTCTGCAATCAAATAAGTTGCGGGCAATAACTGACACAAATCAACTTCTAACGTCTCGCTGGTTTTGAAATGTATATAATTCTTCTTTAGTCTCGTCACTTAGAAAGTTGCCTCTGTTCTTAAGAAGCACGTCATAAAGAAACACAGAAGGTAAAGTTCTATACGCGCCGGAGAGCTGCAATTTTTCATGGATGGCCGAATTCACTCTCTGGTATATTTAATCTAGGTGAAATTTTCTTCGGTACCCATTGGTTGGCAGGTGGGATGAACGTCAGTCCTGGTTTACCTAAACTGTTTAATATCTGTCACATACAAACTTGGCCTCCGGTGAAAGCCTAATATGAAATGTACCCTAGCTCAGTTAGTTTGTCTGTATTGTATGCAATGTAACGTGTTTGCTTGTGGCAAACCACTGCTCTTTGTGCACTGTGTCACTCAATTAGTTCAATTGCGTTCGAAAGCAATTTTATTTGGAATTAAACACCCTCAACTATAGAAATGGGTTTCAAAGCTGTAATTATTGTGCACTGTAACCTTCAGAAGGTTATGCGCGCTACACTCTATAACTCACGTTATTTGTTGATGTAACACTTCTGTTCAGCTGCATAGGTTAAAATTAAAATGAGGGAATGGCTCTGAATATTAATTAGAAACGCTCAAGGAAAAGGACTTCGCGTATGTAAGGTTTTAACAAAGTGTCTGCCTGAAAGACTGAGGGCAAATATTCACGAGGAGGGCCGATAGAATAACACGTCATTAGTTCCACGGGAATTTCAGAATGTTATGCAAGAATGCGAAGTCTTTAAATATGAGTAGATCTAAATAGAAGATAGTTCGCGGGCCATTTATGACTGTTCGGTTATTTGGGCTCTAATATAAGTTATGTGAGTTGGGCGACAATGACAGCAGAATAGTGAACTGCTGCGTTGAATTATGCAGCCACAAGTTTATTCCAGGTAAAGTTCTGATGTAAAAATTACTAATATTTTGTACCGTACTGGCCAATATATTCACTTAACAGAGATCTATAAATTTCTTTCAATTTGCACAACCTATACAAGTGTACTAGAAAAGTGCCGAAAGCAAATACATAGGATAAGCATGGCAGGCAAAAAATAAAATAACAAGGCAAGTTGCGAAAACAAAAATATTTCCACAATGCGCAGAATACAAAACGACAGTCCGTAATTAGGCACGATAAATATATTAGAGAAAAACTGTGGTTAAGTTATGTTGATGATACAATAAAAGAGAGATGAAAGAATCTACAAGTAAATGTGAGGAACATGAGTGACGAGCGAATCTTAAAACTGCCCCATCAACATAAACAACATTATGACAACTGAAAAAATGGTACAGTTTTAACCCTTGTATCCAGAACAGACCAAGGTATTAATCTATTACTAATTTGATGACAGAAATTGGGACATTGGTTATGGCGATTCTGAGGACCTTTCTTAGCGTCAGTGAAGTTTAATGGATTATGGAGCAGCTCTGAATTACTTCATAGTAATTTCCAGACAAAAGTCTGGGGGACGTCAAGAGAAACATGAAAATGAATATCGTGGATAAATGTCAGAAGTTGTTTTTTGCTGGGCTAAACTGTGTCTTAATCGGTATGCAAGTTAGAGTGGACACACAGCTCTATTGCTATAGCTTAATGGTAGCGCTACAGAGAGTACGACTATTTCTACAGCAAGAACTGTTGTTAATAAAGTATGTACTAAATCAAAATAATAATCGAGTTAATCGGGGTTGCACAAATCCCGGGGCCATCTCGCCCGGTCGACGAAAGTTTTGTATGTGGCGCCTAATATTTGCGGGCCCATAGAACGGAACTTTCTTCATGTCACCCTTCTGACGCGTAGAATTTTGAGTTAGCTCTTAGATTTTTGAGAATTCTATGCATTCGTACATTAACTCCATAATTTTCTGTCTTAATTACTTGCTTAGCTGGTCGAAAAATATAAGACGTGCCCAAGTGAAAGTGGGACTGAAGTTGGAGCGCCGTCATTCCCAGCGGTAGAACTTTGCGATTTCTCCGGTAGATGGCAGTGTATGTCAGGAGAAATTTGGTATACACTCGATAGCGGCAGTGTGTTGTTGACTGAAACAGAAGCGAGATAACAGTTAAC
>Ga0131853_10012710_pt1 | contig 15431 bp, 7 predicted proteins | sample TergutLab28metaG_FD_92764 | JGI IMG/M metagenome (GOLD analysis project Ga0131853, IMG submission 92764) | Labiotermes labralis P1 segment gut microbial communities from Petit-Saut dam, French Guiana - Lab288 P1 (version 2) (version 2) | ecosystem: Host-associated > Arthropoda: Insects >...
ATTTAAAGATCAAGATATATAGAACTATAATTTTGCCTGTTGTTTTGTATGGGTGTGAAGCTTGGTCGCTGACATTGCGGGAGGAAAGGAAGCTGAGGGTGTTTGAGAACTTGGTGTTGAGGAAAATATTTGAACCTAGGAGGGACGAGGTAACGGGGGAATTGAGGAGATTGCATAACGAGGAGCTAAATGATTTGTACTCCTCACCCAATATTGTGCGGGTAATAAAATCGAGAAGAATGAGATGGGTTGGGCATGTGGCGCGTATGTGTGAGGAGAGGGGGGTGTCTAGGGTCTTGGTGGGGAAACCGGAGGGAAAGAGACCACTGGGGAGGCCTAGGCGTAGATGGGTGTATAATATTAGGATATATCTCCAGGAGGTAGGATGTGGGTATATGGACTGGATTGGGTTGGCCCAGGATAGGGACAGGTGGCGGACGCTTTTGAGTGCGGTAATGAACCTTCGGGTTCCGTGAAATGCGGGGAATTTCTTGACTAGCTGCAAACCAGTTAGCTTATCAAGAAGGACTCTGCACCATGGAGTAAGTAAGTATAGCTGTATAACTACTTTCTGTCTAGTATGGATATTTTAACTCATATGCTTTTCTTTACTGCAGGCCTGGGCGCTTTAATCCTCTAACCGACACTGATTATAGGTATTGTCGGTTAGTGAGTTAAGAGAGTTGCGGTTTTCCGGATTTCCGCTGATCTCCGGCAATAATTATTGCCGGAGATCAGCGGAAATCCACAAGTAAAATTTGTCTCTTCCTGTGTGCACCCTGTATCGTGTACGCTACTCATTGTGCTGTATTAGCTACGTCCCAACTTCTCTTACACCTGCTCGAAAAGTACTTTTTGAACAGAGGGTAACTGAACCTCTGTGTAGTTCCAAGTCTTCCAGCTGTTGTGACCAGCACAAATTTGGTAACGTACAGAGTACATGCAGGTACGTGCACACACAGTTACGCCTTTCATATATTTTGTGAACAGGAAATGATATTGTTTTAAGTCCAGTTCATATGACACTTATTTGCATAATTTCGTTTCTCTAATATATCTAAATTTTGAATCAGTTGTATTAGTTCCTTTCAAAGATGTGGTCTTCCTAATCACTGTTGTAAAAGGTAAAGCAATCCCATTATTGGCTCAGAGGGTTCTAGGATGTTGAGGCTCCAAGATTTCAAGAAAATCGGCATATGAAGGTGGTAATGTTGTCAGCTTTACGCACCGGCCACCTTTAATCCCAGGAAATATCCCTGGTACAGATTTCTGTTAGAGGCTTAGTCGACCACAGGCTCATAGTGCGGCCGGAAGGATTATGTCAATTAAAAATTCCAATGACAACATCGGGAATTGAACCCGCGACCTTCCGTCTTGTAGCGCAGTGCCTGAACCAAACGCGCCACCGCGTGCCCCTAACCACTGTTGTAGCAGACCAAAATTCAACTATTCCTTTTACTTCTTTTAACCATGGCGCAACAGCCCTAGTGGGCCAAGGGCTCCTCATTGTCGACGATTCACGATCACACTCAGTTAGACACACCATACTCGGTAGGACACCTCTGGACGAGTGATCAGCCCGATGTACAGACCTCTACCTGACAACACACAACACTCACAAGAGACATCCATGCCTCCGGCAGGATTCAAACCCACAATCCTAGCAAGCGAGGGGCCGCAGACCCACGCATTAGACTGCGCGGCCACTGGGATCGGCACGTGTCACTTTATTGCTATTAACAGTATACAGTTATTATTATTTGTTATCAAAATATCTGTAATGCTGGAAGCGCGATCTCAAGCGGGTGTAACCTTGAACCACTCGACCAATGCAGTCAACGATTCGAAGAGCTTATTTTACCGCCTATCCGAAGCATTATTCTGACTAAATTGAATTACTGATCTATCTTCCACTTAATTTGTTTCGAACATTTTGGAAAGTCTTGAAATTTCAGCAATATCTCCGTCGGGCGAGTAGTCTGAACAGTGAAATGTACCGGCAATGTCAAACTTGAATCACAGATTTCTTAACTTTATTATTGTCTGGATTGATTTATCGTCGCCTTATCAAGTTCATAAAATTGCACATCAATAAATAGCGAGCTGACTAAGAAAAATGCAGTGGAATGAGCATGGATGGCAGCGGAAGTGGCTTGTTTGAAGTGGTAGTTTTGAAAGACCACAGAGGAAAAGCGGAGGAAAACATGAGGACTCTTGGCAAGTTATATTGCCTCTAGTTCGAGATTCAAATTCGATACTTCTAAATGTGGAGCAGAATTGTTAACTACAGTGTAGTGTCCCTGACCAGGGGATCTTGGGTCCTGCCCCCCCCCCCCCGGCGACAGAGGCCTTACGGGCAGACAGCCGAGCGGTAACTTGCTGCCCTGAAGATGGAAGATTGATGTTTGGAGGGTGGTTGGTTGTCGTTAAAGAGTGAAAGCCCACGGCAAGCTCCATACACTAATGGTTTAATAATCACTAAAATGTTCAAGGGAACAGTCCGGTTGTGGAGACGAGTGCAGGAGAACCGCTAATTTCTACGAGGCCCTTCGCTGTTACGAAGTGGTCGGCCTGGCTGGTGTCGAAATAATCCCCCTGTCTCTCAGGCTCCAAGCCTAGTTATATTAAATCTGCTACATATTTTACCGCACCCCCTGCCGTCGTCTCGTTACAGAAAGCACACACAAAAAAAACTAGGGTTACAAAACCCTCTGTTTCCAATATTGTGGGAAGACGAAACGTGCAGGAATGTCTGCGTATGGTAAAGTGGGGAGTGCAACGGGTGACCAGTGAGCCGCCACGAGTCCCTGAATGCTACAACATCGCCGCGATTTTCGCTCTCAAGAGGTTAGTGGCAGTTGAAAATTCCTTTTAGAAAACGTTACTATCTCTGTCACTGGTTCCCAACAATGTCACGTTTATTTATTCATTGCCACCAATGTCAATGAAGACGCTGAACACAGGCAGCTGCGAACTTTCCACTTCCGGACTACTGTGTTGTGTCCAGCGTAGTCTGCAGTTCTTTCCACCAACCAATATTCTTCGTGCCATGCACATATGCTGAGAAGTATGTAGGATGCACTCTTACATTTGTGGACGACTTCTACGTAATTAACTCCACGGAGCAGATCCTTGCATGAGACTCTAAAAATTCCTCAGCTCTTGAAAAATTCTCCAAATTCATGAGGCATGAAAATTTGTTACCTTGTTTACAACAAACCATCGTTTGTACAAAGAAACTTCCCAATCCCGAGTTAAAGCTTATGTTCACCCCTTAACCTGCCATGAAGGCCCAAAGCAGGAGTAGAGGTATAGATTTACTTTCTGTAACCTCGACGCTAGATGGAAGTGGGTGGTCCACACCGCGCCTCGGCAAGGAGACCCGGTGTCCATTGCACAGCGGCTCCATGCCGGAGGAACTTTGCAACCCTTCGTCACATATTGGTTCTTAAGGTAAGGAGTTATTAGTCCCTAAACGAACCCCCAATCAACTGCCAAGCTGGTACGCCACACTTGTCCAAAATCTGATACGCAGGAACTGTAACGGCAGTAACTTAAATGGATATAAGTACCAGCAGTTGAGCAGGAAGTGTTTGTGTACCAGTATGCAAAGTACGTAGGAATTGCTACTGCTGTAATGTGAGAAGTATGTGGAAAGTGCTACTGCAGTACAATCAGAGAACATGAAGGGAAGTGTGTAAGAAACCATACTGCAATAAACTGAATGTATCATTACTATGGAGACAGCACTACAGCAGCAAAGCGAGTGAATATGCCACTTAGTATGTGGGGAGTGAAATTGCATATAGTGACTTGCTACACGCCTGCGTTACACATCGTTAAATTTATAAACAGAACGCAAAAGGTAATGATGATAGGTATTGATTTGTTTGTGAGATCTTCAGCGACAGACTTTAAACTGGTCCAGCCACTGAAACATTATAAACTGATGATCCTATGTGCATATCTCCCGCTACTGAGCGTAACACGCTTGAGTGTTTAACGCACGAGAACACACAAATATATGTATCACTTCAAGAGGTGCAGTTTATACTCGCGTGCTACATCATTCTCAGGTACCTTATTATTAGGCACTCAGAGGATTCAAGTGTGAAAACAAATTTCGAATTAAAGGAGTGTCCGAATGGTGGAACTCACTTGAAGGAGACAGGAAATTTATGAAGAGCCTAAACGTGATAGCTTTCTGTCTTCAGTCAAGATTAGGAGCCGATAAGGCCCAAACTGATGACAGTCGCTTCTCCAGAGAGTGATTTTTGAGCCAAAACTACTGATTATATAGGTCTTATTTTATTCCATTTCATATATTATAAAATTTATTCGAGGAATTATATAGGCTTGCATTAACAGTTGGAGGGAGATAATACTGCAATTGTAGTAACATGGAAGGAAGTATTCGTGCCTTCTTTGAGGAAATATATCTTCAGTAATTGTACATTCACCAAAATGACCTAGTGAAAATCGTAATTACCCTTTAATACAGCGAGTTCGTTTTCCGCTATACGTTTTCATAACAAACGTTTTATTCTATTCAACTGAACAGCAGACTATGGTTTTGCACCCTCTTGATCAACGTTTTAGATTTACGTACGTGTTTTCATTCCCTTACTTAAGTATCACCGTATAAAATTATTTTGTTAATTAAAATGCGCCTTAAACACTATTGTTATCTAATTTAATTCTACAATTAACTATCTGGCAACACTGAACACAAACTTTTAACTACAATCTTATTTCCTGGGTCATATTCTTTGCCGTTTACAGATTACAGCCGCAGATTTCGAGTCTGGCAAAAACAATATACTCGTATATATATATATATATATATATACCGTACCTCGTGCGGCTAGAAGAATAAAGTTTTGAAAGTGAATATATTCAATCACTTTTATAACATATAGCAGTGCATAAATGATACAAACGTGCCAGTACTAAATATTTTTTGGCCTTTTAAAGGTTAATATTAAATATATGACAGAAAATAAACAAGAAAATAATTGTTTTCGTGTTTACTTACTGTAATATTATGTAAGGGAAATGTAATTATGCGTTTATATTTGTGTATTCAAAATATTCTTCCACTTGAAGTATCTGGAACTTCTCTTCTAAGGGGCCAGCAGTTATCATCCAGCGCAGTCAAGATCCCATTTCCAGAACAAAAATTATCCTCTTGTAATATAATACCAATTTCGACTTTGAGGTCTTCAAGGCTTGCTGAAAATAAAATCCCTCATGAGAATGAAGGAAGTGCATTTTCAACAACTCAATTTTGCCCCGTCATGTTGTATACTTAGTGCATCAGCTCAAACAACTTGTCTGTGTTTTTGGGCGCCTTATGGCTGCCAAGAACGTTGTCAAAACTACTCTAAATGCTCCTAACGTTCTCTTCACAATTTCGTTCAGGACTTCATAAAAATTCCCGTCATTCGCAAGTTCTTTTACACAATGACCGGCGAAGATACCTTCTTTCGTATTTTTATCGCTGATGCGTGGCAACTCCTGTTGTAGAAGACATTCCGGTCTGTGACCTCCATAGAAAATTTCATCACCCAAAGCTCGATGGGAAGTGATAATAGAAATATATATATTTTTTAAGTCTAAAAGTGGTTCAATTGCATCCTAATATTTCCGTGGAAGAAATCTTGTTCGGAAGTCCGTTCTCTCACAGCATGGTGACTACTTTTTTAGTGCTTGTCTCAGCCACACAGAAATAGCAAAACTCGTGTTTGCAAACTACATGCCTAGTAAAAGATATACGTATGGCTTTCCAATGTATGTATGTCACTTTACTTCACGTAATTTAGTAGCGATATTCGTGTAGCTGTTTATCTTCGCGTGCATTATCCACCAGGGATTCGGAGTAAGTCATTTCTGTTCTGAAGTAGAACAGCCTTCAGGCCTATGTTTGAAAACTCGGTGAAAAATTACGAATCATAACTTTCATACTCATATTTTTGTGTTGTTCTATGTATGATTTGTGTGTGTGTGTGTGTGGGGGGGGGGGTTGTGAGCGCGTGCGTGTGTGTGTGTGTGTAAATGTTAACTCTACTACTGCCACCGGGTGGATACCCAATTGCAGTTAACAAATATATCATATCATACCATATTCTCGTTGGTCGTCATTTCTTTAATAATCCTGTGGTACGAAATGTTTCCATTTATTAAACAGAAACTTGCAAGTTGTATTAATTTTTATGGAGAACAGAGCAAATTTAAAGTACGAGTTTCCAGCCTTTTAATCTGCAACGAAGAAAGCCTCTTTCATAATCGGAAAGGTTTAACCCCTTAAAGGCGAGGTGCAGTCTGCTTTATTTAAGTCCCAGTTCGTACTTGCAGTAAACACTCTTCATCTCGGTTATAAAAAACAGTCAGTTTATATTATATGGGGCAGAAGCCGCTGTTTGTTCTGATATAAATACAAAACACATAAACACAGTGAGGGCAGAACGTACAATTCTTGAATATTAAACCTGTTGTTGCATCACGTAATCAGTAGACTTTGAAAGGTTGAGCCTCATAAAACTCCTTTAATTCTTCTTTCACTCTTATGCTTTTAGTTTTACTGAGTAGGATATACGAGTATTCTGTTTCAGCCACCATATTATCAACATCCATTCCTCCGCTATTCGAATGCATTCCTGCTTCTTTCTCAAAATACCGTAGCCCTCGTTTTTTTTTTTACTTGACTATATTTATTATTATTAGAGCATGCTCCATTACACTGCGTAATACTGCATGCTAGGTTTGTTTTGTTCACATTTATATGGTTATTTGTTGTGTTGTTTTCCTGTTCTTGGTTGTTTGAGCTTTTGTCTTTAAATATTTATTCACAAATTCACGTTTCACTGCAGTTTTTCGAAGTCTATAGAGTTAGCAAAATTTGTAAATTGATTTAAATATTTGTTCACTAATTCACGTTTCCGCACTGGCCAGTTCTCTTCTCTCGATATGCAGGCTATTAGTTTTTCCCTTTCTTTGCCAAGTATTTCACAGTCATATAGGAGATTGTCCGTTGTCTGGTCTCCATGTTTGCAGAAACACTCTGGTGACTGGATTATCTTGAAGCGGTGTAGGTACGCCTTAGTTTTCCCGTGCGCAGTTAGCATCGCCATGAGGTTCGGTGATAGTGTGAGTTTCATTTTTAGTCTTTCCGTGACGTTGGGGAAGTATTCGTTGGTTGCCCGTCCTTTTGTAGTAGCGTCCCATTGTAGCTGCCACTTTGCTATTGTCTTTTCTGCTTCTTGTCTCGCTATTTCGCTTATCGGAATTTTGTTATAGCATATTTCGGTTTTTTATGGCCTCCTTGGCAAGTTTATCTGCTAGTTCGTTTCCGCTGTTGCCAGCATGGCCTTTATCCATGTAAAGTCCATATGCCACTTTTCTTTTTCCAGGTCATTTGTCTTTCTCCTAATTTCTTCTATTAGGTGTTTTCTATTTTTAGCGTTTTTGAGAGAGAATATGGTTATCTTACTGTCTGTGAATACCTTGACTGTTCGTGGGGTGTTGTTATCTAGTTTTATTGTCTCTAATGCGTGTAATGCTTTGAGTATTGCTGTCTGCTCAGCTTGATTGTTTGAGCACCCGTTGTTGAGTTTGTGTTTGATTTGATGAGTTAGTTTGTTATTTATGTATATGGCGATCCGCGAGCCGACACCTTGTTCAGTCTTGCTTCCGTCTGTGTATGTGTGTATTATGTGTTCCATAGTTTCATTTTGTTCAGTGATTCTTACTGTGTCAGCCGGGTGGGTCCAATCTTGATGTTCTATTTCGTGGTCCAGTAATTGGTTTTGCCTGTCCTTAGTAATTCTGTATAGATTAGCTGCCTCTTCGGTCTTTAGTTCTACCGGTGCATTGCCAGTTAGGATGTAGAGTGCATCATTGGAGGTAGTACAGTGGGCCTTGGTTATCTTGATGTTCATCACCCGTTGTACTCTACTGTATAGGGTCCTGTTGCAGTTCTTTCCCATGGCTCTGACCCATACTGGTGCGCCATACAGCATGAGTGGTAGTATGGCTCCTTTGTAGATGGTGTTTAGCGCTTCTTGCTTAAGTCCCCAGTTTAGTTTTGCTGATTTTGCTAATGTGTGTATTAACTGGGTACATTTGTTTGTTGTGGAAATAATAAGCTCTCTAAAGCTCAGCTTTGTGTCTAGAGTGATTCCTAAGTATTTGGTGCTTTTAACCTGTTGTAGTGGTTTGGAGTTCAGGTATACGTTAACTTCGGCTATTTCTCTTCTTTTCCTTCTCGTGGCTAGCATAACTTTGGATTTTTGTTCGTTAAAAGTAATTTTATTTTCTTTTTCCCAGTTTGTTATTTTGTTTATTTCTATGTTTGCAAAGTTTTCGGCTTCTTGGACGTTTCCCGCCCTTATTGCTATTAGTAGATCATCGGCAAATGCTATGGCTTTGGTGCGTTTCCCGTAATTCAGGTTAAGTAGCGAGTTGAATTGTATGTTCCAGTAGCCGGGGCCGCAGCATGGGCCTTGGGGGCAGCCCTTGGTGATGTCTCGTTCGATTTGGATGCTATTAGTATGTAAGGTTGCTGTCCTATCGCTGAAGTAGCTTCTAGTTAGGTTATAAAGGTTTTTCGGGCAGTTGAATGTTTTTAGGGTGTGTAGTATACTCGGCCACCATGCCACATCAAATGCCCCCTGTACGTCGAGGGTTATGAGTATTGGAATGTGTCCTTGTCTGAACCCCTCTTCTATGTATTCTTTCACTGCTAGTGTGGCATCTGTGGTGCTCTTTTTTGGGGTGAATCCATATTGATTAGGGTTCATGAGATTGTTACCATATAAATGGTGCATGACTCTGTTTATTAGTAGTTTTTCTAGGACTTGACCTCCTACGTTTATAAGGCTTATTAGTCTGTATTTAGACGCGTCCTGTACTTGTTCTTTGCCTGGTTTAACTATTGGGATTATTTTGGTTCTTTCCCATCTTTTGGGAAAACATCCTACTTGCAGGCATACACTGTATATTGTGTATGTGAACGAGGGGAGCAGCTTGTAGACTCTTTTGTAGATTTCTCCCGTGATTCCGTCTTCTCCAGGAGCCTTTTTGTTGTTAAGTTCTTCAATTGCGTTCTTGATTTCTGCTGGGGTGAATTCTCTGTCGTCCTCTGTTTGGTTGAGTTCCCTGATTTCCCTCCGGATTCTTTTGTGGTAGTCTGTGTCATCAGTTCGGTCGTCTTTTGTAATTAAGTGGTCTAGTATTACCTGGGCTGTTTCATTAAGGTTAGATGTCTAATAGCCGTCGGATTTTAGTAAGGTCGTCATAGGTATTACTCTCTTACTTTTATTTGTCGCTATCTTGTAAACTGTGTTCCACGGATTGGTATTTGGTGTTAAGTTGCAGTATTCCTTCCACGATTTTAGTTTTTCCTTTTTTATTGCTGCCTGATACCTTTTCCTCGTGGTATATCTTTTTACGGGTCTCCCTCTGCTCTGCTGTACGTGTTCTTTGATAGAGTCTTAGGGCATTCAGTCTTTTCCTCTTTATTGTAAGTTCCTGTGTCCACCATGGCACTGATTTGTATTTCGTCCATTTTTTATTGGGTTCTGCATTTCTAAATGAGTTGTTTCATACCGTGGTGATTGCTTCCTGTAGTTTGTCTACCACTTTCTCAATGTCGCAGGTTTCTTTGGCTTGTGTCGCTAATTCGTTGTCCAAGCGTTGAAGGTCTGTTACTTTTCCCTTTTGGAAATTAGTTGCAACTGATACTATTAAATTTCTTTCGAATCTGCTCAGGGTCTGTTCGTCTCTTACGTATCTGATCCCGTAGTTGTGTTTTTTGTCTATCTTGCTTTCTGTGATGCCCGATGCAGAATTTTATAATGCTGTGGTCAGAGCAGCTCTCTTCTTCGCAGATTTCCCATTTTGTTACAGCTTGCAGTATCTGGGTGTTCATTATAGTCAGGTCTATGTTGCTTTTTCCTCGTACGTTGTGGAATGTAGTCCGGTCACTTTCTTCGTTCATAATGTATAAACTCTTGCTTACTATAAATTATTCCATTGTTTTCCCTCTTTCATTAGTCTTGATGTCATGCCAGGCTGCCGATCTGGCGTTGCTATCTACCGCTATAATGAGTTCGTTTCCTTTGGTAAAATCCATAATTTGGTCTACCTTTTCAAGGCTTTTCTCGATTTCTTCGCTAGCAGCATAGAATCTGTAGCCGTTGTATTCCAGTTCTAGGAGTGCACTGTCTGGGTTGGATAATTGTGTGATGAGTACAGCATCTATATTTCTGTTGTTGATTACTATGGCGGCCCTGCTTTTGTCTTCGTGGGAGGTGTAGATTCTGTTTTTAGTTGATATTCCGGCTATTTTGCGGTTGTATAGGTACGGTTCTTGTATGAATAATATGTCGGATCTATCCTATTCACTTAGGTTCATTATATTGTCAGTCGCGTTTCTGGAGTGTTGGAGATTGATCTGCATGCACCTTATAGGTGCGTGTGTTCTGTTGTGCACATGGTTCCTGTTGTTCTGTTCCCTGTGGTTGTGCGCCGGTGCCATGTTAATAGTTTGTATTCTGTCTGTACTTGGCGATCATAGCCTGTAGACTAGGACAGTTCCGATCAAGTGACGATTGGTTGGTCTGGGTTTTCCTATCTTGGTTGTGGGCGTTCAATCTTTCGCAGTTGATATAATTGTACTCTGTCCGCGGGGCTGCGCAGTCTTTCAGTTTATGTTTTCCCGCGTATACAGGGCAGGCCTCTTCGTTCCTACATTCTGTGTGCCGATGGTTGTATCCGCTGCATCTAAAGCACCTGTTAACTGACACGTAGTCTTCCACGTAGCAGACCGACCACTCAAGTTTTAGTTTGTTGTGCAACATCTGTCTGCGGGCATGTGGCAGCACTTCGATTATTAGTTTCGTTGTTTTCCTCCTGGTTTTGAAGATGTACTTGGCCTGAATGTCCCCTTCCTGCAGCTTCAGGTCAGGGTTCTGCGCTAATATTATAGCTTCAGCGTTTTCAGTTGTCAGGGTATCGGGTACGTTATATACTATTAGTATGGGATTCCTACTCTTCTGAATGTTGATTTCCAATTGGCTCCCGCATTTGTCATGTAGCTATGAGTTTAGTATTTCTAGCTCTTCTTTGCTATCAGCTTCTATTAGTACTTGGCCATTCTTTAGGCTTTTAAGAGTCCTTATTCCAATTTTCATGTTGATGGGGTCGATCTTTGTTTCCAACAGCTTCTTGATTTCTTCTGTAGATTGACTCTGCTTGGGTTTTACTTTGAGTTTATGCCGTTCTTCGAGTTTGCCGCCTACCACTTCAGAAAATAGTTTTTTTCTATCGCAGCAAGGTGTCGCGTGTGCCGCTGTACCACGGCTAGTTAGTACTGCGTGGCAGTTGCTAGATGTCGTTACTTGTCTCGGCTGGGTCGTTGGTCTCTCCTCCAGCAACGCTTCCTTGAGTTGCTTAACCTCTACGGTCATTCTTTGGTTTGCTTCTGTTGTCTTTTGTATATTACTTTTGAGGGTAGCTACCAGCTTCCTTAGTTGACTTACGGTTTCGTGGATCTCGTATTTGAGTTCTTTCTTCAGATTCCCACTTGTATCCGTAACATTCACGATCGCGTTCAGGGCGTTGTCGATCTGTAGACAGACGTCGTCCGCCATCTTGTAGCACTAGTGTCTCTCATAAAGAATCATAGCACGTGCCTCAATGTTGATAGGACGTATTAATTTTCGATCTAGCCTTCTTTTCTGTTACCTCCGTGTCATGGGAACAGCAAAAGGCTTAGCATGCCCTTGTTTCATTAACTCGTTCACGCTTGAGACCCACACCACAAGTTGTACTGCAGTACGTATCAAAAGGAGATTTTGATTCAAAATCTACCCGCTACATCATAGACGTTATTGCTCTTTCTTAAGACCTGAGAATGAATTGGCTACGTGTGATGCAAACCATTACTGTTTTACCTCACCGTCCTCACATATTAAAACACAGATTTTACAGTAAAATGCAAAATATATAACAGTCGCTCAATAAATCGTAAAAATGTACCTCTTGAAGGTGACGTCACTAGTTAACACAAAAAATGCGGCCATTGGGGATGTACGCTTCAATTGCTTTCAACATGGTGCTATTATGGCCTGGGTTTCTAACCAAACAAACAAACCTTCCTACTACGCTGACAAACACCCCCATTTGACGGAATGAAACCACTCGCAAAATTCCGTTTGTAACAAAAAAAAATTAACGTCCTTTACTACCAAGAAAGACATGAGTAATAAGCAAATCAATTAGGAATAAAAGTGTACATTACGCAGTTTATTTCGTCAGTAGCAAGATCTTTTTTTTTTTGTCATTGAATTGACACCGAGGATGAAAACGGACAATTTTAACACATAACTTAACACAATTGTTAGACAGTTTCATCCAACTCCCATCCAATGAACATCCCCACAATTTGCGTGTATTCCAATTGAAGTCTCTTGCTGTTTGGTGAAGACAGTGTAAATCGAAAACTTCAGCTGAAATGTCTGATAATTCTTAAAGTGCCAGTTCGCATTTTTTGTTGTTTTGTGGGAGTTCGGGACAGAAATTTTTCCCTAATCCGGCACCTGACTGCACAGCTTGTACTGTGCTTGGTCACGGGGACAATTTTCACACAAGACACTTGTTTCTTGCAGAGTTTCAATAGGAAATTCGAAAAGTGAGAAAAGATTTTCGGAACTGCTGCTGGATATGGGTCAACTAATAACTAGCTACAATTTATTTTTGCAGAACTTGTTTGGAAGACAAGAGAACAAAGCCAGCTGAAGCACTTATTTGGGAGTACTGAAGGCCGTAGTAGATTGCATAAGCAGCCTGACTTATTGGTTTTATGATGACGTCACTGAAATTCGAGAAGTTCAGTCATGCACGAAGTGACATTCTTGTCAACAAACAAAGTAGAGGGGCATGGGGGATAAACGTTGTTTGTTTATAGACAACATAGCTGGATCCTCGAACAACAGAGAATCAATGAAGGATTCGCATGGTGTACTATGTGTTCAGAAAGAAAGCCCTGATAACCAAATTGTGGTAGATGGAAATATTTTTACTTATATCATTTCCAATATGGTGTAACTTTGCTCGAGTTTCATTTGACCAATTTTATATATTCACAGACAGATAAAGTCTGTGCATTCCTCGTTTTAAGCAGAATATATAAATTAATAATCTAAAGGTTTCGCATCATTAATGTTACTCATATATATCGAAAGACATTTCCTCCGGCAGAGCAAAAAATAAGCCTCCTTCACAAAAATCAGTCAGTTGATGTTCATACGGAATAATCTTCATTTACTACGTTAATTATAAGAAATATATAAGTGCAATGTGTGAAAGATATTCAATTTTTTAATATTGATCTGGGGGTCGGAGGTACCTAGAGTAATCACAGGGCTTTGGAGATTTTAACGTAAATTATGCATTATCACAAAGGCTAAATGTTTTGATATTTTCTCATTAAGTTCGAAACATTCACGATATGCCTTACAACTCACTCTGCCTCAGTGGTGATATTTACTTACTTTAAGGTCAGTGCTTCTCTTCTGTGCGTTTTATATGATTTTCTCAACCGTTCACGAAGGTGTTAAGTACAGTTTATCTTGGTTATAAAGACCTCAGCTTGTACGACACCTGGGCAATAGAATGATATGTTCTGTAGTACCAAATAATTCCATATAAGGCACGTGGCTTTCCGCCTTGCTTATCTCGACGTACGTACGCGCGTCTACCCCGGATATAAAATTGCCAGTCATCAGTTCAAATAGAATTTTCGAAGAAGAAGACTATTTTGAGAATTCGACGATCTCCTCGTCCTTGGGAAGGCCAGCCCTCTCTTCTTTCAGATATCTACGTAAATTTCAGGTCTGGAAAGTGACAATTCGTTTTGTGCCTAAAGTTGCCCTCTACTTTTATACTCCTGCAGCTAACAGGAGACTGGTAACGTGATTATACTCCTGCAGCTAACAGGAGACTGGTAACGTGATTATACTCCTGCAGCTAACAGGAGACTGGTAACGTGACAATATGGCTACAGTCACGAATAATAGGAAGGCTTTGAGGTCGAAGGAAAAGTCAAAGTGATGAGAGCAATAGAAAATGAAGTAAAACAAAGCTGACGTGTTTCGGGAACCTGGTCTCGTAAATCCCAAGATCCAAATGATTTTGAAAAATAGAACTAAAATTACTAGTGCCTTTGAGGGGAACGGATCGAGAATAAAGCGATTTCGAAAGCGTGAACAAAATGGCAGCGATGAGGCGCTGCTTATGTGGCTTAAGAAACAGAGATGTGACTATGTAGCAGTGAGCAGTCTATTCTCTTAATAACTTTTGTTCTTCCCAAATTTTAATGTCAAGTTAATATTTTTTAGCATAAACATGTATGGAAATTTACTAATATAAAAAACTGATTGTTATTGTTCTCATTTTTAAATGTTATTCATACTGTAAATTTGAAAGAGATTATAGCGCTATCATTAAGTTATATGCCTGCAGGCCAGTAATTTGTCTTGAAATATCTTTCCTTCGCCGATTCCAGGCAGTCTAAGGCGTGGGTTTGCGGCTGCTAGTTTGTTAGAATCGTGAGTTCGAATCCCGCCGGATGCATGTCTATCTGTTCTAAGTGTTGTGTGTTGTCAAGCAGAGGTCTCTGCGTCGGGCTGATCACTCATCCGGAGAAGTCCTACAGAGTGTTGTTTGTCCAAAATGTGTGATGGCAAAGCCTCGTAAAGGAAGGCCACAACTTAGAATCTGGTCGAAGCGCCACAGGATAGAAATGTCTCCTTCACTTTTACTGTACGCCTCGCTTAGAGTGACACTCTTTTGTAACGACACAAACAGTTCGGTCCTTTCGATGAGGTTACAACCGAGTTCGAATGTAGATATATTTTAAATTAAGCAGACTGTTTTCATACTGCTCAATCCGTTCATTGTAAATGATTTACAGATCCTTACAGTACGAACATATGTTGGTAAACAGTTCTACTACCATGTTTTTCAGTTTCATTGAAACACACAGTAGTGGCTCTGTGAATTTGTTGGTACTGTAAGGATTTTTAAGCAGAATTGTGTTTTGAAATGTCTGTAAATTATAAAGCACTTAGCAAAATGTGACTTAGGAAAGTGATACAGTTTAATAAACCAATTATAATTTAATTATCTTCGTATTTAGGTACAAAAATTCTCAGCAAACCTTTCAGACAATAGGGAAGGACAGAAGGCATAAAATACAGAACGCTAAATGCGGACTATACGGAAAGGTAGCAGGAGGCTCCGTATATACAGGGTGTCCCAGGAGGAATGTGCCAGACTTCGGGAGAGTGTTCCTTATGTTAAAGTATACCGATATAACCCAAAACACTTATGTCCAAAGTTGAACGGTTACGGAGATAATGGCCAGAGAA
>Ga0131853_10012712_pt1 | contig 15430 bp, 12 predicted proteins | sample TergutLab28metaG_FD_92764 | JGI IMG/M metagenome (GOLD analysis project Ga0131853, IMG submission 92764) | Labiotermes labralis P1 segment gut microbial communities from Petit-Saut dam, French Guiana - Lab288 P1 (version 2) (version 2) | ecosystem: Host-associated > Arthropoda: Insects >...
ACACTATACCAGAGGCTGACTGTACAGGAAAAATGATCTCCTGATGATGAGCTTCCTGAAAGCTCGAAACATGTAGAGAATGAATGACGACTACCCATGAAAATAAAGGATAGTCTACAAGTGACATCGTGTTGGTTATTTTTTAAATAAATCATTTATATAGATTAAAAAAAAAAATGGTCCCAAAATTGATTCATATGGTACCCTCTGTTTTATTTTCTCCCAGGTGGATTCAATACCATTATTATGATTTAAAATTACTTTTTGATATCTTCCATCTAAATAAGATTTTACGAAATTGTAAAATTTTCCTGATACTCCATAGAATTCCATTTTTACTAATAGCCCAGCATGATTAATACAGTCAAATGTTTTATGGAGGTCACAAACTATTCCTCCCACCATCTGTTTGTTGTTCAATGCTGTCAGTATTTCATTTAGTAATATATAAGAAGCATTTTCTGTTGACACTTCGTTTCGAAAACCATATTGATGCTGGTTCAATGTAACATTATTGTTCAGATGATGAAATAATTTTTTGTATATGAATTTTTTAAAAATTTTAGAAAATACAGGCAATAAGGAGATCAGTCTATAATTAGATTGGGAAGATTTGACTCCATTTTTGTAAATTAGCATAATTAATGAGAATTTCAATCTTTCAGGGTAGATACCTTGGGCAAGCATTTACTACATATAGTTATTAAGAGAGAAATTATAAGCTTTACTTATTTTTATGATTTTTGTTGAGCTCTCATCATACCCACTGGAATTCTTATCCTTCAGTGAGTCTGTTATTTTGTTTATTTCTTTTGCAGAGGTATAAGGCCAATGTATGTCTTTAAATGGCTGATTAAAATATTGAAATAAATTTTGCAGGGGGCTTGCGTCTTCTTCTTTTCATTAATTCTTTTGTTACTAATACTCCCTGCAGTGTTTAAAAAGTAATTGTTAAGTTCATTTGCAATGGTTATTTGGTTATATACTATATGATTATTAGTTCTTAATGATTTAATGTTTGTCTCATTACTTAATTTACTTGTTTCTTTATGTATAATATTCCATGTGGTTTTCGTTTTATTTTTTGACTTAGTAATGACTTCTTTATAATAGAATTTATTCGCTTCTTATAACTTTAGATAATATTTTACAGTAGTGTTTGTAATATAATTTATGTTCCATTTCATTATGATCCCTCGCCTTCAGATATAAGTTTCTCTTTCGATTACAAGAGGTTTTTATCCCTTCGGTTAGCCAAGGTTTAGAAATTGTATTGAAGTTTGTACGTTTCTTAATAAAGCAAGAGTGAAAAATCCTTAAATATATATTAAAAAATTTATTGAAAGAGGTGTTGGCATCATCCTCCATAAAAATTTCTTCCCAGTTTTCATTCCAATATACTTTGGTCATTGATGTCCCTCTTTGTGCTGATATTATTTCTTTGTTTTGTAAGAATATTTTCTATTACTATTATCTGCGCCTTGTGATCAGAAAGCCCATTGATATGGGGATTTATAATGCACTTTTTAGTCCTTGTTATGAATATTTTATCAATAGCAGTAGAGGATGCTTTTGATTTACGTGTAGGAAATGATACTGTACCTATTAGGTTATAGGTTTGTGCATCTAATTGTTGCCTTTTCTTACATTTTTCTAAATAGTTAATATTATGTTACCACATATCACAAATTCATTTTTATTACTATACCATGTGTTCAAAATACTGTCTAGTTTCTTAAAAAAAAATTGGTAACGTTACCTGAAGGTGACCTGTAAATAGCTAATATGTTTAACTGTATGGGAGTTATTTTTAGTCTTACAGCACAAACCTCAATATCCTTCACCTTACAGATTTATCGAGTGAAATAGAGAAGAAATCAAGATTTTCATGAACAAAAATACACAGCCCATCCATTCTTGAATGCATGTCTACGAAATTTAGATCCTAATTTAAATTGGTCTATGGGTAGATTATCTATTTTATAATCTTTCAAATGCTGTTTGGTTAAGCACATTATGTTTGGTTAGTCAGGAAAGAGGGAGTTGGATAACTTGTCCACTTTTGATTTTAATCCTCTAATATTTTGATGGAACATTTTGAAAAGGTTTTTGCCAGTAGTTAGCTTATTTGTGTTTGTATCATTTTCCAAGCTATATACCTTGTTCACCATAAAAAATCATTGCCTCTTATACTTGAGGTTTTCTTGTTTCTAGTAGAAGTTCTGCGAGTCTCTACTCCCTTATCTGCACCTCCAGCCTGGGTATTGTCTGTAATATCCTGTGTTTGCTCAAGAATCACAGTTTCATCTTTACTGGCACCTTTTTTTTTTGCCATCACATTCTAGTTCCTGTGATACAATCACCTTACTGTTGATTTGCCTAAACTTTTCATCATCATTCTTGTTACCATTATTATCTCTTGTTGATCATCTTCGTCCAGGTTGAACCTTTCTTCACTATTCCTATCATTACTAATGTCCTTCGTTCCTTGGTTGGAATTCTTTCTATCAACTTCACTCTCATCTCCTTGGACCCCATACTTTTCACTCACTACTGTGCTTTGCTTTAGCTTATTACCTAGTATTGAGTGTGTTGCTTGAGTTATTTTATTTGAGAACAGCAATTTGCCTAACTTATTGAAATGTAGGCCGTGTCGTGTATGATATTTTCTATCTATGTTTATCTGTATTAGGGCTACTTGCTTATGTTCTTTAGTAGTTTCCATCAATTTTTTTGTTAAAAGACCTTATTCCCATATTTTCTTGCAAGTAATATGATAAATCATACCAGATTGGCCCATTTGCTAGTACAATATTAGTGTGATTGTTTGTCTTAATGAACTCCATGGTATGATCAATAATTGATTCACCCTTATCAATATTAAATTCATTTGTGCTGCCACAGATGAGGATTATATCTCTTTGGGTTAGGCTTCCTAAAACACTATTTGCTGATTCAAGAAGGGTATTTAGTTCACAACCTGGCTTAACCATACTATATATACCAAATTTATTACTTAGTGGAAGTTCCACATTTTCCCTAATTCCTCTAAGGAAACTGTTACCAATCATTGTTACTTTATGTAACTGCCTGTACAGTGTAGAAAAAGTGAACTCCTGATGATGAGCTCCCTGAAGCTTGAAACATGTAGAGTAAAGGACGACTAACCGTGAAATAAAGGATAGTCCTTAAGTGTCATCTTGTTGGTGTTTATTTTGGAACAACTTTATGTTGTATTAACTTACTTTTTGTTACACTATTCATATAAGTCACTACACTTGATACTGTTTCCATGCTTTTGTTTCTATTTTGCCATTGAGTAAGGTTGGAATATGGTATATATGAAAATCCTACCTGTTTTCTTTTCTTGTCGGTTGAGTCCTTCCCCTACTTTGGGGCTGCAGTTTTGTTTGGTGATCATGGTTGGGAATATCTGAAGTATTATTTTCTTCTTGAATCTTCAGTGTGATATCATTTGTTTGTGTGTCTTATAGGTTAGTTGCTCATAACAGTTAGCTGTAGAGAGGGGATATGTATTATTCGCCTCAGTGAGATTCTTTGATAAAAAGCCTTCCCTGTAGCACTCGTATCTCTAGTTGAATTAATTGCCACACTGGTCCTATCACCATGAGGGAAGTCTTCATCACTTTCCTTTCGTAGAAGTTTTATAATTAACCATATGATGCCTAACGACCCCTATAGGAGTTGTACCGCACCGCTAACCTCTGAAGTTGAATTTTATGTATTTATTCAACAAATATAGGTACTGAATATTATAAACATGGTATGTACTCTCCATTTTTTTCTCTTCAAAATGCAGTTTATTTCATAATTCTAACATATTTGGTTCCTGTATTATTCACATTTTATTTACAGGATGTGCTAAAATTAAAAAAATAATTCCGGTGCCAAAAGGTTAATTTTGCTGATTATAGTTCTTCTAATGCACTATGAAGTTGTTTCTCCAGTAACACACAATTTGAGCACTCAGACACACTTAAATCACATTTATTTTGATTGTATAGATCAGAACTTGCCACACTTGGCATACATTGGCATAAATCGATGGATTTAAGATAAATCCATCGATTTTGGATGTTTATGAGTTTCAAGGTTTTGGTAATATCTGTTACATTTTTGGTTGTTTTTTTCCCCCTGTACATGATTTTGGAGCTGTGTTCTTGTCTTTTCTATCCATGTCCATTGTTTAGTTCAATGGGTTTAGGCTCCAGTTCTCCAGAAGACATGGACCAGCTTGAGGAAACAAAGCAGGTGGTCAAGAAGCTGATTGATTCTGATGAAATTGTTATTTTCTCAAAGACTACGTGCCCGTACTGCAAATCAGCAAAGGGGGTAAGCTTTATGTTTGAATGTGCATTGAGAGTAGTCGTAAATTATCTGTAAAAGCCAGGGATCCGGGAATACAACTTAAATTCACTAGCCCTTAATAGTGTGTTTGATCATACTAAGTTTATCTGACCTGGCAGTAGAACAAAACCACAGTAAACCAGGCCTTATCAAGGAGGCCCGCTGATAACCAGATATATGGCTTACTGTGAAGACCAAAGTACGTTCTGTACTTATATCCTTGTTCATTTATGGAATATTTTATAGACGAGAAGAATATACATTTCTGTGAAACTTAGGGGAAGATTGTCACATCGTGGTATCCACATGCAGGATCAGTCTGTTGAATATAGCCAGTACAACACAGTATAAACAAATGGAATTAGCATATTCTGTCACTAGGATCACATTTGTTGGAGAAATGAAATGTTGATAGAAATTCTGATCATGAGTATTAAAGAGTTCCCTGAAACTACAGACATCTGTAAGTACATGTCACTGCTTAAGTCATAGACATAAGGAGCAAGGATCAATGTTTTAGGACTGAACCAAACTGTGTATTTTATCTACAGGTCTGAAATATAACACATTCCTAAAACAAAACATTCATTACTAACAGTAGGAAAATTACTAGGATTTCCAGCCTGTATATCTGTTCCTTGTATTAAGTACTAAGGTCATTCAAAAATTAATTGCAATACTGTTCCAAAATTCTTAGAATTTCTTGATTTCAAACTTTCACCGTGTTCTGAATATAGTGTGTTTTCTTTTGGGTAATTCCCCGGCGTCTCAATTTTATATGCCGACGTTTCAGAACACTCTATCTGTTCCATCTTCATAGGCAGGTGGATGAAGTGTGACTGGCAGTCAGAAAAGCTGGGGTATTTATACAGGAAGGTTTTGACTGGAAATTTTGCAGAGCCAATTGCAGGAGGGTGGCATGTAGAGGGCGGTTAGAGGTAGAACAGGTTATGGAGGGGTGAGGTATATAAGGCACCTCTCAGGGCAAGGTCCACTATTGTGTAGTAGGTGGCTGTCTCCTTTCCTTGATTTTAAGTAAAAGTGGTTTCCAGGGTTTGCTTAGGGGCAGGCCATCTTCTCTGTTTATGTTGTGTGGATGCATTTCAATTTCAGTTGCTTTCCTGATGAGATGATCCATGTATCCAGTTTTTGCAGAAAGCAGTTTAGTGTCTTGTAGTCTGATGATGTGGTCATGGTTGAAGCTTTGTTCAGCTACTGCTGATTTGTCAGGTTGAGCCAGTCTTATATGTCTATCATGCTCTTTAATTCGGTGGTGGATGGACTGACCACTCTGTCCACTAATGAAAGTTTCATTAAAATCTCACAAGAATAGCAGGTACTTTACATGAAGATGAATGTACATTTATTGAGTGGTCACTCAATTCTTCTTAGAATGAAAAATGTTTCAGATAAATTTGTAGAGAAAATCAAAACACAGTTTTGTGTTCAATAACCCCCCCCTGAAAATCATGCCATTTATGAGATAATGTGAAAAAATGCTGTAGAACATGATGAAATATGATTATCAGTAGTACTTATATTTCAAGCGAATTTCATCGGTGGGAGATGTTGGATTTTGTATAATCGATTGACATTGCCATGATAATTCTAGTATTTAACAAGAGAATTGTTTTGCTTTTGGTCACATTTCCCATGACACATCTAACAACTGCTTGCAGCATGTTCTTCAGTATGTTGTAACACACCTTGAGAAGTGCTGCCCTAGAGACATGTTTTATTCCAAGTATGTACTTGTAAAGACCCTATATGAAGGAGATAACTAACAAATTATTATTATTATTTCAGATTGTAACCTAAAAATTCTCAGTAACTCACCTCACATGCAGAAATTATCCACAGTTTTCTGTCTATGACCTCAGTGTAATTTCACCATATCTGTCTCTTTGTGCCACTGAAAGGGCGTGTGTTGACTGATAGCAGACAATAGTATCTACAAGAACTATGCTTAATAATAGAAAAATCATGCACTTATGACAATAATATGATGCACACCAGCACACAGCAGTGCTTTGCTGCTCCTCACGATGTTGTAATAAGATCACTTAGTTAACATGAACTTTGAGGCCAGAACAACTCAACCATTGACTCTTGACAGATGAGGCCACTAGTTGGTCTCGAAATGTTCGGCAACAAACATGCAGTAATGGAGTGCAGTACCCCAGAGGAGCAGAGTCCTAAACCCACCATTAACAAACGTAAGCCTGAAACTTATCTGAATAGTATACAGAAACTTATTTCCTACCTCACAGTAAACACATTACCTCTCCATTACAGAGATGAAGAAGTTAATGATGTGTAGTGAAATAATCAATGTTTATGTTGATAATCATATGAAACACACATATACATTGTGTGGGCAAACTGCAGTCTTGAATGTGAAGGTAGTATATAGTTATCATTGTCCTCCATAAAGTGTTAGCCTCCTCTTTTGTGATGAAATGTGAAAGTGTTTGGGTAATCTGTCTTAGGTGTTCGACACTTTGCAATACAAGTACACAGCTGTTGAACTAGATAAACGAGCTGATGGACGCGCCATTCAGAACATATTAGAACAGATGACTGGAGCACGAACGGTGAGTACCCATTTCTGGAACACAAAGTATATCTATGAGGTGTGAGCTAAAATTCTCAGGACTGGGTGTGTGGAACGCTATCCATCCGTAATGCAGCCATGTGTTGCGAGGTACTACAAAGTTGGCTTTATTTTGAATTAGTGTGGTGGGTATCCCTATAATAGGATGTTGCATTTTTGTGCAATTGACATTTAATTTTGTTTCATGTTATGTGCATTCTGTGATCCTTGTAGCTTGGTAAAATAACAGACATTAAGGAACAGAGAAATTTCATCGAGTTATGTTGTCACCTTATTATTTCCAACAAAGACCTATGGAAGGTAACAGGACAAGAAGATATAAATTTAGAAATAAGAAAAAGAAAATTTAGATGGATTGGTCACACATTAAGAAAAGAGGATGCAGAGATACCAAAGGCTGCCCTACTCTGGAACCCTCAGGGAAACAGGAAGAGAGGAAGACCGAAAAACAGCTGGAGAAGATCGGTAATCAAGGAAGGGGGTAGAAGCTGGTATGAACTAAGGTTCTTAGCAGCCGCTAGACAGAAGTGGAAAGGACTCATAGACAACCTATGTTCCTAGAAGGAACGATGGACTTTATTATTATTATTATGTTGTCACCTTGAGAAACCAGCTTCTGAGAGTGTAACACCAGTTTCACAAGTGTCCAACCATCACTTCAGGATTTTGAGTGTTCAGTTTGCCCATTGTGAAGCTGGACTGATGAAAATGTGGAGAAAGTGAGTCAAGGCATTTGTGAGGACAGATGATATATGATTTAACAATTGCAGTGACATTCAAGGCCTATCACGAGATATATGCTAATGCTTTTTAACCAAAGATTTCAACATGAGATGTATTGCTGAATGAAGACCAGCTACAAAATATACTTTCTGTGTGCAGTGACATGTAAGATAAGGCCAAGCAGGATACAAATTTCCTTTTGACATGTCTCCTTGTTCCCCAAAGATGAAAATGCAGTTAAAAGGATGAAGCTATGAGGATGTTGGGATGCAACCTGAATTGCATGTGGTGGTGGAGGACACCATCGCCAAATGGGAGTTACAGAGATGCATCCAACAGTGGGAACGGCACTGGGCCCTGTTTATAAACTGCAGAGGCAAAGTACTTGGAATAGGATAATACTAGCTTGTAATTAAGTCTTGAACTGCTATATCCCTAGTGTAGACACCTTTGGCTCATACCTGTACCTTACAGTACCAGCTGTTGCCACTGGTTGCACATGGCCCTGATATAATTTCACCCTTCCCTACCTTATGTGTTGTTATTTTGCCACTCATTTCATTCTTATTCCCTGAAGATAGAGGCAGCACTTTCCTCCAAAATATTGGTACATACCTAACAAACTGAACTGTGTCTAAAACTTTGTCGATGGTGCATCATTAAAATCGTTGCCATCATCTTCATTGTCGTAATCATCAACATTATGTTTTTCATTTTCAGTATTCATATACTGATTGGATATTCAAACATACTGAGTTAATTTGTCAGTAGAATTGCTTTTCACCACACAGTTGGTTTGCTGAATTCCCATAAGGTACCATTACACAGCTAATAAAGGTTGGCCATGGTCTGCCACAGTAATGGGAGAGAGGACAGGAATAAGCACTATTCAAGAGCAGGTAACAAAAGGGTACACATGTACTGATTTTGTGAATGAAATAGTGAAATGCTGAAGCAGTGGTTACCAGGTTTACAACACAGGATAACTCAAACTTCATTTGTAACGTTGTCCACTCCAGATCTACATGTGTCGTGTCACAGGCATTGGCTTGTAGAACCTCATATCTCAGTCTTTGTTCAGTGTTATAAGTAATGTAAAGTTTGAATAATACAGTAGAACTCCACTTATCTAGAATAATTGGAATGGCAAGCCATCCAGATATGCAGAAAATCCAGATAATTGGATTTTTCTTTGAATAGGCTACATTTGCAGTTGGAGTTTAGGCTGTTACTCTTTACATACGTTAGAACCTTTCGACTACACCTGATTTGAAGTTTTAGAAGCCATAGCACTGTATTGTACTTGATCCGATAACTGGTAATTTTGAGGCAAGTTAGTTTTTTAGAATTGTTGACAAATTAACCTGAAGGGCCAAGCCAAACTGGATTACCAGCATCCAGATATGGGGAGTTCTATTGTATTAAAAAAAATGTAATACATACACAAGCATAGAAGTTTCTCAGAATTCTGAGAGCATGTACTACTTACCAGGCTTAATGATTAGTGTAGTGTTATCCTTTGTTTCAGGTTCCCCGCATCTTTGTCCGAGGAGAGTGTCTAGGAGGTTGCTCCAATATCGAGGAGCTTTATAATTCAGGGAAGCTTGCAGAAATACTCAGAGGAAAGTAAATGCACTTGGTGTTGGACCTTGTGCATTATGGCTGCTCTGGAGAACATCAAATGTTTATGCATATTACTTAAAAATGAAATGATATACAGTGGAAACATCATTATGAGTACTTATAGTAAGAACTTTGTTGTAATGACAGTTTAACAATGTACCATCAAGGTCCATGTCATATATAGCAAATTTACTTCATAACAGGGAGTGCTTGCCAATTAACTTTATGTTATTATGAGTGATTTGAAAGTCTGTTTGGATGCAGCTTCATATCCTTGTACTTGCTGCATTTTTTCAAGAGTTATGTATTAAAAATAATCTGGTGGAAGGCAGGTCTAAGGTTGGGCATTTGTATGGTGTGGATAGCCACTCCCACCAGCCTTAAAAGTTAATCCCAGAGGAGCTGAGAACTGAAGTATGATCATTTTGACAAAACAGGCTTGCTGGTACCAACCTTTTACTCGGCTCTCACAAGATGTTGCAACCCATTAACCCTCAGTACCTGAATTAAACACCTAGTGTTGTCTGCAGCACACTGGAATTTAAATGAGTGCTGCATAATAACAACTATTATGTCAGCAGCAGCTGATGTTTGGTGTATTGAACATCACACTGTATGTTACAAATATGGGGTTAAAATTTGAAATCTCTGCTGCTGCTGATACTACTACTACTACTACTACTGCTACTAATGATAATATGATAATAATAATAATAATTTTTTGGCAGCAGGTTATGGCAGAAGATGTGTGTTTTGATATGTTTGGGCTTCAGTTTGATGTATCTCAAAATCAGTAGTTGGCTTCTAGCACAGACATTTGTATTGATGAAATACGGGCAGGTCTTGTTCTCAGTCAGGGTTACATTCCTGAAAAACATCGTGCAAATGGAAATCATGCAAATCGAACACAAAAATGTCCCATTTAAAACAGTATATTGACAACCTCACTCTGTTCAGTGTATGTCTATACCAGTTGCAGACAAACAAGCCTCTACAGTATATATCTACTCCATATAATATAAATATCTATACAGTATACATACATTTGTGTAAAAGTATTTATTTATTTTTAATGCACTAAAAGTGGAAGAGACTCACATCTATAATTTTGTGTATAGTTCATTCTGATAGGACTATGGTAGTCTTGCTATACAAACACTTCAGTTCCTGACTCAGCACCTTCTGTATTTCTGTCTGCATTATCATGAATTGTATGTCTGCTAATGTGGGTTTGTTTTAGAGCGATTTTGAACTTTTTTTAGCTTACCAGCGACATTCTTAATCTCCAAGGGTTAATTATTAAAGATTTTTATCACCGAATAATAAGCTCCTTTTTGATAAATAGTTAAGTTTGTTTGGGGCAGGTATAAATTATTTCTCTGTCTAGGCTCTATATGGTGATTTTCAGTGTTTGTTGAGAAAAGGTTTTTGTTTTGAACTACAAACATTAATAAAGATAATAGATATTGTGATGTCAAAGGCAAAATTTGTTGTTTCTTAAATTTCTACATGAAATTCTATTTCCACATCCTTCCATAATTTTAATTGCCTTTCTTTGCTTGCTGAAAATTGTGGAACTATGCGACGAGTTTCCCCAGAATATAATTCTGTAACTCATAGCTGAGTGAAAGAAAGCATGATAAATTATTTTTAATGACAAGGTAGACATGTATGTTTTGGCATTTCTAATTATATATTGAACCATTTATTTAGTTACAAAGACTATGTGAATGTTTTTGTTGAAATCTGTTAGATTAGAATGAGCAGATAAGATACTAGTATCATCAGCAAAGATTATAGGTGCTGAAGTTTTATTTATTATCTTGGATAAGTCATATATATATATATATATATATATATATAAAAGATAAAATAGACATCCCAAAACAAAGCCTTGTGGGACTCAATGTCTAACTTTGGCCCAGCTTGAAATTTTATTACTGTTATCACTGTCATTATTTATATTGCTGTTCTTAAATACCCGTTATCCAGGTAAGATTAATAAAGGGCTAGGTCCGTGCCATTGATTCCATAATATTTCAATTTAGGTAATAGGATACCATGATCAACACAAACGCTTTCTCCAAATTGCAGACAACCCCACCCACTAGTATTTTATTGTTCGTAGCATTTAAAATCTCAGATGTTATTTTATAAATTGCATTATCTGTCTTCAATCCTATCCTGAATCCATGTTGTTCATTGCTTAATATATTGTATTTGGTGAGGTGTTTTAAAATCCTTGCCTACATTACGATTTCACATATTTTTGAGAATGATGTTAAGAGTGAAACAGGTCTATAGTTAGACACATCACACCTATCATCATTCTTATGTAGTGGTTTTATTACTGCATATTTTAATCTTTCTGGGAATACACCCCAAAATATTATTTAATTACATATGTAATTTAGTGGATACCTTATGAAAGGGAAGCTTATTTTCAAGATTTTTGTGGATATCTCATCATACCCACACAAGTTTTTCATTTTTTTTAGGTATTGTATAATTCAGTCATTGTCTTTCATTGTGCATTTGCATTCCATACTTGGGTAAGGTTTATTGAAAGCTTGTTCCATAAAATGAGTATGATTATCAATACTATTATTATCATCATTTATAAGATTATTTTTACTATGTCTATTAACATTTTCTGTAATAGCAACAAAATACTCATTAAAAGTTTCAGCAATAATTTGGTGATCAGTAATTTTTCCACCTTCAGTGTGAGCTTGTATTTCACTCCTATTTGTATTTCTTCTGGATTCTTTCTTTACAATACCTCATGTAGTTTTAATCTAAACGTGGGAATTTGGAATTAATTTGTCATGTTAATTTTTTTTCTTTCTTTTTATAACCATAGACAGTATCTCTATAATAGGATGCAACAGTAGGATTATTATTTTGTAATTCCTTGTAAAAACTCTCCCTTATGTTTGCAGGAAGTTATTATTCCTGGTGAATCCATGAATTCTGGTTCATTTTTTCCTTTGCCTGAATTAGGGAAAACTAGAATAGTAGATTCTGAAGAAAATATTTGGAAAAGAGGTAGAAATCTTATTAACATCATTCCCATTGAAAACTGGTTCCTTTGTTTCAGGACTTAATTTCAATTGGAAATCTACTCTGGTATACTTTTTTTTTTTATGTAAGTGTACTCTTCCTTTTCCTGTTTCTGTACCTTATTTATTATTAGTAACTGGGCGTTGTGATCTGAGAGTCCAATTATAAGCGGGTATAAATCATATTTTCCAATGGTGGACGTATCAATGAAAACATTGTCAATGGCAGTGTGGGAATTAGGCCAGTATAACTATACCAGCAAGATTATAAGAATGTAATACAGCATCAAGTTGGCTCTTTCTAGTATTATCTTTTAGATAATTTACATTTACATCACCACATATGATATATTTCCTCTTATAAAGTTTCTGCAAAATGAAGTCTAATCAATTTAGGAACTTTGTAAAATTACCCATTGGAGATCTATAAATAGTCAAAATGCATAATTTATTATATGTTGAGGTTAATTGAATTGCACATGCTTCAGTGTTCTTAACTGTATTGTACTCATCAGGATTTTTGGTGTTGTATTTTAAGGTTCTATGCCATATGCGAAACTGAAAATTATGTGTAAATTTGAAAAGTGATTTAAATTTTCAACTCGCGTGACAGCGAAAGCATGTAAAACAAGACCTGCCTGTATATAGTTTTCTAGACCCAATAATCTTAATGGACATCATTTCCATCCATGTGGCACTTGACTTGCCTTACATGTACATGTCCCATATACACATGTTTCCACTGCACTCTCATTTCCGTACATAACAGCTGCCTGCTCCGTGTTCTGCCTCCCTTATGCATTCGCTTATGTGTTGTTTACGATAACAGGTACTACTATTACTGCTATTAATCAATGAAAGATTAGAATGTGGGATGTGGGGCCATGGACTTGATCGAACTGGCTCAGGATAGGGACAGGTGGCAGGCACTTGTGAATGTGGTAATGAAACTTCAGGTGCCATAAAATGTGACGAATTTCTCGACCACCTGAGAAGTGGTTAGCTTCTCAAGAAGGACTCTTCTCCATGGCATATGTAAGAAAGTAGGCCTAATCAATGGAGGCACATAGGTCATATCTCTTGTGATTGGGTGAAAGTGACTGTAATAGCCATACATTATTTAGTATATCTTCTGTTACCAAGGGATGTAGAGACACAATGAGACTGCTAGACCTCAGTTACGGGTGCTTTGATGCCAACTGTTGATAGTAGAACAAACATAATAGGTTCTTTGCATATGCGCTTTCAAAAAACCAAAAGTTAATTTAGTGCTCCAGAAGATTTCAAGTTTCATGTCCTTGCTGTGAGCAACTGCCAAAGGAAGTAGCAGTCATGCTTGACTAATTCCTAGTATTAATGGTAAGAAGCTAAAGTACTCATAATTCACTACAGAGTGTAAGGGCCATTGCCTGGTACTACTAAGCCTGGAATCCAGAGGCCCCTCAAGGTGTCCTGCAAGGACCAATGACAGTTATTCACGCTCAACCAATTAGATACTTTAACCCTTTAAACGCCAAATTAAATCCCATTTGCCATTTGCTGGCATTATTAGAAGCTCACCATATTCTCCACGTTAGCAGGATAAGGGTTAACAATGATGGGACATTCCAACAATTTGAAGAAACAAATCAAAATCCATTAGATGTATGTAAATATCACAGTGATTTATTTTCATAAGAATCAGGAAAGAATTGTGGTTGACTGACAGACAAGATAGTTGTTTTAAAATGTGCTAGCGGTGGGCTCTCCTAGTACAGCATTCTCCAGGTATGAACTGTGCGACATTTGTGGTAATATAATTGATCCTCTTGGGTTAAATTCTTATTCTAAATCCCTACTATTTGCAGACCATGTGTGTATTAATAACTGGCAATTATTAAAAGGTTTTGCATATGAGTGCCTCAGTGTTGATTCATGTGAGTGTATGGTGTGCAGTGAATGAATTATCTTTGAATATAGACAGGGCATGTGTAATGACATTCACTTTGTTTCCAAGATCTATTCCAATCTATAAAGATAAAAAATTAAAAAGTAACAAATATAAAAGTTCTTAGTTTGGGAATTGATAAACGATGGGGTTGGAAGATAACGCCAAGTAGATAATTCCAAAATTGAGAAGTGCATATAATGCTGTTAGATTAATGTATGTGTGTACGTTCGTACAATGTGAAATTTGTGGATGCTCAACAAACAAAAATTGTCAACTTATGCAAGAATCTTAAAATAAGCTTATTAACCCCTAACTTCCTAATGTGGAGAATAGGGTGAGCTCCTAATAATGCCAGCAATTGGCAGATGGGATTTAACTCGGCATTTAAAGGGTTAAAATCATATAGTGCATAGTTTTAGAACAATGCCTTACATAATGATACACTCTGGAACACAGATCATCTAGTACACAGATTGGCAAGTTAATGATGAAAAGTGGCAACGTGACCGCTCTGCCATCTGTGTACAGAGATCACCCAACTAACATGCCTAGGACGATAATCACGACCCCTCATGCAGATCATTGGTACTAATATGACGTGTCTCAAAGCATCAATCGGTAACAGAACTGATTACTATACAACCTTTAGTATTTTCTTGTACTTATAAAACCACCTACACGTACTGACACGTTTCGATGCTATTGCATTATCCTCAGCGTCATCCTAACACATAGCCATTCATAGTATCCCGTATTATATGCACGTTTCCATATTCTTCACTGTTTTTTCCCTCTTGCACATTTGATATGCATTTCTGTTCCATTTATTTCCCTCTTTGTAACGCACTCCCCTAAAACTGACATTTTCACTTATTGGTTGCTGTACTTATATCCATGACAGGAGAACCCACAAGTGAGCAAGCTACAGTGAAAGAAATGAAACACATGTCAACAAGTAGCCTGTGAGTGCAACAAGGGAAACCAAATAAGTGCAACAGTCCACACTATGAACACAGGAAATGCAATGAATACAACCACCTACAAATGGCAAGATGTGTTAGCTAGGAAGATAATGCAACAGCCAGCATCAAAATGCAGTCAGTACACAGG
>Ga0131853_10012713_pt1 | contig 15429 bp, 5 predicted proteins | sample TergutLab28metaG_FD_92764 | JGI IMG/M metagenome (GOLD analysis project Ga0131853, IMG submission 92764) | Labiotermes labralis P1 segment gut microbial communities from Petit-Saut dam, French Guiana - Lab288 P1 (version 2) (version 2) | ecosystem: Host-associated > Arthropoda: Insects >...
GGGGGAAAAAAAATGGCCTTTCCTTTTTTTTACCCCCGGGGCGAAGTTGGGGGGGGGGGGCAACCCCACCCCCCCGCCCCCTCCCCCCCCCCCCCCCGGGAAAGACCCGGTACCCATTGTATAGGACGCTGGGTGAGCCCCAGGGCCGGTCTGGACGAATGTGGAAAATCTTGACCCACCGGGATTCGATTCCCGCACCGTCCAGCCCCTAGTGAGTCGCTATACCGACTGAGCTATCCCGGCCCACTAGTGGACTAATACTCCTAACTGTATAATACTTCTAACATTGTACAACTGCAGAATAACCCTCCAAACAGTACGCTACAGAACTATGAGACTCCTGACATTAGTCAGTCTGGACGTTTCAAAGAAGAAAAAACTCTTTTGTTTCTGTCGGGAATCGAGCCACAATTCCTCACTCGTCCAGCAAGTGGACTGCTCACTGTACCTGCTGAGCTAACCCGCCTCCCTTAAAAGTGTACCGGTCCTAATTAAGTGAATGTGTCACGCGATTACTTAGACCAAAAGAAAGTCACATATTTCATCCCAAGCCGGTGGTGGCTATAGACAGTATTGAAATTGCAAATAGCCCCACTGCCTATCAGCTGGATCACTAAGCAAAGTGTCTATCTTGAGACACTGTTAACTATAATTTTTTTCATCGTTTTAATTTTCAGCGGATATGTATCTAGCTCTGTTCTTTGTGTTTTCTGTGAACTGTACCACGCAACACGCCGGTGACGAGCGGTCATCAACCTCTGAGCGGCCGGCTGGCTGGGATGTAGGTCAGTGATAGCAGCATGCGCACAGGGGTCGGCGTACCCCTTCACTTCCTACAACAGGGAATAAGAACTTCCGATATCCCCTTCTCACGGCTCAAACGGTGGGAAATCGACAATAAAAAGCGAACAGCAAAACTTACAGTGGGGGGGGGGGGGGTTTCAGTACGGAATTACTAGATTCTATTAATACAGGTATGAATTGCGAAGCGTCTCAGTCACTTCCGTACTGCTCCTTGCCTCTCGTTCTCTCCAACATTTACCTGACTTAAGTCTCTCATTTGTTTTATCACATATTTGCCTGAATTCAGACTTGCTTCCCCTAACCCCTCTCCAGACCGTCCGACAATAACCTCGGCACTTCCTTCTGCACAAGCATTTTCCTAGGGTTTCCTCCGCACCACCCTACCATTATTTGGTGTTCTGTTCAGATGTCATTCCCCCAGACGATAAATTATCCACCTCCTCTCTTCTTCAAATCGTCTCCTTCCTCTTGATTCTTTATTAATTTCTTCTGATCACTCGTTCTTCTGCCTTACAAGTTCTACACACCCTTAACCAGGCAATTAAATAAAATAGAAAATACAAGCTTGAGGAAATAATAAATACATATAAAATGTTAGTCGGGAAACCTGAAGGAACAGGTGGAGACAGAGAACAGATGGATCTAACGGAACCAAAAGAACAGGTTTTATAATACAAACTCTGCCAGAGACGGGAAGAAGAACCAACTTCCGAAAAGACGTGTGTATCAAGTACACCTCAGTAAAAATGCAACGTTCAGCGTAACATTCTTATAACGACCACTAAGAACACCTGCATAAGGCGGGAACATTATTAAAATGAAAATTCAGGAAATAGCTGTGAGGATGTGAGTTCAAGTGTATTGCTAAAGGAAAGGGTCCAGTGGTGGGCTTACATACAAAGACGCCTATCAATCTTCGCGTTTGGTAAATGGTTGGAAATTTATTGATCATCAATGAAAGAGCTTTTCAACAAATGTTCACGAGGTCACGACGTGCATAACGCTAGGGTCCCCATTGCAAACACGGACTCGATGACACCTATCATACTGTCATCACGTGGCACCCGTATTTATGAATGATTCGGAATGAATTCACGCCCAGTGGCCATTCTTTAAAATTTTGGTCTGGAATAGCTCGGCTAGCATAATGAATGATTACGGCTATACGGTCCAGTTCAATTAGCGGAAGAGACATACAGTATTTTTTTTCAGCACCACGTCCGCACTGGTCCTGGTCCTACCCGAACTAATGTCTGAGTGCTGGCGCCAAAGTCTGCAGCATGCAACTGGGCACTTGCTGCAGCTAGTGCAGGGGATAAGAATGTATGAATTTATACCTCCACTCCTCCAAACAAATTCATGGCATAGTGCATTAAGCACAAGGACAGTTCTAACGCTTTATTATTGGACTACACATCGTGTTGGCCAGTGAATCAATTTCAGTGACGGAAACTAAATAAAAGGGACCAGGAATATGCACAGGCAGATACATACATGCATGCATGCATACATACATACATACACAATAACATTTCGAATCGTTCGTGTATTCACGTGATTTTCATTTCGACGTTGCAAAGTATGAGAATTACAATCCGTGTTTTCGGAATGTGCCCTGCGAATTAGTCGCATTATTACAAAGACGACAATCTTGTTGTATGAAAAAGGAGATGCCAAACTGGAAACCAGCCACAGAAAATGAGGGCCGTAAGTAAACAGCAACCACCTCGAGAGGGCAAGGCCCTAAGCCCTCGTTCCAGGTCGACCGACCCTGGGCTACTTTCCAAACACTTTTACACATCAATCAGTCCCTAGTTCTACTGTACCAGATGACCTATGCACTCGTTAAGTAGGGCTGTATCACAACAACCCCTTATGGACAACCACGTTGACGAGAAACATCTGTGACAAACATGAGAAGTTGTCCATATTCTTGGTTTCAGTATCTAAAGCCAAAATCACGTAAACAGAGCTGCCTGCTACAACACTGACACTGCAGCAGATCACTACGAGTTTTGTGCAGTTTATATATACGCTTCAAATATTAATTGAAGTCTCAAATTATATACGTAGGGCTACTAAGACAGTGAGCAGTCTTAAGATGAGTCTCTGTACCAAGCCCATAAAAACTTGGTCTTCTTGGGAACCTCATAATGGATTGACAATAAAGAAAACTCCTAGCACTTTAATCGAACCCCGCAGTTCATTACAGTGTTCACAAGAGCCAACCGCTGGATTCTACCCTGTGCCTGTCGATTGCAGTCAGCGACCTCTCAGAATCTTTAAATGTACTAATCATACCTTCGACAGTACATTACTTTACCGTATATTCTGCAGCAAGTTCAAGGGCCATTTTCATCTCAGTCTTTCAAAATAATATTTTGTGTGCATTTCCTCCACGTGTGCTATGAATTCCGTCCACCTTACACTCTTTCAAATCGTCATCTATTAATATTTACGAAGGGTTTCATTACGCTGTCTTCTCCGCACAACATTTGTGTTCTCTTGACAGAAAATATGCTGCCAAATTTCCTATGCTGAAACACCCAAAACTGAACACTAAATTATTACGTCATATTTAAAGTTACGATATGGTAAGGTAAAAGAAAATATCCTCAACGTAAAATAAGAACCACATACACGTGCCCAAATTTCCGCACTGTCAGTATGGCGAGTTGGCGTTTTGTCATGTACGACCTGTAGCTTATGCCGCCTTCCTTCTCTCTCCCAAATGTGGAAATTTTTGGTCTTCGCCGTCCTCCATAACAGAACCGCCATATTTTTACTCCCTGTCGTCCCAGTTTGGCTCCATGATTATTCCCGACATGACAAGTACAACGTCAAATGAAACCGTCGGTAAGTGAAGCACCTGTCGTCCTGCCCGGAGTCAGTTTAATATCCTGTATAGCTACTGCATTGAGATACGGGTTCGACATTGTACAGGCGGCACTGCTGACTGCTTTGGTTCCCACTTCTATACGTTAACGCCCTTCGGTGTTATCCAGTTTATGGCTTTATTGGTTATGTATTTTGCAGGCAAAGAACAGCAGTCTCTTGCAATATGCGACTTTGTTCATCATGGATATTATGCACCCGGCGTCTTCTATTTGTATCAAGTTTTGCTGGACCGGCATTTTGTGTTATGTGGTTTTTAAATTTGTGTACACACATACACACACACACACACACAAAGTGAAGTTTTTCATACCCAGGTTTCCATATCCTGTGGTGACAGGGAAGTAATGCTTAATTAAATCGAGTTAATATCTTCAAATCCAAATTCTACGAGTCCATTTAACCGGAGGTCATCAACGCCGTTGCTGTCCTTAAAGTTCTTCCGACTAGTGCTGAATTTAGGTGTGCTTAGGGATTTGTGGTAACAGCTGCCATTTTGCCCCCATATCCCCAGTTTACGACAAGATTTTGTTGTTAACAAAAAGTCGCGTGTTCACAACTCAAAAAGTATAATATTGCATATCTGTGTAAAATTTTGGCATCAACTAAACTGACAGCATACACCTTGGATTTAAATCGGCACAACAAGGAACAGGGTTAAATATAGCGTGCAGAAGTCTGACAGACTGAAACAGGAGAATGTCACAGCGGCTTGTTTTGCAAAGAGATATGTTCCTTAAAATTCGAACGATTAAGGAAAATTCGTTAAATGAAAATTAATTTCCCGTTAGCACATCAACAAATATTTAGGGACAATGAGTTCTGAGGTAACACACAAATTATACATTTACTGAAAAAAAAGCATTAAAATAAGCATAAAATCGCTTATATTATGGCGAATTTTAGCTGTAATAAATGACCGCTTCGAAGTCGTTACTAATGGCAAATTTTTTGAAAATGTTGGGCTGTTTTCGTAAAACAAAAGTACATGACGTCTATAGAAAAGCAAAATTATTTTTTAAATGCATTAATGAGAAAAATTCAACAACTGAACTTGTAAGAAGTTTGTCTGTCATCAGGAAGCACCAAACTATAGACTGGAAGAACTTTCTAACAAAACAAATACACTCTAATTACAGCAAGAACCCAATGCAAGAAAATAGAAAACGACAAGGACGGATTTGTGTCGCAGGAATTAAAAGCCCACAACCTGCTGCATTTATTCCAAAATAATTACCAACAAGATGACACTTATGGACTATCCTTTATTTCAGGGTTTAGTCGTCCTTCACTCATCATCAGGAGTTCACTTTTTTACTGTACAGGCAGCCTCTGGCATACTGTGTAATCTTTTGCTGTATTCCACCCGTTCTCCTACGTGTTCTGTTCCCTGTGACACACAAACAGTCGGGAACAGAACACGTAGGAGAACGGGTGGAATACAGCAAAAGATTACACAGTATGCCAGAGGCTGCCTGTACAGTAATAAAGTGAACTCCTGATGATGAGCTCCCTGAAGCTCGAAACATGTAGAGTGAAGGACGACTAAACCCTGAAATAAAGGATAGTCCATAAGTGTCATCTTGTTGGTAATTATTTTGGAACAATTATAATGATGCACGGAACAATGAATGTAAAACTGCTGCATTTAATTTATGTTAGGCAAGAGTATAAGAGTGCAAATAACAGTAAATTCTTTCTATGTCCTTAATGTTATGAACTTCAAAAGTATCCGGCGGTCATGGACGTGTTCCACTGATATTTGGCTGATGAATTCGAAGTACTGGTTTATCAGAGTGATAGAAAATTATCAAATATTTAAGTTAGCTTGCACAGCAATATCACATAATTCGCCGAATTTTCTGTAAGTCAAACAAAGCAATCATTCGGGGTTCCAAAGCAAATAATCAAGTTGGGTAGGTCATTATTTGAATGCGGGATCAGACTGCATAAGCCTACTACAGGTAACTAAGTTTTCCGGCGTTTGTAACACAGATACAATTTTAAGTGTGTGAGTAACACTCATGAAAATTCCGAGTCAGAAATTAACTATAACCTGTTTAATGCGGAGGAAAAGCGGCAGAATAATTAAGAAGCATACTAATAAAGGTAAAGGTAAAGCAATCCATCTGCAGGCCTATTTAGGCCCTGAGGGCTCCACGAGGTTGAGGTTCCCAGATTTCGAGACTGTCGGCATTTCTGTTAAGAGTCTGAGCCAACCCCAGGGCCATAGTGCGGCCGGAAGGATGATGTCATATTTCATGTTTCGCCCGTGTAAAAAAACATTTCACAGTGTCTGTATTCACTGGCGGTGGAGACAATGAGCGATTGGCAGGCAGGAATGGATAATTCTCTTCAAATATCAGACAGGTGGAAAGCGCCCCTCCCCCCTTCCCAAACATTTTTTTTGTACAACATTTCCGTTCTCTCTCCACGCATATATCATTTATCACAAATGATATTCAATAAAATTAAGAATTCTAAATTCAACTTAAATATACTAAAACGCCGAAGAACATTAAATAGAGTAAAACACTGGAAAAACATATGTGGAGTACAATGAAACTGAAGTAATGTATCTAGAACAGAAGTGCAAGTGAACATGCGGACAGGGTAGCAATTAGTCATCACCTAGCGAAGAGGCATACGTGCCACATATGTATGTCGGTATGTATACTGCGTGTGGGTTTGCTGAAGCTCAAGTTTGCCGCCTACTCTGTCTGTATATGTAAATTAGCTGGACATTTTACTGTACCAAATTTTTACTTCGGATATTTAAGGTAATAAACCGTTAACATTATTCAGTTCACACATTCTAAATAACATTACTTCCAAATTGTCAAGAATGATTACTGTGTTTAGTAAGGGTTTCGTTATTTCAACCCAGTCTTACTAACTGACATAAAATACGTCCATACTCATGTGATGAAAAAAGACTCAAGTAATAATTTGGTTATACATCGGCCAAACTGGTTTCACACACATGTATCAGGTATTTCATTATAGCAGTCATTATATTTAAGAACGTATTTTAATGGGCCACAGGCCGCTGTGCCTTTCCGGACTGAAATTTTAAGTACTGTGATGAAAATCTAGGCTACTGGCGAGTTCGTAGCTCCGTCGAAACAGAAAATTTACGGAAACAGAAAATTCTCAAATTTGCAAAGGTGCTACGCTACCATTTTCGTTGGTCGTTATAAACGCACGCGCCAGAAAATGAATAGGCTCTGTTTTCACTCATATATATATATATATATATGTGTGTGTGTGTGTGTGTGTGTGTATATATATATATATATAATTCTTGGTTTTAATTTCATATACAAAAACCAACTGAATTTAGGGAGGTATTTCACAACAAGCAATTACTCGCACTCACGAACTTGGATAGAACACATTTGAGCATGAATCAAGATTTGCGTTCCCCATTCGTGTTTCATGCTTTATGGTTGATCTATCCACAGTGCAGAGCTGGGAGGTAATTTGCATGAAATATAAGGGGACCGTACCGTTGTAGCGTAGCGCACAGCTTACAAAATTTTGCCCTCGGTACTGTCGTATATAAACAGGGGTGAGGTGAGTCTATGACCTTATAAAGGAACGCATCTACGAGGAGAAAAAAAAAAGTGACATGGCTGGTGATCCCTCTGCCCACCTAACGGGACCCTTGTATTCTTCCCCCCTCCTTCGGTCCCCTACCTCATTGCCATTAACCTACATAACTGTACAGAGCTTATAGCCAATAGGAGGCTTGCTAAGAACGGAACAACGCAATGCCTTCCTAACCTATTTTCGCTATTCTTTGAACATCTGACCCTTTTACACCTGGCCTTAGGTTGCGCACAGTGACAAAAGTTGTTTCCAAACACCGTAATACTGTTAACCGACCGAATAAAATGTCGCAAATTGGAAAAACAGAAAACTGCACTTCAGCAAAAAAAAAAAAAAAAGTGTTATCACAAATGCAACAAGATTACAATTTAAAAGTGTCATAGTGATTCATTCGACCAAATAACAATTCGAACATACAATTTTAAAACAATTATTCATCAAGAAATTTCAATATCAACCCTGAAAAAAATAATATATTATTCTAATATAATCATCACCAGTAAATATGTATGTTTTACTCACATTTTTAAATCCTGTCAATGACAACTGCACTGCAAGAAAGTACAGGTAATTCTTGGTTCAGGGCCCATCATATCCACACACACCCCTCAACAGTCCGGCCAGCAATCACCGAAACATGTGACAGTACAGCTTAATTTCACGTTCACTTGAATGAAATATGGTATTTTCACTGTTTCGCCGAGTACAAGCATAAGAACGGTTTCACTTTTTTGCACTTTCTACGCTCCCTTTTTCGTCACCGTACTCATCCACGCGCGAAACCCAAAAGTGGCACAACCGTTACGGGAAAAGTGACAGTGGAATAGATATGGGTTCCTTTTCGCTTAACAGCTTAACAGCATAATCCCTTGAAACTTGTCGGTTCGTTGAACAGAACGAATTTAGCACGCCGATAATCCATAATTAATATATTACTCCGAATAACAGAAATACACATGTTAAACGTAACTGTCTCGAAGAAAGAAGTCTGTGCTTAAAAACGGTGCAAATCTGCAGTACCGGACTTGCTCAGGTCACTGAAACTCTGAAATGTAAAAATATGTCCTTGATCACGTCAGCCGTCGAATTGGTGAATGCAGGGTTCCACCATGTGCAATCGTTTGCGTTTGGTTTCGTTGCGAGGAGTCGTTGACCTCTCTCGTCTACTATAGACTATTTCTCGAATGCGCTGGAGTTGTACGGAGGGGGGAGAAAAGAGTCTTTTACTACGCCAACCCTCCCCACTCCTTGTGTAAAAATAGTGCTGCTAGTGAATCAAAATCAAGTTATGAGCTATACAAGGAAGACATTCGACGCAAGAAGAGTGAAAGTCGAATGGCAGGAGGAGAAAAGCGGTCGTCTCAAACACGCAGAACGTCGAAAATGATTTCATTCCAGTTAATAATACGTATTGTTACTATTCACTGCTTTACAGACGTATCCTTCCGCGACATGTAAATTCAGAATGGCGGCAAAGTTCAAACTCATCTATGGCGAGAGGCCGGTGTGTCATACACAGAGTAAGTGGATGGGAGAATGTGCTCGTGCGCATGCCAGGAAATAACAAGGGACATTCCCCTCCCCCTCTCAAACCCTGGGTTATGACGATGCGGTCGGCTCGGCACGGCTCAGCTACCCATTTTCGGGCGGCTGTGTTACACGATGCAGCCAAACTACCCTGCACATATAATAATAATAATAATAATAATAATGGTGCCGGAATAGCGTAGTCGGTATAGCGACTCGCTACGGGTTGGACGGTCCGGAGATCGAATCCCGGTGGGGCGAGATTTTCCGCACGTGTCCAGAACGGCTCTGATGCCCACCCAGCCTCCTATACAATGGGTACCGGGTCTTTCCCGGGGGTAAAGCGGCCGGGGCGTGGCACTGACCACCCACCCCATCTAGCGCCGAGGTTAATGAAAGTGTAGAGCTATGCCTCTCCTCCCCCTCTGGAAATTCGTGGCCTGTTCTAGGGTGAACTTTACCTTTACTTTAATAATAATCGTAAAGGGAAAGTTATTCCTATGCGTAATTGAGCACACCCCCCTGAAGGCGTAGGCTGAAATTAATGGTCAGGTTCGCATCTCGGCCGCATCACGCAAAGGAAAAGAGCCACCTGTACCCATTGGACAAGAGACTGGGTGGGCTCCAGAGTCGGTCTGGTGGTGGTGACGAGAAGAAAAAAACCCTCGTCCTACCCGGCATCGAATCTCTAGCCCGAAGAGAACATGATTGTGTTACAGAACACTGTGTCCCGGTAATTGTACTTTTCAGACAAGCACCGCCGATCAGAGGGATGGCGCGGTCCGCGTAGGATATCTATCTGTCGGACATCGGCATCGTGGGTACGAACCCTACAGAGGGAAGTGATGCATGTGCCTATGTTATTTTTGTCCGTAGGAGCCATATGGGCGACCGATCCTTAGTCCGAGGGGTCCTACCAGATATCTAGAAGCAAGAAACAAAAACTCGAAAAACGGGGGGGTCCTAGGCCGCCGCATCAAGTGCACTGTCATACAAGAACAAAAAAAGGCAACTAATAAATGAGTAAAATACATTTTTGAGATCGTTTCTGTCAACTATTAAATGCTTTGAATGTTGACTTTTCCATATTGTGGTTTAACTATTATTTTGATTAAACTAACACAATCTACAGAGTTTCAGTCGCTACAGGATCACCATCACGGAGTACATACATCAAATGTTTGTGTATGAAACAGCATCTAAAATTGTAAATAGTTTCATCTTGATGTCTTACAAACTATGCAGTGGAAGTGAATGTAAGATGTAAAGTGTTTCCTATAACACTGACGTGAATATACAGCGATATGGAACTCTAATAATTCAGTCTCGGAGGTCCAGTATGTTGTTTATATGTAGATGGTTATGCGGCAATAAATTTTTTTTTGGGGGGGGGGGCGCTAAATGCTTCTTAAACAACTTTGTAACTTGTTCTAACAATACCTCCCAGAGCTGGTTTGAGCTTTTTTATTAAACAGCAATTCAGAGAACAAGGCTTTAGTAATATTCTGCCTCTTCATTTTCTTTTCCATTCCGTTCAGATTTCATATTTTGTGTTCCTCCTTTCCTTCATTATTTCTTCTTCTTCTTCTTCTTCTCCTCCTCCTCCTCCTTTTCCACCTATATTACTGGGGATTGGTGGGTCGAACTACAACCATTTGAATGCAAAATTACACACTAAACGAAAGTCCAAACATGTGCAGTTTGTTGTTCTAAATTTCAAACTTAGGTCTCGACAGTTCTGCAATATTAAAAAAAAAAAAACAGTAGTAATATCTTCAGGGACAGTAACTTGCCATCGTTTCCTGATGTTAGCAGAGCCAACTCACAAAGCAACACGATGAATTATAATTACACACCTACCGTAATGTATAATGTTTTATACTAGCTCATGTTCTAACGTTCACTTAGTATTTCTGGCACAGGTTACGTCTTGGAAAGACACAAAGAAGTTAAATTAGCTCTGTCGTGCGTAGTGACTGTCATCTTTTATATAAGTAATACACACTTCAGAGGAAGCCAATGTTTGTTCAACTTAGCAGCGTCTGATGACCCTGGAACATATGGTGTCTTCTCTTCTAACTGACGTCACTTGCGGTTGTATGTCGTAATATTGTGGCTTGCAGATATAAGGTAGCTGTCTCAGTTTGTTACAAACTGACTATTCTCCATTATCTTCATCAGCGGCAAAAGACATTAATTTGTTCATTAATTCAAGATTAATTCGATATATGCAACCCTCCCCCAAATTACCGGTGATCAAAATACGACAACAAAAACTACATTTCGATCGAGTAGCTCTTCAGATAAAAGTCACCAGTCTTAATCTTTTTGATGACTGATGAAAATATGCTCGCAGAACACCAGGACTGTCTGCTGTTTCCTGTCCGTCACTCCGAAACTGCGGAGTTGGTTTGGATAAAATGTGGCGTATTAAATCTGCAGTACATTTTGCAGAACGTTTTGATTTATCATCAACATCATCATCATCATCATCATCACTATCAACAAGATGACGATCATTAACATTCCTAAGGTTTGGCTCTTCAGGTCCATTCTGCCGTGCTATCGTATTTTCGGTTGATAAGATTATTTTAAAACGTTATATACGCAATTAATTACCCCTTTTAATTTGATCAGACCAGAGCGCAATTTTGCTTGGAAGTACAAATAAACTTTAACGCATATAATTTGAGAATTAAACCTGATAGACATCACTTCTACTGGATAAATAATTATTACCATTCGAATCATTTGAATTCATTTGAAGTTAATTTATTTTTAAGGGCTTAAATTAACTTTTAGGAGCATATTTTAAGCAATTCTAGGAGTTTTAAAGCAACTCGATATATAGGTACCAACTAATACATTAACAGTTACAGTGCCACGTGTTTAGTTCTGTCGTTATATTGTTCCAGTATCTCACTGAATACTCATTCCTTGGCGTGAAGGTAAGTTCGGTATTGATAAAATGGATGCAACATTTTTTATGATTCATATTCCGTGCATTGTACATTTGCTGGTATTGATGTTTCATTCGAAGAGTGTATCAAATTATAATGGCAAAAAGCTCAAATATTTCGAGAAAACCACATTTCGTCTTACAATAACAATGAACACGAACACTTATATTGCCGGAAGTAATTGGATTTAACTTCATGGTGACGGTAGGAATTATCACACTCCTCCATAAATTTCGTATCAAGTGTTCTGGTGTGCTGGACTGGACCTAAAGGTGAAGGCAGTCCTTGAAGCACTTAACTCTAACTCTAAAACAAAACACTGCAAGTACTTTTCACAAGTATGGAGCTTTTGGATACTGGCATTGAAAGGGTAGTGTGCCCCACAGAAACATTGTCACAGTTACTGTTACCGCTCTGTCATGCACGCTCCGTCCGCTCCACTGACAGCGCATAGTGCTTTAACAAAATGAACCTTTCTAACGACACCCAAAGTAAGCATTTAGCGGTACCCGCTCTTCTTGTTTTAAATATACACAACTTTACTTGACAAGCTGATTCCAGCCAGCGATCACTGGGAAAGGAATAACAGAGTAAAAAAGCAAACGTCAACTCCTGTTGTAACTGGAAATGCGGCATGAATCGGGGTTTTCTTTATGATACTTCGAAGTTTAAAAATCGCCTAAATAATACACAATGATTCGTTTCCCATCCCACGATAAACAAAGCGCGCCTGCACTACAGAGACCAACCAGTTAATATTGTTTAGGGAAGTAAAGTTCGTTTATTCTGGGAATCATATGAATCAATGTTCGGGCGAAATGCAGACTTTTGAAGTTAAAGTGGGTTCTACTTACAGCGCTACAAGTTATTACAGACTACTTGCTCCGAAACGTGCTTCAGTCCCAGCGACAGACTGGAGGGAGTTCTACTTTCACAAATGCATCCAAAGGTCAAATGGCGTGACCGCGTGATGTGGTATCTAACGGACTACGGCAGTTGGCCATGTAAATTTTGGCAAAAGAATAGATCGTAACATACCTACCCAAATACAATTTATGTTATTTTTAAATATTTCTGGTCTATTTAACAACGCTGAGAGTAGCTCAGTTTATACAAGACAGCTGACGACTTAGTACATTAACTGCAGGAGCTTATTCCTAAGGTCAGAAATGTCTTACAAACAGAGATCCGCTTCTAATGAACTTCGGACTTTTCAGGCACATGGTGTACAAACAGCGAATCTCAAACTTCGAACATTTCTTGGTAAAGATCCAAATTAGAACCGTTGCTAGGACAAGAGAGAAACTCACTAGGGAGAAAAGGTACGAGAAAAGTTCATCTTTCAAGAAAACCGAAAAGAGAGCCCTTGTTAGAACACAAGAAAAACCAAACGCTCAGGGAACACCCGAAGCAACAACCAGTACAGCGCCGCTGCTACGAGACGCGACAAATACAAATCTGCCGCATTTTCCTGTTAGGGAACCAATTGTATCAATATAAGTCACAGCTAGTCCGCCATATTCTATATCGCGCAAAGGAGTAGTAGTAACACAAAATATTTAACATAGGAAATAACATTACATAGGATACATTCCAAATACAGAATAGCTGCAAAACTGTGTAATCTAGAAACATGGTGTCAGGTATATAATTATAAATACCATACATAAAGGTGAAAGCGAATAATAATAATAATAAGCCCAAAGAATTAGAAGGTATGAAAAAAGGGAAACCCAGTATAGACAGAGTAAGATGTTTAAAGAAGATACTAAAAAATGTTACAGAAACCTGGGCATGAAGAATAGAAAGGCCAGAGAACCTCCCTCTATGGCAGAAACAGAGACTTACTGGAAGTCACTATGGGGAGAAGAAGCACGGCATAATGAAAGAGCAGAGTGGGTAAGAAGGGAACAGGAAAGGAAAGTTAGTCATATGGATTGGATGCCTATACAGATTATGGAAATTACTTCATATTTGTCTAAAGCTCACAACTGGAAATCTCCTGGAAATGATCAAATACAAATTTACTGGCTTGAAGCTTTTCCAGCTACTTACAGGCATATCAAAAAAAACTTCAATGCAATAATAGAAGAACCGGAGAAGGCACCTGACTGGCTGACCACAGGAATAACTTATTTGATACCAAAATCAGGAAACAGCAAGGAAGTCAGAAACTACCGACCTATCACACGCTTAACGACTATGTACAAAAACCTAACAGGAATAATAGCTAAAAGAATCTCCACACATTTTGAAGAACAGAGCTTACTACCAGCAGAGCAAAATGGTGTCACCCTGAAAGTAAAGGTTGCAAGGATCAGTTAATGATATCAAAGACAATATATGAGGACTGCAGGAGAAGAAACAAGAACTTGAGTATGGTCTGGATTGATTATCAGAAAGCATTTGATAGCGTTCCACATAGCTGGGTGGAAAAGTCAATAGAATTGGTAGGAGTGAACAGTAAAATTGTTAGATTTTGTAAACTATCTATGTAGAAATGGAACACAAGGCTTATTTTAAAAACAAAGCAGGAAGTAATGCAGTCACAACCCATTCAGATACGTAGAGGAATATTCCAAGAGACTCTCTTTCGGCATTACTCTTTTGCATCGCTCTCATTCCATTAACAAACGAGCCGAACAGAGCTGATTGTGGATATCAAGTATATGGAACTGAGAGGAAAATAAGTCACCTATTGTATATGGATGACTTGAAATTGCTAGGTAGAAATGAGAATGGTTTGAAGAATGAAATAAAAATTGTGCAAACAATTAGCAAAGATATAAATATGAATTTTGGTTTAGAAAAAAATGCAAGAATATGTTTAAAAAGAGGTAGTGTCCAAAGCAAAATGCATGAAGGAAGCACATTTGAGAACGACATTAAAGAACTGGACCCGAGAAAAGCATATAAGTATTTCGGCATAGAAGATAGTTTTGACATACAACATAAGAAAGAGAAAGAAAAGCTGAAGAAGGAATACTTGAGGAGATTGAGACTAGTTTTGGGTGCAGAATTAAGTGCAAAGAATAACATTCAAGCAAATGGATCACTAGCAGTACCAGTACTTAGATACAGTTTTGGAATTATTAACTGGCACCAAGAAGAACTGCAAAAACTAGACCCGAAAACAAGGAAACTACTAACCATTGATGGACAGCATCACCCAAAAGCAGATGTAGATCGCTTGTATGTCCCCAGAAAATAAGGGGGAAAGGGCTTGATACAGTTTGAAGCAGCCCATGCAGTAGAAATTACAAAATTGGTGGAATATGTAGACAGGAAGGAAGACCCACTAATACAGGTTGTCAGAACATACCAACACAACACCGACTCAGCAGTGTTACAGACAGCTAGATGCCTGAAGACAGAAGTTCAGAAAGAAACAAAAAAAATGAAGGAGAGCATAGCGGAGAAAACAAAAGAAAGATGACACGGCAAGAGGATGCATGGACAATTCCCACGTAACTTAGACGAAAAGCTGGTGCACATTGAACAGTCATACCGCTGGCTAAAATCTGGTGACATCAAGGGAGAAACAGAAAGTACAATAGTGGCAGCTCAAGACCAAGCAATTAGTACAAACTATTTTAAGAATAAAATTCTGAAGGAAGAAATTGAGAGTAAA
>Ga0131853_10012714_pt1 | contig 15429 bp, 8 predicted proteins | sample TergutLab28metaG_FD_92764 | JGI IMG/M metagenome (GOLD analysis project Ga0131853, IMG submission 92764) | Labiotermes labralis P1 segment gut microbial communities from Petit-Saut dam, French Guiana - Lab288 P1 (version 2) (version 2) | ecosystem: Host-associated > Arthropoda: Insects >...
ACAACAACAACAACAATAACAGGAAGCAATAGTAACAATAATAATATCAACAATATCATCTCAAATTTTCGTTTAAAGTATTTCAACTACTCAACTCCCAAAGAGTGTTTTCTATTCCAATAATATGTAAAAGAGATAAGGGACAAGAGATGGTAGTTCCTTTACGTGTGAAGTAGTGCCATAAAAGAATCAGCAAGAAGGATGTTTCCTCTGTCATTTTTATTCGGATTTAGCGTCTCGTTTTTTAAGTTAATGATTATAGTTACGTTTAGCTGGCTGGGTCCACTACATTCTGCTTGACTTAGGAAACATTACCATACAAACAAAATGCTGCCTTTCTGAAGACAGAGGGCGAGGGATGCAGTAACGACAAGACGACGACGGCATCTAATGGCTGATGTTTCATGTTGTAACTTCAAATGGCTTGACTTTCACGCTCCGATCTCTCGGAAAAAGACATTTCATTCAAGAAATCAAGTTAAATGGCTTGAATTTTATAGGGACTTATATTTCAAAGTTACAGACTACCGCTATTACGTTCATTTTATTTGAAAAAATCTACTGTTTTACAAGCATTCCGAAAGCATAGGACAGTTACAGTTTGATTCTACAGTAGAGGCTATTAAACTTCAACGAACCGAACATGATACTTTTTAACTAGGTTGTACCTATTTTCTAAGCGTTTTCGTATACAGTTCTTAGTTAAGAAAATATGTAATTCGTTTTAACGACAGCAGAGAATGAAATCATAAAAGTTGTAATTACACATTTTAATGTAGCACCCATATTAGCATCAGATTTACAACCTTCTGTTAATAAAGAGGAAACTAGTGGCAAAATCTTACTTTCTACATTTCACCAGTAATTTTTATCGAAATCGTGTCTTGTAGAAGGGATTTAAAACAAGACAAATTGTTGTAATGGGATGGAATTAACATCGAACTTTCCAGGAAAAATTAAAAACTTCCTACTCCGATTGCATAATTCAGTTTTGTGTTCTATGTCTATTTAAACAAAATAAGGTGCACTAAATGGGTAGGAATTTCTGCAAACACAAAATATTTTTTAGTGTGTTATTTAAGGACGCTATCGACTTCTGAGATTATATAGCGTTTGTGGCGGATAGATGGATAAGGGTCATTGGTAAAACGACATTGACTGTCAGGGTACAACCGAAGTACTAGGACAGACACCTGTCTCGTGCCACTTTGTTCACCTCAAAACGGGATACAAGCTGGTTCAAGGGATGAGAGGCCAGCGACTAACCAACTGAGTCATGATATCGCGTAATGTCCTTACAAAAGTAACATTTCAGTAAGATTCCGTTCACAAAAATGTTCTTGGACATAACCTCAAAATTCGCATCATCGCCGCTATATTTCTAACTGTTGACCTTACTTACTTTGTGGAGCAGAGTCCTTGAGAAGCTAACCGGTTCTCAGTTAGTCAAAAAATTCCCTGCGTTTTATGGAATCTGACAGTTCACTACGGCATTCACAAGTGCCCGCCACATGTACCTGTCCTGAGTCAGAACGATGTAGTCCATCCCCCATATCCCACTTCCTGAAGATCCATCTTAATATTATCCTCCCATCAAAGTCTGGTTCTTCCAATTGGTCTCTTTCTGTCAGGTTTCCCCACCAAAACCCTGCATACACCTCTCTTCTCCCCATACATGCGACATGCTCCAGCCATCTCATTCTTCTCGATTTGATCACCCTAACAATATTTAGAGACCAGTACAGATTATTAAACTCCTCAGTACCTAGTTTTCTCCACTCCCCTGTTATCTCGTCCCTCTTAGGCCAAAATGTTCTCGTCAGCACCCTATTCTCAAACACGTGTATAAAGGCGTCACGTCACAATCATAAATATTGTTCATATCAATACACATGCTAACACCGCTCTGCATCAAAATCAAGTTCCGACAAGGCGCGATACTACACCATGTCCCTCTTCACATACTAGTAACATATCCATATCGTAACTCCAACGTGGAAGATACCAACTTACACACATCTTACGTACATGGCTGTACTTAATGCCATAACACAGTACTTATTTGGAATTCCTATAGAAGACGGGTGACACACAGCAAAAACTAGCCCCCCAAATAGACTACAAAGTAAATGTAGGACAATAACATCAATATAAGACATTAATGTCTGATAGCAAACACAGTGTACTTAGTTTACAAGACGATAAAACATTCTTCTATAAATAGGACTAGTCTATTAAACGATCGTTTCAACTGTATAATAATACTGTTTCTCCTGGTTTAACTATATCATTTTAATTGCAATACAGTCAGTTTAAAATACTTTTATTACGACATACTGGCTGAGTTTTATAATATAATACTGACTACCAAACAGCCATTTATACCTTTCATTGTCATAAGATTTGCAAACATTTTGGATTCCACAATGTGCACATCTACTGAATGTACCTTCAGTATGGATTGTGAATTGGCCAGATGGTGGCTCAATGAGCCGAAAAAAGTTGCCAGATTTATAGATTGATAATAAATTATTTGTTGTGTTCCGACTGAATTGAATAATCTTTTAGTTGATATTTATAAAACGCTGTTGCTAGTTTAACTCTACAAACGTGTTAACCTTAAAGGTTTGCGTACTTTCCCAAGATGTGTTACGACACAACACTTCAGGACCTAAGAGTTGTTATTGCCAATATTGCCACATCATCGCCAGTCCGTGTGCCCACTTTGTTTGTGTTACCGGATGTCAGAAGCAACAAGACAGGCAATGTACCTATAGCATAAAAGTGAGGCCGTTCGTTTAAATCTTTTTGTCGTGGAGGAGCAATGAGGATTACATATTCTGAGTGTGTCTGTGTGTGTGTGTGTGTGTGTAGCCTTAGTTATCCAGCATGCAATGCACATGCGTCATATTGTCACCTGTGGCCTGTAGAGTTGTATCTTATTTATCCACATTATCTCACAAATGGCAAGATTTTCGGGAAAATGTTATTGAACACAAAATAGGTGTTTTGATTTTCTCTACAAATTTCTCTGAAACGTTTCTCAATTTATGAAGAATTCAGTTAGATATCACCGTAGAGGTACATGGACCGTTATCTAAGGTACCTGTTATTCTTGGGAAGGCCAAGGCCCACCCAGGGCTGTACAGCCGATGACGATGATGATGATGACGACGACGACCTGTTAGTCTTGTCAGGACTTAATAAATTTGAATTTTCCCGACCGATTTGAGAATAACAATCAAATATATCATGAAAATCCGTCCAATGCGAGCCAAGCTGTTCCAGGCGAAAGGACAGACATGATAAAGCTAATTGTCGCTTTTTACAGTTTCGCGAAAGCGCCTAAAAGCGAGGTGTTGAGTTATAGTCCGATGAGTAAAAATCATGCCAAGATTATGAAGGTCGATTAAATGGTCCAAAACGTGAAATGGGCATAAACACGCACACGCCCATGCAAGCACGCACGCACGCACACACACACTAAGCACTGTAATATCAAAGGCATATATTTTTGCCACATTTTATGATGAAAAATAAACTAAAAAATGAGTGCTGTCAAACAGTAAGGCCTTTTAAAGAACTTTCAGACAAAAAGAAGACCTGAAAAGCACACAAAACGTCATGGCACAGTGTCTAGAACAGTCGAAAATTTAAGGAAACTTACATGAGCTCCAAACTGTGTGCCCACTGTTATCACAGATTTCTTCAGCACCCGCGTGTTTAAAACCGCTCTTACATGAGTCTACCACTGGTTACCGTCCTGAGAAGGACCAATCCAGTCCAAGCCCTCTTATTTTATATTTAGGAGAAACGCTTTGCTGTCTTCCTTCTGTCGAGGTCTAGGTTTCAAAAGTTATCTCTTTCTTTCACTTTTTCCAAACAAATTTCAAGGAATTTCTCTTCTCTCCAATTCGTTCCAAACACCCCGTTCATCTATTCCTTCTTTTGAGCACCATAATAAACTTTGGCGAAGAATACAAACCATGCAGGGAAAAATGGCGAATGATAAGAATTTTTTTAGGAGTTTGTTTAGTTAGGTTCTGTATATACTGCAAAACTGGAAGTATCAGCTACTGATAACCTTATCTATAAACTCTGAACAGATTTTCAACAAATTTGATTTCTGGGGACATAATTAAAATCCCTCGACACATTTATATTTAGGCTAAAATAGGACATAAATAATGTACACTTTAAAGGAAGACTGGCAAGCATGCCTGCGCTCACCTTCAACGTACTTCGTAATGCATCGCAGCCAGTAACGTTCAGAAAAAGTAATAAATACAAATAAAGCACATATATGTACATACGTATTTATGTATGTATGTATGTATATATGTACGTATTTATGTATTTGTGTAGTGTACGTATGTATGTATATATGTATGTATGTACGTACGTACGTATGCATGTAGGTATATGTAAGTATGTACGTATGTATATGTATGTGTGTATGTATGTATTTTATGTCTTCCCTAAGAAAATTTAACATAACGTACAAAATCACTGTGACTCGAAATTGTGGTTCAGTCGTAATCGCCTTGTAGGCATACTTGATGAATTTATGTCACATGACAACACTATCTATCGTTTTTTGTCAGTAAGTGTAGTTCAACTGAAATATTTGCACCAGATTTGTATTCTCTTTAAATAGGAACGGAAGTTTTATGTACATAAATACACAAACCAGTCTTCAAAATGGACATATTTCGTTCCATTTTTTCAATTTCAAGTTTTAAATATTCAATTTACTGACATACACAAGCAGTGTAATTTGTATTGGTCAACAGAATAAACTAGCAAAAAAAGTAGCTAACATGCTTTAAAAAGTTCAGTCAGCTTTCATTAGATTCCTGGAATAATTTATCCAAAGTGAATACGCTGTGTTTTTGACGCCACTCCATAACATATAATTTTTAGAGCTGTAATGCTGATGGATGGAACTTAAATCAGTCTTAATAACTTCATGAATAAATTCCCTTTGGAAAGAAAATAGTCTATCAGATAGACAAGGTAATCATCTCACACACCTCCAAAGTCTCATTCAAACATTTACACTGCCCATGGACCCTATTCTGAGCTAGGCTTCATCAGCCCATAATCTGGCAACATATTTATTTAAAGGATTATTTATTTACTTTATTCCTTCTAAAATTTTATGTCTATTATCTCCATACTTGCGCTACATTCCTCTCCTATATTGTCCTACGCAACGAGTAATGAGTAAAATAGTAGCGCTGCCACAGTGCATTTTCATTTGCCTTCTGTGAATTCTTCCTTTACGTCTAAATATTTTCAAACGCACGTTGGCCCAACTATTTTAAGGATTTTAATAAATTACGAGGGATACCTTATGCCTCATAAAATTAGATAATACGATTTTGTTTTCAAACAGTCAAGTTGATTTACATAAAAAATAATGCGACAAGATCAATTTTATATTTGTGTCAAATAATATTCGACACAATACATTAAGTTTTGATAATGGCATTTAAAATTGCGTAGCAACAACTTACTGAAAACAGAAAAAGGGAATGCCACAGTTTCATTACATTTTATTAAATTGTTCAGAATAAACTTGGGCGTAGCGCTCGGCGTAGAAACAAAACCTGCTGCGCTGATGGGCAAGTATAAAAGCTCTGGGTGGTCATTTAGAGTACGCCCCACTTCAACACATTAAATTATAGTTTTCTGAGTTCTTTATTATAGTGTTACACTTTAAATACAATTGGTCGAGTGTGTGAAAACTATGGCTCGAATGAATGTGTAAAGTTTTATCACTGCACCATCGACAGTAGGTGGTCATTAGGATACATGTCCGTCAGGAAACACGAAGCAATTTTATTTTTTCGGCTCCGGTCTTTTGTTCAGGTCGTTTGCACCTGCAGCTAGAAGCCGCCAAACGTTTTATATGTTTATTGCATATCTCATAAAGTTTTGGAAGTGAAGAAATTTAAAAAAAATAAATACATAGTTGAACAGAGAAAACATAAATATAAACACGTGACAGGAATTCTTGTAATAAAACCAACTAGATGCACTAATTTCTCAACTTTATTCTTGGAATAAAACTCTAAATGTTTCGGGCAGTTCTTCTGTCCATCATCAGGAGTTTCTCACTGTACCCACAGCAATGGTATATGTCATACAGGTTTGCTGACAGCCTGCGAGCAGGATCAGGACGGAACGGCTTAACATTTTGTTGTGCACTGTAACTGCATTCAAAACAGTGAACTGAAACCGTAGCTGCGCATAATAGATGAGGGTGTTACTGAAATGGGTCTTAAGGGAACATGACGTGTGAATGTTGACTTATCTGACCTCGCACGAAGTACAGTGACGGTTTCTAAGGATACTGTAGTAAAAACTTCGGGTTCTACTGAAGTTCTGAAGTTCTAGAACTTCTTAACTACCACCAGCTTTGTTGTAGAAATGCATTTAATACTTAAATGTAACACAGGCACTAATAATACTTATAACAATAATAATTAATAATAATAACTATTATTATTATTATTATTATTAATTTGTTGAGTAGGCATACAGTGGTTCTGTATATTAAGTTTGACGAACATAACGTCACAAATTAAAACCGTCTTCTAAATTACAACTCTCGACTAAAAAAATCTGAAAGTAATATTTAAAAAAGTGACCTGTAGTTGTGGTTATACTGTACATGTATCTCCGTATCATATTAAAGTACTGTTAGTAAATGCCACGAAACCAAAAGCTAAGTACAGATTTCATGGTGCTACGATTTTTCTTTTACATCTTGTATTCTACAAAATTCCTTTAATAATAATTTATCATTTTTCGAATACTAACGCCATACATTATTTCACGTCCTTTTAATAGCTGCCTTGTTATTACAGTTGACAGAAAATTAAAAATTTCGATAATAGATTAGTGTTTAATATAATGATATTCATAACAAACGTAACATTTTGACATATGGTTCAAAGCTTGATACGTAAGAAACACGAAAGTTCCACACATGATTTCCTGAAGGGAGAAGAGTGAGCTAAAACTTCAGTTTTTGCATCACACAGAACAGGTTACACTGCCTCTCCACTATGAAGACCAGACGATTAATCATGGTTAAGGAAATAGTGGCTGTTTGGCCTAAGAGTCACATAAACAATTCCCAACTTGTAGATAAATGGCGAGATTTGAATATTAAAAAGTAAGATGATAAATATTTCTAGAAGGCTGATATCCAGGGAGTTCTCAGGTCTCGCGCTACTGAGAATCTTGAAGAGCTTATAGCGGTCGGTGACCCGGAGGAGGGAAGATTCTGACCGCGTTGTGGAGAGGCCTCAGCTGATGGGCCACTACTGCTCTGACGAACTGCCTCGAACTGCGGATGACTTAATAGGTCGTTCCTTTGAATTGGACTGTTTATGGACAGGTGCCTGAAATTTAGCATGAAATGAAGGCTTTCACGGCAAGATACAGAGTGGTTCATAAGGATATTTTGAAAAAAAGCAAAGCAATTGAATATCGCCTCTTTCTTCAACAAGTCTTCTGCCTTCCTTCCCAAAATGTATTTGCCTCCTTCGATCTCTATGACAAATTTCAGTCAGCAAAGCCAAATTTATTTCAGAAACACCAATATTAATAAGCATGTATGCATGCTTGTTTCTCATGCCTTATTCCCTTAACCTCATTTTACCACATGTCTTAAATTCTTACATTGCCGTTTACCGCTTTGAAAGTGTTCGGGATCACATCCCGGCGATAGGAGAGGGTCTTCTTTACTGTTAGTGTGCTGACGATGAGAGAACTCCGCAATGGATCCATAAACGATGGATCGCGCTATTCTTCAGAGCAGGAGAGACAGCAAATATAAATGAGAAAATTAAGCCTTGTCAATCATGACTTTGTGTGGTACGGGGTGTTATTTAACCGTCCAATAAACGCTATCCTTACATTCCCCTCCCCCCCCCCCCAAGACTCTGGGAAACCCACAGTGACGTCAGCTGAGCAGGTTGGCTCTCTCAAAAGTCGCGCGACTTCAACAGGAGAGCAAAGACATGGGCTCTTTGTCTGTAATAGTTAACACCAGTAAACTTTTAATTAACACAAGCCAGTGTTATAATTTTTTCCCCCTTTATGATGGCAGCAAATGAAATACCTTTTATAATCCGTAAGGTTTACATGTGCATCTTCGAAGACTGAACACTGGGTACCTAAGGAGCATAGAGTCAGTCTCGTGGAAGTGATCAAATGCCTACAACGAATATCTGAACTGTTGTATATTAGCTTGGCACCGGGTCGAATTGTCCTATTTGTATGTTGTCAGGATTCCGATGCAATGTCTTTGCCTCTGCCACCCGTAATAACAGAGATAATGACATTCATACATTTATTCCGGCATCGTCACGAACTTAGGGTGCACGTAGAAGCCGCAATACGGCCCACCGCAGCGGCACAATTACGCTGCAATGAACCGCAGTAAGTTGTGTACGGTCACGAAGCAGCTACTGACAATAAACCACCGAAACAGTATAACTGGTCTGTCCTCTTATAGCCCTCTTTAGCACTGGTTGTATAAAGATCATACAATTTTAAAAATTTGATATTATCTATCCTCATCTGCTTTTGTTTTAAACTTCTCCACCGTGATATCTTAAACCGCTTGCATAGTTTTATGGATAGAAAGAAATACTGTTGATGTAAATATTAAATTTTGATAGTTTTTAACAGTCTTTTCAGATACTGAAGGCGATTTCCTCTAATAAAAAATAATTTATGTTTAGAAGGTAACTGATAAAGTCTAATATTCGACAGTAAGATGAAATTTCATCAATTTTTGGTTACCTGGCAAACTCAATATCTATCTACAACGTTTATTCCATTCTTTTCTCACTGAATCCACGAACTATGTATTGGTCCATTTCAGGGCGGTGTGGAATGCTGAAATAAAACCTACCATTTCTGATTCGCGACGTGAAGAACAAAAGGAGAAATTGCGTGTTTCTTTATTGTTGAAGAAGTGACACATAATATGTATTTCATAATGTTCTTTACACGGGGGTAAATAAGGATTAGAAACACGGCTTGGTTTAGTTGCCCTGATCATGCCTTCTAAATACTGCAATATAGCGACATGGTTAATTATTCAAGAAGGAAAATGAAAACAAATGTAAAGAAATGTGACAAACAAAGCAACGTGGAGGACACAAAAATATCCGTCAGAGAGTTTTTAAAATATGTTTGAGCAGACAGGAATAACATTGCTGTGAGTAGGCTGCCGAAACAGACACGGCCACATCGCAAGATGAACTTTTCCCTCTAATTTCACTTCTGAGCCCACCGTTACAACTCGGAAGCAGGAAGAAAGCGAAAGTCGTGAAATTAATCCGCCACTGGACACGTCCACTTAATACGGAGAGACAGATGACGCCTTGATGACCATTGCTGGGGGTAAGCATCGCAATAAACAACAAAGCACTTTGCAGCCTTTTATTACAGCTCCAGGGAGGTCAAACATTTACGATTACAGACGCCGGCGCTAAAATTTCGCCGATTTGAATTAATTTAAATTCCAATATCAACGCCACGTTACGTGCATCAGCAAAGAGTAATTTCTGGTTCAAGGATAAACAATATCTATGTATCGAATTTGTAGAAAAGGCATGGTTTTGGCTCATTCTTACGGTAGGACACATGACTGACATCAGGTAAGGTCATTTTCAATGTGCTTTTACGGTGGTCGTATTAGTAGTAGTGGAGACACAAGCCGAAAAATTCTTGTATTATGCTTTATGAGAGCACGTAATATGGTAGGTGAGTACCAATGTTTACGAGAAACATATTGTCTCCTCCTTCGGGATAAGATTTTGCCAAAAATTTGGAGAAAGTATGTTTCTCCGAAAGGTTCGCATAATCCGTACGGCTACAGCTTATCGTACTGCAGAATACAGTAGAGGTTGCGTTTCGTATTTAGCCCTAAATGTGACATTAAGCACACACGGACCTGCTATTTAATTGGCCTTTGAGATTCAAGGTGTTTGCTACATACTGAGTTTGCTAAACATGAAAACACAACTGGGCCATACGTTTGCGACTTTCATAGCTGGCAGTCATGTCGAAAGTTTGCTGTGTCAATGTGACACACACTGCACGTATCCGGTGTCTTCTCTGTGTCTGCCAAATACCACAACTAGCACATCGTTTTAAAATCATGTAAAAATTATTTAACTGCCTATTCGCCTTTACGAAAGCGATATATTTTAGTTCAAAGATATTTGCTGCTCAAAAACAAATACCCATTAATACAAAGCAATAAAAAAATGATCTTAGGTAAGACCTAAAAAAGCCAAATCGACATTTGTTTTTTTTTTGTGCGGTTTTGTTTGTTTTTGTTCGCAGTCTCAGAGGACGCAGTTTAATAGAGTGGCGGATGACGTCAATCACCAAAGACAGCGAGTAATCATGCTTTAACATATAGGGTACATATATCATGACGCGTCGCCTAAACCTATAATTAGGCAATCCAGTACACACACACACACACACACACACACATATACATATATATATATATATACGTTTGCTTGCGGTCTCAAAGGGCACAGTCACTCTCAGTGTCTGACAAATGGTACCAATCGCCTACGACTTCGAAGCACCATTCGATGGCAGGTTAGACCTCAACATTTTGATTTTCTACAGTTATAAGGCACTGAATGGGCTTATTGCTTTGCTTGCGGCAGAAGACACAAAACTCGAGGTGAACATTGAATTAACGCACTACAAAACAACGAAAATATTTTAATTTCTGGTGTTTAATGTTAATTTTTCAAATACTTTATCTTAAACAGTTTTGATGTAAAGGAGAAAGAGAAAGGAATGCAGAATGGAATTATAATGTATCATACACACAGTAGGTGATAAATTTATACACGAGGACTACACTGATAATTACAAAAAAACACATTCAGTTGGATGTAAAAAACTGTAGCTACTAATTAAAACATTACGAATAAAGGGAAGTTGTCCACTTTCGTCTCAAGACATGACGTTTTACCCTCAGCCTATATGGAAACCTTACAAATGTGACTGTAAAACGGTTGGGGATAAGACACCGCCCACATCATTTGACAGTCTGCCTAACTTGCGAGGCCATTACCTTTCCTCGAAACGTCAGGCACCAACCAATCACACAGCGACGCGACATCATATGAGAACAGAACGGAAATCTTAGCTGCATCTAAGCGAAAACCTACAAATTCGTAGAGCAACATAAAACGGTCCAAATCTGAGAGTGATCTAATTAGCCTGTATATCGATTGGGCTGCTGAAATACGCTCGTTTATGGCGTTTTAATTTAATCAAAAATTTATTTCAGATAATGAATTTTGAATTTACTTTAGCTAAACATATGTGAAGAAAAGAGGTTTAGTGTTCTATACTTTTTCGTCTATAAAGTGTACTGGAAAATATATTTTAAGCGACTTCAAAGAATCTCTCGACTGACTCCATACGGCTGTTTTCTTCTTAAAATCTAACAGTAGCACAACTGATTAAGAAATCCCCCGCATGTAATATTAACCGAATGGTCATTACCATGTTTACAAAAGCGCTTCCCTGAATATTTTCCAAAGCCAGCTTAGTCCTGTCACTAATCACGTTACGTATCTGTATAAGACCCAATGGTCTACAACCGTACCCAGCATAGCAGTAAGAGTGGCCAATCTTCTGAAAGCACTTCAGTACTACAGAACTTCATATTATTCCCTCGGCCCTTTACACCCACTAGTTGAACCGTGAGAGGATCAGGAAATGTAAAGGAGAGGGTGGGGTATAAACAGACATCCCTTAATGACCACTCTCATCTAGGGGTGGCTTTGTATCCCTTCATTCTCCTCTCCCTCTGAACACATTCACTTACGAGTTGCACTTTAACTTGATAAAATGAACAGCCTAACGCATGGATAAACGGAGCTCTGGTGTCAGATGATGACACAACTGCAGTTTATGTGAATTCACGTGCCGTATGATGATGCGACATGGTAGCCACTTTCTGTGTGCTTCCTAAACTTGTAACTAACTAGTGAAACATGGAGACTAGAAGAGTTTGGCACAGAAGGAAACAAAGAGAAAAGTGTATGTATGTTTACACGTATTCCGGGGCAGGGTGAAACTTCTGCTTACACAGTAACTGACGCTATTTCCAAAACGTGACAAACATTTCAAATATTTGGGAGCAGCTGTCATAAATCGCCATCAGAGTGATTCTGTGGTCTGCGATAAATATTGAAATCGTGGGCTCGAACAGGGCACAGATTTATATCAGCGGTTTTCGTGTGTTTTAATGCCCTGTGTAGACCCACATACAGGAACTATGTATGGGTGTTTCCATCCTTTGAGACTTTCAAAATGCCTGAAAGAACAATGTTTTCTGAAGTTTATCCTTCCGAAACCACCAAAGGGTCTAAAAATATGGAGCAAAGATAGAATTTACAAATCAGAATTACGTATAAGAGAAACGAAGACGACCTTACATTATGGGAAGCCATCCAACCTTTCAGATAAGAACCCCGTGTTTGATATTTACAAGCTTTTAGTAGAGAAACGTCGTTAAATAACCGACAAAACAAAGGCGCTCTGATTCTAACTACGTCTCCATAATGTCTGTTATGTGCTTGTGACAGTTACAACTCAATTTAGCAAGCAGAACAGAACTGTAGGTGTATTGATTTTCAGATTGGTGGTCACTTACATAATTGAATTAAATCATCCCCTAATCTGGTTGCTGCATGTGTTGGGGTGGATGCAGGTGGCGGTTTGGGGTAGCAGTACACGCCCGATAAAGCTCCAACAACAGGCTTAATGTATGATTAGACAGCTAGCATGGATCCAAACAACCTTAACAGCATTCTTATCAGCTTAAACAAAAATCAGAATAATAGAAAAACGCGTAGATCTGAAATAACATGAAATGAAATTGGTTGTGGGAGGAATTGTCTTCGCATTACTCTTCGTGTTTATTTGGATCTTCCACTCCACCCATACACCTTCATGACGTGGTGTATAATTAAGCACTGAAACGCCTCTCTTAAAAATCTTAATACCTAATTTATTAGTGACGTATTAAAGATACTTGCATTCTTCCATTCAACGACGCTGTTAAGTACGGAGATGGTAGTCGGAAGAATGTGAATAAGACGCATTAGTGGAATGAGAGTGACATCATAATACAGTAGTACAGAAAGTAGCTCACCAAAAATCCGAAATGAATAAGCCTGGTTTCAATCCCCGACTGCCGGTGAGAGAAGCCGACCTCTAAAAGCCTGACCTACGGCACGGCTTAATTTTGCCATTGAAATACAAAATAAAAATGTTGAACGTGAAGTGGATAATAATAACTTATAAAAAATTAAAAACTAAATATTAACTGAAGAATAAAAAACCAACTAGATGTCACTTATAATTTTAGGGTGGAGTAGTGTCCGGGCTGCAGCAGCCCGGACACTACTCCACCCTAACTGCACCTAACCTCCAACCTACAGCAAACCAAGAAAGAAACGACCAATCTGGTAATCAACATCATAGTCACGAGCTCCTGATGATGGGCATAGTAGTACCCGAAACATATTGAGCCTATAAGAAGTACAATAAAATAATAAGTGACATCTAGTTGGTTTTTTATTCTTCAGTTATCACAATGATGCACGGTCCAGTAAACATCAGATTCACAAATATTAAGTTGTTATTTCCATTTCTTAATCCGAGGGTTGCCTTTCTTTCGTCTGAAATTTGGTCACATATTATTTAAGCTCGAAGGCAGCAGACTGAACTTCGTTTCCTGTGTGGTGTCACTGGGTTTGGAAGACGTGCAACGAATGTAAGTTCCTGAAAATTGCGTACAGAACTTGCTAAGAAACGGAATCACTTAAACATGGCAGTTTTCCTGACATTTGCCATTTGACGGACACCGTTCCAGCGGACACTCCCAACAGAATAATTAAACTGTTGAACAGCAAAGTAATTTGCGTCACAACGGTGGTCAGGTTTACATTAGGCCTACTTTGGTCACAGAATATCTGGTATGGAATGACTCGTGGTCATTCTGTAACTAATTACAAACGAATTTCACTGTCCAAATATAACTCTGAACCAAACTTGTTTGTAAACTTCCTTGACATCACGATACACCGCGTCGCGCATCACAACTTAAAAACTAGCATTTTCAATTAGAGTCTTGCTTCACACTTATTCTTTAATAATATACTATAAGTAAGCTGATAGTGACATAATATTACTAAAATATAATTTACATTAAGAAGTAAAACCATGCTGATTTTTAACATTATCATGCTGATATCATCATCGTCATCGTCGTCGTCACGTGCAATACCACTACTACACAATGTCTATCAAGATTTCGCTGTAACAATAAGGCAGTTGCGCAGTAAATAGAGAAACTGAAAATACTCTCTAAAAATGACGGTGAATAATATATCTGTCCGAAATTTTCATCTCAAAGTTCCTCACTATATTTATAAAATAAGTAGCCGCGCGGACAAAGGTGTGGGTCTGCGGCCGCCCGCGTGCTGGGATTGCGGGTTCGAGTTCTGCCGGGGGTATGTGTGTATGTATGTATGTAAGTATATATGTGTATAAGTATGTATGTATGTATTATGAATGTATGTTGTGAGTGTTGTGTTTTGTCAGGCAGAGGTCTCAGGTTCGGGCTGATCACACGTCCAGGGATTCCTACCGAGTGTGGTGTACACAATGAGTGTGAATCTAAAGCCCCGTAAAGGGAAGCCATGACCGGCAATCGGGTCGGTCGGAGTGTTGCTGGACAAATATTTATTAAACATTGTTATGTTAGGCCTAACTCCTTTCCTTCGAGAGACAAACCAACCGTCCATTGCACGTGCAGACACATTTAAATGTATTAGTTTTTATTTACTTAGGTATTAAGTCAATAAAAGTCTTTAAATGAAAATTACACATTTTAATGACATTGTATTTTATGTCATGTGTTTTCGTAAGGCAATTTTTTTAAACCTCACACCGAAATTTTTCTTTCAAAAAAAAATCATCTTTAACTGTAAACCCACACTACGAGAACACCCGTTTATTGTGTAATTTTTCTCAGCGTATTTCAAACTAACCAAATGCGTGCAACTAGGTTTTACATGTCACCATACAACGTTCTGTTCAACATATTCTCTTCCTTTTCTGTTACTTAAAACGTACAAATCAGAATATTAAAGTACACCACACGTTACTTCCACGCGTGTGATTCACCGCCGCTTACTACACTGAGTGAAGAAACAAGAATGAGGGAATCTTATGCGTATTGGACCGTGCATCATCTTGATATTTGAATAAAGGTTGACCAACTAGATGACACTTGCTTTATTATATATTGCTCAACATGTTTCGGACGTTAATACGTCCATCTTCAGG
>Ga0131853_10012715_pt1 | contig 15429 bp, 11 predicted proteins | sample TergutLab28metaG_FD_92764 | JGI IMG/M metagenome (GOLD analysis project Ga0131853, IMG submission 92764) | Labiotermes labralis P1 segment gut microbial communities from Petit-Saut dam, French Guiana - Lab288 P1 (version 2) (version 2) | ecosystem: Host-associated > Arthropoda: Insects >...
CCCGCCCAGTCAGGCCTTGGGACCCACCCAACCTCCTATACAACGGGTACCGGGTCAGTATCGGGGGTAAAGCAGCCGGGGTGAGGTGTTGACCACCCACACCCATCTACCGCCGAGGTTGAAGAAAGCGTAGAGCTATATCTTTACTCCCCACTGGGCCTTCGTGGCCCGTTCTAAGGTGAAATTTACTTTTACCTTTACCTTTGACTAATTCACAGCGAGAAGATTTTCTTAACTTCCTGGGACATTTTCTGAAGTTACCGGAATGTGAAAAGAGGGAGTTGCCTTATATTTAGAGACGCCGTATATTCAGGCTTATACGTCACTTCACAGGTACGTATCACACGAGTACTACTCGTGATACATAACGAGTTATCATATAGTGACCTTTGAAGATGATATTAACGGAACAACGTAGAAGTGACGTACAGGGCCAGAACCTTCCCACAGAATGCGATCAATGTCGGTTAGTTGGTGTTACACTGCATTACCCCTCGTCCTGTGTGGGAGAAGTCAGTTTGTAAACAACATTATTAATAGCTGAATTGTCGAGCATGCGTAAGGTTTCATTTTGTACCGTGCAGCAACTAATTAAAAGTGGAAGAACTGTGTGCAAATACACCCCTGAAGGTTACATTCATTAGTATAAAAATAACATTCACGTCATATTACCTCATCTGATGATGAACGAATGATGTATTCAACAACCAACAATGTGGTAGCAGATACCAACATCTCAGCATTACTAGTACCAAAGACCGCCAATTGATATTATCTTGTGCCAGCCTCCCCCCCCCTATTGTCATAGTTTATTTTCTCTTGAAATTCATCTTAATGTTATCCTCAAATTTCCCCTTCGGTCTTCCAACGAACGCCGTTTTTACGAGATTTCTTCAAGGACATCACAAACGTAGCCTCGTTATTTTTCTCATTATTTTCAACACACGTCCTACAATTCACCGTCCTAACAATACTAGATGACCTCTGAAAGTCGCCACGTTTCTCGTTGTGACGTGTCCAAATATTCTTACTCACTTCTTACTTCATACAACCAGATAATTTTCTGAACAAATTCATTCCCAGTCGAAGTACCCTGTGAACGTTTCCGAACACACAACTTCTAAAGCAAGCAATTGTTAGTTTTTGTGAAACCACCTGCCATTGGCTCATTGTAGATTTATTCACCGATACACTCCACGTCTCTAGGCACATTCAATCCATAACAACTTTAAATTCCGAGACCACTGCCACCGGGTGGAAAGCCAATTGTAGTAAATAAATATCATATCACGTAATATAGTATCATATCGTATCACATCACATCATATCGAATCGTTCTATACAAAAACCAAACCCAACTTGTGGTCAGTTGAAAATTGTAATCTACGTTGGTCTGTGGATGAGAGGTATCGTGGTGGACTGTTTGCCCCCATGGCAAACAATTCAAAAACAATGAAACTCAAAAGAAAATAAAATGCTGAAATGTACACTGCAGGCAGTGGTGAGGCAGCTCTCCTCTTGTACACGTGGCGTAACTTCGAGTCTACTATTTATCACACTCCAGTCCCACTCCAACAGAAAGGATGGGCGAGAGGCTATTAAATTGAGACTAAAAAATGTACCATATCTCGGTCTTACGGAGATTCGGGCAAAGGAATTTTATCGTTCTTATTGATTTTCCATAGCTCTGTAACATTCTTTAGAGGCTCGTGAGCCGAGGTAACTACAGTCGGTCCAAACGCAAGAGGAGACCAAAAAGAGGAGACAAATTTAGATGTAACATGTACATTATTGTGAAAAGATTCGTGCTTATAACCGTCATTAACATATAACAAAATACCATTCTCACCCATTATATTTACATTGTTCATCCCGTGTGGGGTATTAGACAAAAAAAAACCCAATAAATTCTCAGTTGAATACAACATATATTCAACCACGGTCACGTTTAGTTGTTACGTTTAATATAACTAACATTCGACTGACAGTTTTGTATAGTCACAGATCGTGTTAAACTTAAAATACTGGACATTCTGTCCGTTACATATAGTCTTAATACAAACAGGTTTTAATCATCAAAAGTTTTTCAGTTCCCTTTGTAACATACACACATGGCACTTTATTTCATCACGGTACCACGTCTTAGTTAATACTGTTTGGGAGGGAAACACATTTTTTAAATATAAACCAAAAAAAAAATTACAAAATCTTAACACCGAAGAGAAACAAATAAAAATTATTACACATAATAAAGCTGTAGTTTATACTCACTAAGTATATGTAAGTCTACATATGGATACATGTCCTGTGACTCTTCGCGGTTTTATACGGGCACAAGACTCTTCGAAACCAGAGACAAATTAACTTTTATATTTATTCGAAAGTCAAAGCACTGAAATTCGACGAAGTTATTGGAAAATATAGACTGTAGATCTGTTGTGTATTGTAACTAGGCATTAAGGGTTTTCTTAAACGTAGGGGTTTGAGGATAAAGAAAAAGTGGCAAGCAAGATGAAATGTATACGAAAACACAGTTGGAAAGCCTGAAGCCTGCTGTGTAGTAATAAGCTCTGAGAACGACAGGGGAGAGGGGGGAAAAATGCTGTAACAGATCTTGGTGGACAGCGGTTAAGAGGATATGAATGGAAATAACGGACTTGTCAGATGGCTCTTTTGACCTTCCGCCTGCCAGAGAAGTAAAGTTTTGGACACACTCGGATAAATCTGCATGTAACGTCTTATTTATAGTGGCTTATTTAACTACACAGAATCAAGATGGGTTACAAATGTAAACATTCGAACACACAGGACTGCAAGAAATTAGTTTCCTAGTCGAAAAATAACGGCAATGGAAATCTGCGGAAGAAGAACATATTTAAGGGGTAATGAGTTATACACACACACCACACACAAGCATAAATAGAATCAATACATTGTAAAATAAGTGAAATATTTCGTTTCCAAAACGCATCTCTGTGAGCTGCTTACGTCACTTACCTTAATGTCAATTTATGGGTTAAAATATATAATTTTTACATAATAAATTACACTGCCTACAGTCCCATATTTATTATTTCGGATTCTATGTTTTATCGCAGATAGTGGTACTCAAAAGCAGAGGTAACAAAGTGCACAGGTTGTAAGTAATTTACTGCAGCAAATGTCGACTGGCAGGAGAAACAGGACTTGGAAAAACAAATTTGTATATTTATTTGGTGGGCAAAAGGGCACTGGCAAAGCTTTTTCTTCAAGAGCTTCGGTCATATTCTGTCAATTATTAGCCCACCAAGAATCCATATTCGTATTCATTTATGTACTACAACCAAAGCTATACAGTAGGATCGAGGTGTGTCAAAACTTGTTTTGAAGATGGTTACAACCCTCACTGAGGGTCGTTTCGCGGGCCGCACTGGCAAAAATCACAATAAATGATAAACCTAACAGCGTAAATTATTGGGTGAACTTAATAGTATATATAATTTATACAGGAGGCGGTGGGTTGCAAAACACAGGGTTGGACACCCTCGTCTAGACACTGACAGCATCGCTCAAAAAACTACCCAAAACAGTATAAAGATAAGTTATGCGTAATTAATTAGACCATGACGATTAAACTCTGCTGTTTATATATCCGGCAACTGTGCATCGATGCTTTAAATTGAAATTTGATGTTTGAACTTCATTTAACAGTAATTACTGTCGATAACAACCAACACGAAACCTCCACAATAAAAGGCTTCAAACTGAAGAATCTCTTGCATTTTAAATGGAATGTAATCAACTCTTTCTGACATAAGAGATGCTTTTAGATAAACTCACATTCTCTCCCGAATACACATTACTTGTTACAAAGCTAATTACATACCTGACAAGCGTAATGATTCTACCTTAAATAAATTTCCAATTAAAATATCAGAAGGTGGCCATTAGCATTTTCTGTTTTCTTATTGTTTCCTAACTTGTGCCGCAATATGCAGTAAAGCATTTTCATTTCCGTTCTTATGTATTTATTTCAACTCTACCAGAAGTCACATATACAAAATATTGATACTGGGGCATCAGAGGAAGCGTTAACACCGTCTTCAAATTAGAGATAAATTGATCTTTGAACTAACGCATAATCAAGATTGAAATCTAATAATCAACTTCCATCCTAATCAGAGTAAAGTGTAGGTATAAAAGCAACTAATTAGTCACAGCTTAGGGGACTAGTAAATGTGGAATTATCATTCCGTAAATTCCATTCACATGTATGGAAGGTCTGTGGTGGCGACGACATAAAATTAAAACCTGATGCCTTACTAACCATTATTTTATAAGGCAAAAGCTCGTCTTCAGTTAATGCATTAACGTCTCCGAGGTTTATGCTCTGCTTATGTAACTGATACACATGTGAGTGTGTGTGTGGCACCGATCTTTTCCACGTCCTTTGTAATAAAACTCAAGTAGGAACAAGCAAGTTTAATTAACAGTGTACCATTGTTATACGCAGATCAGCATTTATTCCTTAATAATTTGTTTCAGGACTCAGCTTTCCTGCAAAATTTACCGAAAATGGAAACAAGGGGCTTATATACGAAACACACACGGACTTTTCATACGTTTTGGGTCCGCAAATCATCACTAGAAAATCGCATCACACTGCATGGAACGCAAAGACTTTCGGTAATATTCCATGACATGTGCTAAGGTTTACCTAATGATGTCCCTACATCCGAAATATGTCGGAAATCGATATGTAATTGAATAATGCATCGATATTGATAGGCAATTCATTAAATGCATTGTGCTAGCTATACTGGCCCTTCTTGGTAAAGTGATAAAAGCTATCCACACATAACTCACGTTATGGTATCATAAGTGAGACACTCGACACCAGCCGTTGCCTAGACACGGGCCTACGGTTGGTCCGACTGCTGCTAGTTCTCCTAACCTGCTTCGTTGAGACTCATTCAGCTTCCTTCGTGCCGTATTTTTTTCGGCCCTGTAAGAAGACAACCACAACAGGCTGTCATGTGACTTTGGTCTGCATTAACTTTCCTAATCAACAAACACTGATGGAATTCCTGGCCGAAACTGAAAGTGCAGAGGGGGAGGATCAGATTGGCTTTCGAGTTTAACACAGATAATTAAAAGCGCAGAATTTTGCTTGAAATACAGGCAATTTCTTAGCTCAATTAGACATTTCCTCCTCTCGTGAAGCTTGAAATTTCATTATCTTTTTCACAAAATTCTCGTTACTTGACCCAATCGTGTGCCAGTTAAATCTAATTTATATATACTGTAGCCGAACATTTTTGATATATTTGTTTCTTAGGTTTGCTGGCGTCAGTTACGGACGGTTCACAGCCGTACACTTTGGGTTTAATCTGTTAACGTGTATTCAGAACAGTCGGTGAAAGGTAGGAGGGGTGTACGGGAGAGAGATTTAAACTAAGAAACGGTTGGGAGCTGATAACAGACGTTAGCAGTCCAGTGCGAATTCAGTCGCTTACGAGTGTGGTGTAAGTAGGTGTACAGAGACGTGACTGTGTTAGTTTCCTAGAAATTATCTAGTTGTTTTACTGGATATAGAACTCCGTTATTTTATATCAACAATAAAATGAATAAACAAAAAATAAGTAAGAAACAAAATCACTAAAACTAAATGTGATTCGGTGAACCACACCCTTTTCACGAAAGAGGATCACCTACCAGACTGAGCGCGTCGGGACAACAAAGTTACGAAGGGTGATCGTGTACAATACATATATATAAAATTCCAATTCGTAAACACATTTTGTTTCCTAAAGATCAGTTTGAATATTATCTTCCGCACCTACGCTTAAATATCTCAAGTACTTTGTCCGTTCAAGTTTTACGACAAAAATTCTGTACTTTCTCTCATACACCCCACACGTGGTGTGTGTGCATATTCCATATATAACATCATCGCGGATGTGATCGTCTTAATGAGATTTATGAAACACCATGTTAAAGGAAACGAATTTCCCCAAGTGTCGACAAACTGAGTTATCACGGAAGGGACTTCTTAATACTACTGGAATTAGTCACTTAAACCTTAACATCTGAACTCCCTAGAAAGAACTTGTGGAATGACATCTAGACTCTCTAAACATGCAGTAATGAGAAAGTATTTAGTTCATAAGACTAAGCCAAATATGTGGAATACGCCACAACCTAATTACTAGAACAAGAGTAGCCGTTGGCGCAATCCTCTATCAAGCTTGCATTCCTGTATTCCTTACTACTATGCGCAGGCCTGGTGTCTCTCCTGTTCTTGAACTGAAGGATTTTATTATTCTAGCCAAGATAGAGCCTCAAATCGTCTGTTGTGTTTTACACTGAAATTCAGTAACGCCACGTGTCAAAGAATTTTCATCCTGCATGCGACTGTCCAAAGAGCGCATGAAAAGTTATATTTACAGTCGCAGCTGTTCCCAGCTTTGAAAATAACGAGTGGCCTATGACCCCTAATTATATCCCTACAATGTAAGAAAAACACTCGTAAAATATTAAGATTAAAAAACAAGAAATTATAAATCACCAATGGATAAGATAAATTGTTAAAAGTTTTACAAGTTACGATGTTTGTTTTTCTTCGTAAATAAATAAAAAAAATGTCTTAAGCTGAAATCACGTGCCTGTCACTGCGTCTGTCGGTGGCCCTCTATTACCGCATAAATGATCCAATGATTTTTTTTAAAATGCAAATTAAAAAATTGCACAGAAGTAGACTTTCAGTTCATTCCTTCACTTCGCCACAGGTTCGTTTTTTAAATCACAGTTGTTATCTGCAAAACCTGTCCTACCATTAAATACTCTACATTTTCCCCACAAAATGTACTCGTGCATTTCGTATGATTCTTAGAAAAAACAGAGATTATTAAAAATTTGTGTCAGACAAAAATAAATATATTTAGACAAAAGAGTTTGTGTCCAAAGGAGCGACAAGTTTCGACCCAGGACACGTCATTCTAAAGCTCACAACAGTACTAAAAACACACTCTGGGGAGACAGTGTATAGGCAGGTGTTTGATTACATACAGTATAATGAAATCAAATATCAGAATTCATATAAAGTAGTAAACAATTCTTTATAAAAACCTCTGATTAAAAAATTATTTTACTTGTATATGACTTTTAATATTCGATTTTATTTTACTGTACGTAACAAAATTATTTCCTTCACATTTTATTCCTCAATGTGTTTTTAGAATTGTTATGAGCTTTAGAATGAACTTCTTGGGTCGAAACACGTCGCCCGTTCAGACACATAAACCCAGCTGTCTAAATATGTTTTGACTAACAAAAATGTTGTATAATTTATTATCATAGCACAAAGAAGTGTCACATATAAAGATATATTATTTCTGTTCACCTTCTAAAGCATAGCAGTAATAACATTCACCGCCCGTATTATCAGAAAAAATAAGTCTCATTTTGTCCACACATTACATTTATGTGTTTCTTGTCATTCCTATACAGTATTTACCGATTTTCATTTGTAACCTTTACAGTATTCTCAGCAAGCTAGGAAGTGAATATTGATGTGTAACGTACATCCGTCTCATTCTTCACACGGTTAATAGCATTCAAGGGTTGGTCTTTGTAAATGAGTTAGGGACTGATTTAATAAATACTATTAAAATCCTTCAAAGAGTTAATCCAAGAGTATCCATAACCACGCAGTGAAATTCATTGGCATTGCCAGTCCGCAATCGACCGTTTCACTTACAAACTTGTTTTCAGATTACATCCAAATGACCTCTTGTTCATCGTGCTGAATATTTCAACGTAGTTCACTCAGTTTATCAAGACTTATACAAACAGAATACCGTTCAATGTTTAATGAGCGTCTTCTCACGATTCTCACAAACATGTCAGTGATTTTCAAGCCACTGACTTCTACAGCAGAATAATACTAGTTATATAAATTTTGTCACATGAAAACCAATAATGTTTCTTATGTATTTTTTTTTACGCTGAATTCAAGTATATTATTAGAACTGCTCTATCACCCACAGTTTTTGTGTGACAGAACTTTTTTAAATGTAATTTCAGCGAATCAGTTTTTTATCACGCTGTCAGTATATCTTAAATATGGCTGAGAACTTTATTATAGTCGAAACACAGGGTAGGTACAAAAAATAACCATAACAAGGACGGTAGGCATGTGAATCAAATCGCAGACAGCCAGACTATGCAAGCTCAAATATGTGCTGACACGTTGGGTCATGAAACTAACAGTAAGTTCTGCTTGAGGAAAAATGCACTGCTAGTGGTATGTCTGGACTTCGCTGTGATAAGATGCAAGTATTGTATATTCTTTATAGTGAAGTATTTTGTGTAAAAGGATTGTGTTTATTATATTTTCGTCATGCCAAGAAAGATTTATATCATCCTGACACCTTTAGTTTTGCGTTTATTCACATGACCTTCAAACTTCAGAGGCGAAATCTTTCCCTGCTCATTAAGAAATGTTATGGGTTTTATTTTGGGCGTAAAGTGGGTGTCCAAGTTAAAAGTAGGGCCCCTCAATATGAAAAATATAACTGGAACATTTGTGGGGATTTGAAGTTCACTTCTCTCTGGCTTGGCTGACAGGTTGGCCACACAAAGGTAGGTTACTTTCTGTCTGAGTGGGGTAATTGGAACAGAAAATATCATTACATCTAAAAACAGTAAACTAAACGAGGACTCGTTTATTCCGGGACAGAAAAACACAGTAAATACATCATTAAGAAACCCTGAAAAAGTGTATTTACCTCTGCTGCAGCACATCAAACTTGGACTCATAAAAAATTTAGTCAATCCAATGGATCAAATTAGAGCTGAATTTAAGTATTTAGGTATTCCCAGGATAAACGATGCTAAAATCGAAGAAGGGGTATTTGTTGTACCTCAAATAACACAGTTAAAACATGATATAAAATTTGAAGACCGGCGAAGTGATTGGAAAGGCAGCATGCAAATCATCCAAAAAGTCACTACCAATATTTTTGGAAAATTATAAAGCTTAAAACTTCCGTCATCTGATGGCTGATCTTGTACAATCCTACAAAGCTATGGGATGTAATACGTCTTTAAAGATGCATTTCTTCAACTCTCATTTAGACTTCTTCCCAGAAAGTCTCGGTGTAACCATAAGCACGGACAGCGATTTCATCAGGATATTTCCACCACGGAAAAGCGGTTCCAAGGCAAGTGGATTCCCAGTATGCTGGCTGATTAATGTTGGACACTTACAGGAGATTTCCCACAAGCAAAATATAGCAGAAAGTCATCAAATATTACATGTTGTGTTATTTATATACGCTCTGTAATGTACTGTAAATACAGGCTTCCTTCAAACTTCAACCACGCGTCCCTTAAAAACCTTACCCGAAAGGAAAAAACTAATTCAGCGCAAAAATGCTACTAGGTTTACTTACTTCAGTTCGTGTGACAGAAAATAAAAATTACTATTTAAGCGTTGTTAATTATATATTTAATTCTTTGAAGTCAAAGCCTGAAAACGTTTTCAACTAAGCCGAAACCTGTAGCTATGTTCTCTTAAATTGTATATTATATAAACAATTTAACAGTTGTGTTAGACTACAATTTACTTCTATTAATCGAATAAAAATTTTCTGTTATCCAATGTAACCTAAAAATAAATAAATAAATACAGTAAGTCAACCAGCCACTCATTAGGCCTCAGTAGTTAATTATAATAATAAGTTAGAGTAGGGAAAGCCGTTGCACTAATTTATATAAAACTGTATTGTTAGGGTAGCTATAGTCCAATTTAAGGGACCTGAAATGTTTCACAAGTTGTTTCATTTATTAACTTTCTTACAATGTTTAAAGTAGCTCTTTGTATATTCTATTCTGAAGTAGCCAAATCTGTTCCATATCTTCACACTGTACATGCCTAAAGCTATTTTAATATTATCCTCTTACATACGATCAAATCTCACCAATAATCTCTTTTTAGAGTTACTGAAACAAAATTTGGTTAGCGCTCTTGAATTCTTCTGCTTCTCCCACACACTTTGCCATTCGTATATTCATAATTTTGTAACCTTAACAATATTATGTTATGTTATGTGTAATGTACAGATTATGAAGCTCGCTATTACGCATTTTTTCTCGTCTTAATTCATCTTCTCGAGGCCCTAAATAACCTTCTTATTCCTCTAGTAATTATGAATGTATCTGCACACATTTAAGTTAATTAACTTAACTAAAAACGAAAGGAGGATCTGACAGGAATATACGATTTAGCATGTTTCAGACAGCTGATGCAGCAGGCCACATAGAAGACCGTAGGCTCGCCAAAGTGTACGTTCAAACCACTTAACATTCCTCTTTATCATTGCACAATTCTAGCTGCCGGTATTACCACAACGATTTTCTCACTCTTAGCACAAAAGCTGACTCATCCATTTCCGTAGATAAATTTCCTTAATAACGACGCATCTTTATCTGGATTTTATAGTTTTCAGGATGTCAAGATATTGATGTGTCACGCACAGACTTGTTTAAGAGCCTATGGGGGATATTTAGAAAGAGAAAGTGCTTTAAAACCTCCTGACTGGATCTTTAGGCTACGTATGCTATTATATATTTTCACCTCCAGTACACAAATGAGGCTGCTTTTGGTATTACATTACTGGTACGGAAATCAGACCGACACAAAGCAGTGCTGCATGTAGGTGTCCATATGGGATGAGCTGCAAATCGGTTAACTCAATATAAAACTGCCAAAAGGACAAAGTAGATATACGTAAACCCAAACAAAGGTGGGTGTAGGTGATGATGAAGAATTATAGTGACCTGAGTTCTAAATAGGCCTGGTTCTGGCAAGTGTACTGCACTCTTCTGTCTACTATTCGAATTTCTGTAATATTCTCGTCACATCTTTGTGAATAACTGAAAAATTATGACCCAGATTAGAATAACAGTACATTAAATTTGCAAGAAAAGGAAGAGACATGACCTTTTAGTATGTGTCCTCTAATAATCCCCTACAAAATTTGCTGTGCTCAAATTTGTATTGATTTAAATCTCATTTTCCCGAGATAGAGTCGACATTTCACGCATGTACAAGGGCAGATAGTGGGCCGGGTAGCTCAGTCAGTATAGCGACTGACTATGGGTTGGAGGGTCCGGGATCGCATCCCGGTGGGGAAGAGATTTTCCGCCCGTCCAGAGCGGCCCTGGGGCCCACCCAGCCTCCTGTAAAATGGGTACCGGTTCTTTCCGGGGGGTAAAGTGCGGCCGGGGCGTGCTGCTCACCACTCACCCTCTTCTAGTGTCGCGGTCATGAAAGAGTAGAGCTATACCTCTACCCACCCTTTGGGCCACACCGAGCCTGTAACGGGACCACTTTACCTTTTACAAGGGTAGATAGCATTACAAGTTAGCCCCATAATTTTAGAGTCAAATAGAGTACACGAGGAGACAAAGACTGTAACACGAAAGGCAGCACTCTGTTTCCACATGTCACCTGTTCTTAATTCCGTGTTCTGCCTATACATTAAAGAAAACTGGCGCCAGGCTACCTACGTACATTCAACAGTAGTATAATTATCAAATCTTAAGCGGGGATACGGGCAATTCCCACCCAACTGTAAACAATTCGAAGATCCATTACAGGAACACTACAGCAATTAACTAGATGACATGGCAGTACTTTCCATAATGTCTTCCTGTTTATTCAGCACAAAACCCTCTCGTATTTCAAAAGTAATATGCGCAGTTGAAAATAGAATTGCCTTCATTTCTTACTACAGTGACGTAATGTGCAACACAATCGGTACCACGAAACTAATCAATTTGAATTTATAACTGCAATGCGTAATGGAAGAGAGGTTAATCTACGTGGGACAAGTTAAGTTTCAATGTTATGTAATCTTCAAACAATTACGTTGGTCCCAGTATACAAAAATATGAAATGAAAGAATTACTGGTAAATACTTTTGTACTTTTTCAATAGATTATTTCATATAGTTTATTTAGAATTACAGAAGATGATTCGGTCGTCATCAGAAACTTTGTTGGCTAGGGACTCTTTGTGTTCTGTATGTGCCCTAAGTGTCCTATACTTGGCTGTTATTTTGATGTTTTGCTGACCGTGCATCTCAGTTTAATCTTAGTAATTGACCAACTTAATGCACAAATTCGTGTTTTATAACAAGTTTATTATATTCCTCTACACGTTTCGAGCACTGTTATGCTCATCATCAGGAGGTCAAAATTGTATTACACAGCATCTGCACCGGACGGCCACCTACAGAGTGTGATGAAACCAGATACTGTATAATACAATTTTGACCTCCTGATGATGAGCACAACAGTGCTCGAAACATGTAGAGGATAATAATAAACTTGTTATAAAACAAGAATTTGTGCATTAAGTTGGTCAATTACTAAGATTGCCCTGTTATGTACTAGGTGTGTCCTATGCGAGTCCCACTTCCATATTTCTCTCTCTAAAATTCAGTAAAAATTTGTTACTGTTAGGAATGATGGAAACTACGAAAGTAAGTCTGGACAGCCGGTCTCCGGAATGGAATGCGAAAACTTGAAGGAGAGGTTGGAACCTCATTTTCAGGTCGCAGACTTCATGAGATTTAATTAAAAGCTCGTCTGCAAGATACGAAAATGGTCGCATTGTGTACAGTCGTGGGTCATGTCTATCCTTCGACGTCTTTGTAAAATGATTTCCATGGAAAAATAATTTAATTAGTGTACTCAAAAAGACAATTAAAAATTAAGAAATTAACATTACGTTGGTAAAACTTGCAACTTTCCTCACAAATTAGGTATATTAAATAAACCAACTAAACTAATGTGTCTAAAACAGGACTGATTGAGAAAGTCTAGACTCTGAAAATTAACAAAATTATAAATTTCTCTAAAGTTATTGACATTTCACTAATCAGCATAACATAAATAGCATAACTTTATGTCACTAAGAGTGTAAAGTTAATGTTTTACATTGTTTTAAATACATGTTTCACCAGCTACATATGTGACGTAATACAGATATGAGAATAGGATCTCCAGCAGTATATCTGGGGGATTTGCAGGCCAGATTAATGGAATCATAAGCCCATATACTAGCATTTGTCTGTGTATTCTAAGTAAGCCCCAAACTCCCCAGTCAGGGAACCCGTCTCACATTATTCCACCCCTTTCTTTGGCTTACTGTCGGTTTTTCCTTTAACTAAAGCTGATGAGTCAGGACAGTCGGAATTACACTCCTGGTATAGGCGCTGAGATTGTCTCTTTTTACCACGTATATAATTGGCTTCTGGGTTCATTCTGGACGGATCGTACAACTGAAAACTCACCTTCCTCAAGCGGAAAGTCGAAAATGCGCCTATATATGTTCAAGCCCACAAATGTTATATTACAATTTTATCTATACTGAAAAGAGAGCTCGATCATCGGATGCGAGGCAACGAACACTGCAGTATCAGCCATCTGCTGAACATAAGTTATTATATGGAACATTATGAACCGCTGTTCAGGGTCTTGGTGTCGGAAATAACGAGGCTAACAGAAATGTAATGAATCGGTGTTTAAATACCGATATTTCAAAACCATCATGACACCGATCAATCAGTTCCACACTTCAATGACAGACTGCTACAGATCTATATTCATTAGTGAATGAGCAAACAGAGTTGGACCAGAATAAACATTCATTACGACGAGGTACAGACATGTAATTTTAATGACTCCCATACAATCTATGTTTGCAATACTATGCTCTTGTCGAAGTATAAATGTCAATGTCTAAAATTTGTCCTAGATACGAAAAGGGGTGGATTCGTAGCGCTAACACACTTGACATTTTTTGCAGCGTCGGTAGCATTTTGATTACTATGCGTCCTCTGCAAGAAGTGAATAAAACAAAAATACAGGGTTATTCAAAATGATTGTTGGGGTTTCAACAACTTGTCATACACTATACACTTGAGACAGGAGTAGATGTATTTTTTTATTTAATAGAACAAAACTCCAAATTTTTGTTACATGCCTTACCGGTGCTCTATACGTGCATCCTTTGTGATTCTACAAACATCAACACGATAATCGAGTTCGTTCCAGACTGTTTGTAGCATGTCAGCGGTGATGGTTTCAATGGCGGTTTCGATTCGTACCTTCAGTTCCGGGATATACAAGCACCCTGTCTCTTGAAAACTGTGCATACCACCTTCGAATGGAATTGTCAGATGGTGGTTGTTTCCCGAATTTGGTGCGGAATTGCCACTGGACATTTGTACCCCGACAATAATTTTGAATAACCCTGTACATTGGCAGCTAGGATGTTAATCAGCAAAGGAACTATATGGACTTCATTGAAATTTAGTACTGCTGGTCTATGTTGACATTAGTGGGGTGAATTTAATTTTGGTTTGTGTCGGTCACATTGCACTTTAACCGTTGAAAGACTAAACGTAATCTGCCTTATATAAGTATTCAGCCCGTACCGCGCTGAAAACACTTTCCACCATGGCTGTAAAAACCGATCAGTAAATCAAGCACAAGGCAAATGTCGCTGTCTGCCCCGAGTTCAGTACGAAACACATAAACGCAATGTAAGCACTATGAAGCATTTCTGAATGTTAAACATGGCGGTACGTAAAGAAGCCGCTTCGCTTTCAAAGGTTAAAGGAAACAACATATCTAGAGGCTGTAAACCCGTTCCAATAAAAGGCACAAAACTGAAAAAGTAAAAAGTGATATGGTTATTTAATAAACCTAATCATACGAGCATTTTGTAGCCGAATATTTTGGATACATTTGTTAAACAGGTAGAGCGACTGCTGGCCTCAGTTACGGGAGGTTCGAAGACACCTGTCATAAATTTCACCGTAAACGTCCATTCCAGTAGCCTTAATGTAAGGGAGGAAGGGTTTTCTCCAAAGGTCTTTGAGCCGGAAACCCTGTGAGCAACTGAGAAAGGGAAGTAAAGTTTGTTTAACTGATTCACGAAAGGCGTGGGAAACATGAAGTATTCATACTGTAACATACAATGAAGGGCAACAGCCTGACACAAGCGAACATTCAACCCAAGACGAAAAATAAACTAATAAAAAAGTCTTCATACTGACCACGAGGGATGGACGCTGGCAACGATCTGTGTGAGCGAGGTTGCTCCTAGTGGGGTCACCTAAAGCAAGTGTTTCTCAACCTTTGTGAGAACGCGGCCCGGTAATTTTTTTTTATAAGACGAGAGTCCGGCCCCAACAGATTTATTCGTAAAAAAAGATCTTTCCATTTTTTTAAGGTCATAAATTAAACTAACATAAAACTAAACTCCGTGGCCTTAGTCCGCACGCGAACTATACCGACAGAGCGGCTGCCGCCGGTCGGCGAAGTTAGTGCCAACTTTTGCGGATAGAGGGGTGTCACGTGGTCAGCGCAACG
>Ga0131853_10012716_pt1 | contig 15428 bp, 10 predicted proteins | sample TergutLab28metaG_FD_92764 | JGI IMG/M metagenome (GOLD analysis project Ga0131853, IMG submission 92764) | Labiotermes labralis P1 segment gut microbial communities from Petit-Saut dam, French Guiana - Lab288 P1 (version 2) (version 2) | ecosystem: Host-associated > Arthropoda: Insects >...
AATGATCGTATCGGTATATAATATGAATTAGTCAAAACATTGAAATCATTATTTCCACTGCGTACATTTACCGGCGTTATTTGATATGAATTATCTCCGTCAATTGAACCAACGCCCAGAGTACCTGCCATATTACTTCCCCATGACCATACATTTCCGTTGTCATCAGATATAACAGTATGCAAGCTACCAATTGCAATGGATTGTATATCACCCAATCCAGACGGTGTTGTTACTTGGGAAGCCCTACGGGAAGCATTACCAGTAACTTCATTTCCAAGTCGACCATAAGCATTTGAAATACCCCAAGACCACAAAGTTCCATCATCGCGTACAACAACAGAATGATTTCTTCCAGCTTGAATTTTGGTTATACCTGTAAGTGGGTCACCATTTGACATAAGTACTTGAGCAGGCTGCATTCTTCTACTTGGAGGATTAGGACCAGACAAATCGTGACCTACACGCCCCTCATCACGTCCCCAACCCCAAACATTTCCATGAATATCTAATGCAAGTGTGAAAGGGCCACGTGATGAAATTGATTGAATATTGCTGAGACCTTCAACAATAGCAGGCAGTGAATTATGTGTTCTGATACTACTTGGTCCAAGTTCATAGTCGTTATTTCGACCCCATGCCCAAACATTACCAGATGAATCCAAAGCAAGAGTATGATTACGACCGGCCTCTATTGCTATTATATTGCTTAAACCAGGTACAATCCTTGGGCGTAATCTCCGTCTGTTTTCACCATTGGCGCCACCGCCACCAATTAATCCACCAAGTTTGCCATATGCATTACTTCCCCAAGTCCAAACCGTTCCGTCTGACCTCAATGCCACTGAATGGTCTGCACCTGCTGCGAGTGCTATTATGTCATCAAATTCGTCATTTGCATCATAAGGTTCAAAAGTAATAGTAGGGTTTAATCCAGTATGCAACCATCCAGGTTGAACGGGACGAACTCGATTCGGTATGTCTAATCTTATATCATTAACCTCAATTCCATTACGATTTCTGCGACCTATACCTCCTTGTCCTTGCATATTCCAACCCCATGAATAAACGGCACCACCTACTTGTGATCCAACATCACGTATTGCCAAGACATGCGTATAATTTATATCAGTACCAGTAGCAAGTTCCATTACATTGTCAAGCACACCACTCCAACCTGGGCGGGTATTTTGCGCTCTCGTAGGAATGCGTTGGTCGGTTGTGGAGGCCGCTATTAACTGATGTTGGTTATTTCTTCCCCAACCCCATACTGTACCATCATCTTGCAATGCCAATGTAAATGAATCTCCTGCTACAACATTTTGTATACCATTCAAACTTTCTACTTGTAATGGTGTTGAAGTAAATCCTGGACCACCATTACCTAATTGCCCATCCCAATTTCGACCCCAAGACACAATTCTACCATCTGCAAGTATTGCTGCACTATGGCCATCGCCTGCCGTTATATGTCTTGCGTTGGTTATACCTGCAACTTGCACAGGAACATTGCTGTTTATTCTTGTGCCGTTGCCTAATTGTCCGTCTCTGTTCCAACCCCATGTCCAAATCGTGCCATCTTCACGCAATGCCATTGTGTGGTCTCTGTTTGCCGCAATCTTGATGATTCTGTTAACCCCTTGAACCCTCGTTGGTGTTGTAACTACTTCATTGGATGATGGAAGTCCGAGTTGTCCATTGTTATTGCGACCCCACGTATAAACATAACCATCTGTTGTTAGTACGGCAGAATGGGTACCACCACCTTCGACTTGAAATATATCGATATTTCTTGGAAAATTTACTTTTGTAGGGGTCAATGCATATGTTCTTGTGCCGTCGCCTATTTGACCATGGTAATTTTGCCCAAGCCCCCAAACAACACCATCTTTATCCAAAGCAAGAAAATGTTCGTTTCCCGCCGAAAATGAAGTGATATTATTCAACCCATTAATCAGTACCGGATAATCACTACGAATAGGCGGTGCACCCGTTTGGTTTCTAGAATCCATATGACCCCATCCTAAGACAGTACCATCGTTACGCAATGCAATAGAAAAAAGCATCCCAACATCAATTGATTGAATGTCTCTTAAAAAATGTTGGTAACCACTCATACCCATTCCACGTATGCCCATTACTGGGGCGGCCATTCCGCTTGGATATGATGCCCCGTCTTGCATACGTCCCGAACCCTTTTGGCCTTCCCATCCCCATCCCCAAGCCCAGACAGTACCATCACTACGTAACGCTAAATTATGCATTTTATGCGAAGCGATAGCCACAATATTATTAAATACCTCTGCCGGATATGGATTACCCGGTTCTGGAGTAAATCCTGTTTTATTGTCCATCCACATGGTATGTACACGTGTTGGGGCAACTCTGCTATTTCTATTGCCACCACGATCAAAACCAAGTTGGGCCTCCGCATTGCGTCCCCAATTCCAAACTGTACCATCTTCTCTTAAAACAACTGTGTGGTCAAAACCCGCCACCAGACCAACTACTGGTGCATTTTGAGATAAAGGTATGCTTGCTGAAAGTGTGCATGGCGTACTATCCAATCTTGGTAGCAATGAAACAGCAGGCATAATCGCAAAAAGTATAACAAATGACAATAGAAGGAGCCTAACTGGCTTCTTTAATTTATTCATCTTTCCTCCGTGTTTTTAATATGGTGTTATATTACATATAATACACCGATAATATATAAAAACCATAACGTTTAGTCACACTTTTCTTTGTTATCAATTTTTGTTATCAATTTTTTCTTTCAGTTATCTTACCATTCTTTGCCTCCTTAACCAAGTTCCCTAGTAACGAGTGGGTGTCCATCGGTGACAAATGATTAACATCAATGTCTCGAAGTTTAGAAATTACGGGATGTTGTATTGGCACTTCTTTTTCTATTACAATCGGACCCACTTTCTCCCCTGCCAACTGATATTGCGTTGCTTTATCTATCTCGTAGAGCTTTTTAGCATTATCAATAATCTCCTTTGGAATGCCAGCAAGTTTCGCGACCTCGATACCAAAGCTCTGTTCTTCTTTACCTGGTTCAATCTTGTGAAGGAAAACAATGTTTCCGTTAACTACAGACGTTAAAGCCCTGTAGTTCTTTATTTTAGTGTTCTCATCTGCAAGAGTAGATAACTCATGGAAATGAGTAGCAAACAAAGTCATCGCACCAATCTTGTTCGTTATGTATGTAACAGCGGCAGATGCCAAAGCACGCCCTTCCTGCGTTCCTGTGCCACGACCCAGCTCATCAAGCAACACCAGACTCCGTTGAGTAGCGTTAATAGTAATCCGACTTAGCTCGTTAGTTTCAACCATGGAGCTTGGTCGGGGTATTGCAATTCTCGCAGGATTCATATACCAGTATATCAAGCTTCCCGTAGCATAGGATAAGTTTGTGAAAAAGTTCCCGCAGCTTGTTTTCAATAATGCGGCATGGTTTGCCCGATAACAGCCAGTTTGACACTGATTACACACTCAAATATGCATTTACACAGTCAATATGTAAATGCTTTACACAGTCCCCCCCCCTAAGACACAGACCTTTTACACAGTGACTGTGTAAACCACTAACCAGCGGATTGCTGGTTTTTTCAAACTAAAAATCTTTTAAAAGGAGATCCCATGAACAAAATATTGAAACTGATAGTTGACGATTATCATAACCAAAAGCCAAGTGCCGAATATCGTCTGATACAAAAAGAAGTTTGCGAGGCCCAAGCAACCTTTATGGTCGGATTGAATAAAAAGCAACGGAAAGAATTTCTTGAACTTGATTCGTTGCTTGGACAACTCAGTGTTATTGCTCAGGATGATTTAGCAGAGTTTCTATTCGCACACATAAGTAAATTATTCCAAGTGAGGATGTAATTGTTGAATTTTTTAGACAGTAATGCCCAAATTGATTTTAATATTATTAAGCACTTGTTTGGTGTTGAAAACATCATCTCTTACCAATTTACATTGATCCTCTCTGTAGAAAACAATACCACTCTTTGTGGAAACAAACATGTCTCCTTTTTTGTCGAATTGGATTCTGTTATGGCTCAGCTCATTGCGTACATTTCTAAGTGCATGGAGTTGAGAGATTTCTTTTGAACTTACTGGACCAGATAACTTCAATTTAACAAAGAAATTCAAAATTTCTATTAATTTAAAAACACCGACGTAATGTGGAATTCGTTCTAGAACTTCTTTAATAAAATTTTTATGCTTCCATTTTGCATATTCATCACGGAGTTCTTTAGCACCTTTATCGAAATGGTTTCCTACCTCGAATAAAATTTTGCGTTGTATAACAGGATCGGTTACGCGAGAATACAAATCAAGTATTATTAAACTCAAGTCATACTCAAAATCACAAAAATTGTTCAGCAACATACCACGCAGTGCTAGTGGATTTATGGAACGCCTTTGCTGCTTGTCAAGCATGCCTCTTACCTTTTCAATTAGTTCTTTCCTTGTTGCAAGATAAATCCCATCAAGTTGCTTCCCTGCAACAGCATTTTTTAATTCATCTTCATTCACAGAATACAGGATAATATCTGTCATTCTTCTGTTCATGTCTCGTATTGTGCGAATTGCATCAACTATATCCGTACCTGAAACATCATTAACAAGATTTAAGTCTATAAGATACATGTCATATTCCTGTTTTATCAACTCACGATAGTTTGAACCATCACTAGTATCAACACAAGGAAAAAGCGATCTCGTACATAATTCTTGTCGGATTATTTTGTATTCTTCGTCATTACAATCGATGTTATCATCAATGATAAGAAGCCTATATCTTATATCCATTCTTGACCTCCATCCTTAGTACAAAAGAGTAATCATGTTCATTTAAAACACTAATTCTCCCATCCATCTTCGTAACTATATTTTTAACTTGATACAAACCAATCCCAGAACCACCTGTCTTTGAATATCCTAAAGTAAAGATATACTCTATATCCCCTATATCAGGATGAAGTCCTTTACCATCATCTTTTACATCTATTACTAAATCCCCATCTACGACAGTAAATTTAAAGAAAATATTTTTAGCGGAAGCTTTTGTAGCATTGCTTATCAAGTTTTCAACTAAAGCCAATATTTCCGATGCAAAAAAAGTTATGGAAACATTGTCAGCCAAATTTTCAACATGAACTTTAATTTTTGAATTTGCTTTATAATATGATTGGAGATAATCATTTATAAAGTTGGCTAAATCAGTATTAATTTGTTTGTCGGAACTAAGCGAAAAATTTGTTTTAGCACCAACATTGCTTAGACTATAAATTCTTGTCGCCCAAAGCTGTATTCCAGCGACTTTCTCTTTTAAATTACTTTCTTTTCCCGAAGCAAGCAAGTCAAACACAGAAGCAACAATAGCATCTATTTTTGTTGCAAAAATCATATTTAAGTGTATTATTTGCTTTAACTTATCTACATTCGAGTCTACTGCGCTTTGCAAGAAGAAATTCTGTCTTGTCGAATCATCAAGTTGAGTTTCCAGTTTTTGCCTTTTTGCAGCTTCCTCTGCCAATTTTTTTTGTGTGTCAGTTTTCTCCTCTCTTAAATCTCGAAGCTTACTCTCTACGATGTCAGTTAATCTAGAAAGTTCGTTATTATTTATCGCTAGCTTTTTAATTTGTTCTAATGCAAAAGAATCACTGTTTTGCACGGCGGCTTTAGCCAAACCTTTTACTAAAAATTCATCGTACTCAAGAGTAACGTTCTCATTCTTTTTATCTAAACCAGTTAATTGCTTTATAAGTGTCGGGATATTTATCCTATTTGCATTAAACTCAATATCATCTTTACCCCAGTCAATTACCTTTGTGACGTAACCTTCTAAAATCTTCATCATAGAGAAAAAGTATTTTTTTAATTGCTCAACCTGCCTAGTTTGAACAAATCCATTATCTCTACTGGATGCCTCTATAAAACCAGAGGCGGCTTCCATAATATCAATTCTGCCAAGCAAGTCTCTCGTTCCAAAATATCTACCAGTTCCTTGTTGTTTTCTCAAATTCATCTCAAAAAAATCATTTGCTGGTTCTCCGTAAGGTAATATTCTGAAACCATTTTTAAACACAAAAATGTTACCATAATGTGCTGTAGCCATTCCCATTATGTCTAGGAAACTACGCTTTACAGAAGGGCTCGCGAAAAAGATATCCATCTTAACACCCTGCAAGCTCTCATATTCTGAGTTATCAGTACTAACCTTAAATACCCGTTGACCTTTATCTATTAGTTGAAAACTTATAACCTTCCCATCGTTCGACACCTCGGATTGCAATGAGACCGATTTAATTCTTAGAACCTCATATAAATCATTACGCACTAAGCCATTCACAATATCTCTATCTCGTTGTTGCATTTTGTCATGGTCATTTTCGAGTTCTGCTTTAATGCTAATTTTGACTATATCTCTATATAACTCATCAGGAGAGACAAGTTTTGTTAAACTCCGTTTAAGGCGCAAAAGAGATTCCCTATCCCACTTATCTCTTAGAGAAGTAATTTTAATAACTGTACCAGTTGGAACAGAATTGTTAATGTCTTCTCGAGTTTCAATTTGGACAGGTATTTTACTAAACTCAAGTTGGTCAACTCCCTCAAATCTTGACCAGTCTACTTCTAAAGTACTATAGAGTTTTGTACCTTTCTGCTTTGTGGTGATTTCAACTTTTTCGCCAAGTCTATCACATGAGAATCGACCTATCCCTTTGGCTCCGAGATATCGCTTAGATGTTTTCCTGTTTTCTTTCTTGTGAGAGTACGCTAAGAACAACCACTTATTTAAAATATCATCCTCTGACATTCCATTGCCGTTATCAGATATAATAATTTCTGATATACAATTTTCTAAGTATTCAAAACTCAAAAGAATCTCGGTAGCATCAGCATCTACAGAATTTTTCACAAGTTCGAAAACAGCAACATTTTGATCTGTGATTAATTCCTTGCCAACAATACTCTTAATCCCAGAACTAACTTTAAAAAACTCATTCCGCTTCATCTATTACCTCCTTAAATAACCAGGCAACCTGTTCAGCGAAAAGCGGAGGCACTGCATTCCCAATCTGTGTATATCGAGGCACATCAACCTTTCTTAACTCTCCACCAGTTGTATATTTTCCCTTGAACTCATACCAATCTGGAAAACTTTGTATCCTTGCCATTTCTCTCGCAGTTAATATTCTGGGTTCGGAGTAGTGCACAAAGTCATCCGGAATAGACAATATTGTGGGGGCTTGCGAGTTTTCATCCAAAACGGTAACACCGCGGCGTTTTAAACCTTCAACCAAGTTATCACTTGGCCTAATACGTTTTCCTTTCTGGATGTTTTCTATCATATATTCGTGCATCGTTATAATTCTGGAAGAATGATTTGCAAACCTATGGCTATTTGGACTTAGACAACTGACACCTTTTCGCATAAAACGCTGATAGTTTGACTGAATCTGTCCATAAAGTCCGCTTTCAAACCTACCTTTACAATCTTCACATTTTACAACGCCATTACTCTTCAAAAGGTCTGAGATGGCATCTTGTATAGACGCATTTTTTTCTAGTTCGCGGTCTCTTAGGAAATTATCTCTGTTTTTTTCCAGTCGACTAAAGAACGATTCCATACACTCTGCAAGACTTCCAACAAGAATAAATCGTTTGCGTCTCTGTGGTACCCCAAAGTCTGAGAGTTTTAACTCTTTGCAGGCCACATGATACCCTAACTTTCTTAGTTTATTCGCAACAATATCAGAGTATCGAAGTCGTTTGTCATTTACTTTGAATTCTACAGATATGCCATGAACATTTTCAAAAAAAATATATTTCGGCTGCACCAGCCTGACAAACTCTATGTATTTATCAACCATCTTATTTCTCACATCTGCATGATTTCTAACACCTGCCATTGAGAAACCTTGACAAGGAGGACCACCAACTATAACATCCACCTGGTTTCTTAGTTGGATTAAATTATCCTTATATTTTTTAATAATATCTACTATATCATGGGATTGTCTTGGAAGCCATTGAGGCCAGTCAAAATGACCCTTTTTGATCAGATTAAACTCCAGAGTTTTAAAGGCATCTTCACTTTTTTCAATTGCAAAAAGCCCTTTGAAACCTGAATTGAAAAAACCCAGAGACAAACCACCTGCTCCAGCAAATAAATCAATATATGTAAAGTTTTTTTGCTTTGACAGCATATCTAAATATATCATATATGGCAACACTATTCAACTGAAATGTGTTAGAAATTACACGAAAACCATGACTACACCTTGCCTTTCCTGTTTTATTCTTCCAGTAATGCACAGAATTTGACATGAAGCGTACGAATGTGCCAACCAATTGCGTATAACACAAAGCGAAGGAGGTAGAAAAATAGAATTGAACTCTAAAAACCCAAACAAAATGTGTATTACACTAATATAGACAAAAGACAAAAATTACAAGGAGAAATTCAAATGAATAACGAAACACAAGCGGCAAAATCAGCCGCGATTTATGTCCGTGTGTCAACGGATAGGCAAGCAGAAAAAGGCTACTCCATCTCGGAACAAGAATTAAAACTTAAATCACTTTGTGTCGCCCATGGACTTGAAGTGTACAAAGTTTACATCGACGATGGATACACCGGAAGCCATATAGACCGCCCTGCTCTGAAAGAACTCTTACGAGATGTTTGGGATGGAAAGGTCAAAAACGTGGTGGTGTACAGACTTGATCGCTTGTCACGAGACATGCAAGATATGTTGGAAATAATAAGGAGGATTTTTATGCCAACAAACACGCGCTTAATTTCACAAACAGAAAACATCGACACTTCTACACATGTAGGACGACTGGCAATAAACATTTTGACATCGTTTGCCGAACTAGAGAAAGACATAATAAACGAACGCATGGAAATGGGGCGCGTTGGTCGTGCCAAGTCTGGGAGGTGGCATGGAAAAAGACCTTTTGGTTACGACTACGACAAAGAAAAAGGGATACTTGTTCCTAACGCTGATGCAATAATAGTGAAACAGATTTACGACATGTATTTGCATGGACATAAGTTAAACCATATTGCAAATGAACTTGGTTTTCCGAGTAGCAGTTCTGTCCTTTGGATATTGAGAAGCAAAGCAAGTCACATGGCGTTGTTCATTACAAAGGCGTCGATTATCCCGGACAACATGAACCAATCATCAGCAAAGAAACTTATGACATGGCAATGGCACTTGGCAAAAAGTATAAATGATTATTGTTTGGACTTTTTGATTAAGTCGCCAAGTGTAGTTAGTGCCTCCATTGGAGAAATGTTGTTAATGTCAAGAGATTGGAGTTTATCGATAACTGGATTCGGGGCGAGAGATTCTTTCATGACTGGTGTTTTCACTTTGGTCACATGAGATGCAATACCTTGGCTTGCTGCCCTGTCTTGTTCGTAGATTCGCTTCGCGCTATCTAAAACTTCCTTGGGAAGTCCCGCCATCTTCGCAACCTCAATGCCGAAACTATGCTCTTCTTTACCAGGAAGAATTTTGTGTAAGAATACGATGTTGCCATCGATTACTGATGTGGTTGCGCGATAGTTTTTAATTTTTGTGTTCTCGTCGGCAAGTGCAGCAAGTTCATGAAAATGCGTAGCGAACATCGCCATACACCCAATCTTGTCAGTGACATACGAAATTGTGGCTGACGCAATTGCCTTTCCTTCCTGGGTTCCGGTACCTCGGCCTAGTTCATCTATAAGCAACAGACTGCTTTTTGTGGCATTATTAAGCAAGACCGAGATTTGGTTGAGTTCAATCATGAATGTTGATTGCCCTGTGATCAAACTGTCGCTTGCCCCGATTCGTGTGAAGATTCTGTCCGTTAATGATATATTTGCCGATTCACATGGCACGTAACAACCAATGTGTGCAAGCAACACCGAAAGTGCTACAGAACGCATATAGGTGGATTTTCCCGCCATATTCGGGCCAGTGATAATTTTGGTCGTTGATTTAGTTCGATTCAATTCACAATCGTTTGGAATAAAACGATTTGCACTGATTAATTTTTCGATCACAGGATGTCGCACGGCGTTTAAGGTGATTTCGCCGTTTGTGTTAATTTTGGGTCGTATCCAATTATTTGCAATTGCCACAACGGCAAATGTCGACAATACATCCACAATGGCGATTTGGTCGGAATTATTTTGAATCACGAAAATTTGTTCGGTCAAAATATCACGAAGTTCCGACAACAATCTTAATTCAATATCGCGTGCCTTTTCAGATGCAGTTAGAATTTTTGTTTCAAGGTTTTTCAATTCTTCTGTAGTATATCGTTCAGTATCCTTTGTTGTTGCAATTCGTGTCATTTGGTATGGTACTTGGGCGCTTAACCGTTTTGGGATTTCGAAAAAGTATCCCGTGATTCTGTTAAATCCGATTTTGATTTCTTTCATACCACATTCGGCACGTTGTTTTAATTCAAGATTTGAAATCAAAACTTTCCCATGGTTTGCAAATTCACGAATTTCGTCAAGTTCTTTGTCATATCCATTGCGGATATAACCACCTTCATCTAATTTTACTGGTAACTGATCTATGTCCATTATGGCGCGTTTAATTAATTTGACAATATCCGGTAAAGGTATGATTGCATCGTACGCTTGTTTTAATGCCCCTTTATTAAAATGGGTTAAGGCAATCTTTAATTCATTCACCATTTCTAAACTGCGAGAAAGTCCCTGCATTTCACGTGGTGTTATTGAACGTTGTGCAATTCTCCCGCATGTTCGACCCAAATCATTAATGCTTGCAAGACATTGGCGCAAATTATTTGATGATACAGAATCACATACCAATTGCTCTACCGCATCCAATCGCCCATCAATTCTTGCAATATCTTGAAGAGGTTTAGATATTACTTGTGATAACAAACGTGCCCCCATTGGGGTTTTCGTATCATCCAAGACCCATAATAAACTTCCGTATTTGTTTTGTGGATCTCTGTATTGACACAATAATTCCAAATTGTCACGAGCAACCTTATCCAAAATCATAAATTCATTATTCTTGACTACCTGTATTTTTGTGATATTTACCAATGCTCTTTTTTGTGTGTGCATTAAATATTCGATTAAAGCACCTGCACTAGGAACAACAGGTGAATTAAAATCAAAATCGAATCCATCGGTTGATTTAATTTTGAAGTAACTTAAAATTGCCTCGTGTGCTTGCATACGATTGAATGCATAATCGTAATGTGATGAAACCGAAATATGCAAAGCGGTTTCACATTCTTTTGATGCCAATATCTTGAAATCTTCCGTCGATATGATTTCACGCGGATTAATCATTGCAAGTGTATTAATAAAATCGTCCACATTTATTTCAATGGAATAAAATTCACCAGTTGTTATATCCGCCCAAGAAATACTTCCAACTTTTTCTTTTTTACCAAAATAAACGGCCGCAACAAAGTTATTTTTGGTTTGGTCAAGAAAGCTTTCGTCGTCGTATGTTCCCGGTGTAATAACCTTAACCACATCACGATCGACCATCTTTTTGCCTTTTTGTGGAAGTGATAATTGTTCACACACAGCCACCGAATATCCCCTGTCAACCAATCTTCGAATATAATTAGCCACCGCATGATGTGGCACACCACACATATCAATACGTTTTTTACCCGCTTCTTCGTTATCTTTGCCTCTACCCGTCAACGTCAAGCCAAGTTCTCGGCTTGCGGTCAATGCGTCATCAAAAAACAATTCATAAAAATCACCCAATCTGTAAAAGAGTAAACTGTCTTTATAACTCTCTTTCAATTGTTTATAATGCGCCATCATTGGAGTTAACTTTTCTTCCGCCATATCCTTTCTCCTTAGTTTTTGTTTAGACCATCTATGCTTTTTGATATCTCACGTTGAATTTTTATTAATTCGGTTGTTCGTTGCTTTTTTGTCTTGGTATCAATTTGATTTTCCATTTTATCCGCTACCGTTCCTGTTCGTTTGCTATATGGAAATATGAAAGCGGCATTGAATCTGATATTTTTCACCATCGTAACTGTTTCGGTGAAATCTTCTTCGGTCTCGCCTGGAAAACCGCATATAATATCTGTAGTAATTTTAACGTCTGGACAAACCTTTCGCAAATAATTAATTTTTGCGGCAAATTCCACAACCGAATATCCGCGATTCATGGCCTTTAAAATTTTGTCACAACCATTTTGTATAGGCAAATGAATATTACGTTCAATTTGAGGGGTACAAGCAATCAAATCGGCAAGTTCTTTGGAAAAATCTTTTGGGTGCGACGATAAAAAATTAATCAACACATTAGAGGCACCAATTTTTTTCGCCAATCGTTTAATCAATCGGGTAAAATCAATGTCTGTGTGCGGACACAAATAACTATTAACATTTTGTCCAAGCAAATAAATTATTTGCTGTTCTTCCCTATCCTTAATCGATTCATATACTTTGTTAAACTCTTTTTCTATTTCTGATATTTCTCTGCACACTAATCTTCCGCGTACATATGGTACGATGCAGTATGTACAAAAATTGTCACATCCGTAAGTGATATTAATGTAATGTGTGTTGGGTTTGGTTGGATCATCAAGCGATACCAAATTATCGAATTCGTCATCATCATTTTGGCGCTTGTCTATAATATCTAACGTCTTCTTATTAGACATAGCCAATTTAATTGCATTGCATATTTGTGAAATATTATGCGTCCCCAAAATAATATCAAGATGGGGAAATTTTTTCATTAACGATTTGCCTACACCATCGCGTTGACTTAAACACCCAACGATTGCAATTACTACCCTACGCCCGTCACGTTTTTCTTTATGGATGTTGCCTATGTGACTGATTATTTTTTCTTCCGCCGTATTTCTTACCGTACAAGTATTAAATATAACTATGTCTGACAAATCTTCGCTTTCTGCGTACGAAAAACCCTCTCTTTCCAAGAGTTTTTGAACCTTCTGCGATTCATGCACATTCATTTGACAACCGTATGTTTTGATGTGAAAAGTTTTCATAAGTATGTACACATTCTAACATAATTAATCCCAACCACGCAACCCGATAAATTTTACCTTTTCATTGATTTCATCAAAAGTAATTTTACCCATACCGCGAAAACGTAGAATTTCATCTTGGTTTAATTTAAATAATTGTTCGACATAATCAATGTCTTGCCACTTAAGACAATTCATAGCACGACTAGACAACCCTAACTCCGAAATAGGCATTGGGTTATAATTCATCCCATCAACTGTTTTTATGATTTGCATCGCCAAATCTTTGATGAGTATGAGTTTTTCGATTGTTCCATAAAAGCATTGCAGTGTAGCCAACAGGTACATAGGTAGCCAATAGTTACATAATATATTGATGGAAATATTCGCAAGAACGATAAAAGAATTGAGAGAAGAAAGAGGCTTGAACAAAACTGAACTTGCTAATGCTTTGGGTTTTAAGCACCCAACAATTGTAAATTGGGAAAATGGTACGAAAGTACCTAGCATTTTTACATTTATTGAATTATCGAAATTTTTCAATGTTTCGATTGACTACCTTGTTGGGAATGAGAGATAAATAAAAATTTTCTGCATAAAATAAAACACATGAAACGAAAGATATTCCTTGCCTTTGTTTTGTTTGGCGTGTTTGCCATTGTCGCACTCGGTGGCACCCTTTTTTTGATTTATACTTCGCAAACTTTGTCGGTGGATAAATTGGAAAACCACAATACGAAATTGCTGATTTACGACAAGGATAATTCAATCATTAAGGATAATATTGACTATCGCCACGTTGAATTCAAATCATTACCAAAACATGTACCAAACGCATTTGTAGCCGTTGAAGACAAAAACTTCTACAAACACAAAGGTATCAGCCCACAAAGAATAGGCAAAGCCGCCTTCCGCAACATCCAAGCAGGAAAAGCCAAAGAAGGTGCATCAACAATATCGCAACAGCTGATTAAAAATACCCATTTAAGCCACGAAAAGACAATGCAAAGAAAAGTCAGAGAAGCTGCATTAGCCCATAAGCTCGAACAGAAATATTCTAAAGACGAAATTTTGGAAATGTATTTGAATGCAGTTTATTTCGGCAACGGCATTTATGGATTGGAAAGCGCATCGCAATATTACTTTTCAAAACCAGCAACACAACTTTCAATGAAGGAAGCATCTGCACTTGCCGGAATGTTACGCAGTCCATTTAATTACTGCCCTATCAATAATTTTGACAATTTCTCATCTAGAGGTGATTTGGTTTTACGATTAATGCGCGAACAAAACCATATAACTCGAGATGAATTGACTTCGGCTCGCGAACAAAATTTGTTGGTATCCGAAGATAGAAAGAAACTAGATGTTGTTTCATCAAAATCATATAAACAAGCAACAACTATGCAAGCAGCAAAAATACTTAATAAAAGCGGTTCAGACATTGCAAATTACGGCTACAGAATTTTCACATATTACGATAACAACATGCAAGAAGCGATTGTTAAAACGGCACTCGCAAATGATTATCGTGTGAAAAATCTTTCGGGCGAATTCGCAGATTGTGTTGTAATGTCTGCCACAAATGACGGAGAAATTAACGGGCTATATGCATCCACCCCAACATTGATAAATGCAAGACGTAATTTCGCGTCGTCATTGAAACCGCTTTTGGTATACGCCCCCGCACTTGAATTAGGTGTGGTTTCACCATCAACCCATGTCATGGACGAAGAATTTTCGCAAGACGGATTCAACCCAAGGAACCACGACAACACACATAGAGGCGCGGTTAGTGTCCGTGACAGCGTCATTTACAGCCATAACGTTCCAGCGGTCAAGGTTTTGAACTATACTCGAATAGACAGAGCAACCAACATCGCCAAGCGAATGGGAATGTTTTCAAACGATAATTCTATGAATGTTGGCGAAAATGAAAACCTTTCGCTTGCACTTGGAAATACTAAGGACGGCGTGACATTTGATGAATTGATGAGCGGTTATACTACGCTTGCATCTGGTGGACGAAACACCGATCCATCGATTATACGGCGTATAGAGGACCGTAACGGGCGCGTTGTATGGAAACACCACCAATCAAACATGCAAGTAATAGGTGAAGATACGGCATTCCTAATGACCGACATATTACGTGACACGGCGAAGATTGGCACGGCGAAAAAGTTAAATTCTTTAGAATTTCCGGTAGCCGCAAAAACGGGAACAGCCGAACGTGGAAACGGTTCAAGCACCAACACCGACGCCGTTTGTGTTGCATACACCCCTACATCGACATTAATCGTATGGCACGGTAATGCTAGTATGAAACCCGAACAAGACCTTGCCAAGGGAATAACTGGTGGTGGGGTTACTTCATTCGTTGCACGCGA